>Ga0116155_10002314_pt1 | contig 12994 bp, 11 predicted proteins | sample AD_UKC032_MetaG_FD_89890 | JGI IMG/M metagenome (GOLD analysis project Ga0116155, IMG submission 89890) | Active sludge microbial communities of municipal wastewater-treating anaerobic digesters from USA - AD_UKC032_MetaG | ecosystem: Engineered > Bioreactor > Anaerobic > Digestate | place: USA...
GAAGATTCAGCATGCTGGTGTTATTGTTGGTGCTGGTGGTGCTGCTGCTCATTCTCATAGGTTGTTAGAAGGAGATACTTTTGGTTATGAGGGTTGTGTTGTAAATATACGAGACTATTTAGCTGTTACTGGGGCTTGTGTTATGGTTAGAAGGAAATTGTTTTTAGATATGGGTGGTTTTGATGAATCTTTTGATCCTGCATATCAGGATGTAGATTTTGGTATTAGAATATTTGAGAGGGGATTGTATAATGTATATACTCCATATACAGAATTAATACATTATGAATCTGTTAGTAGGTTTGATACTAAGAACAAAGAGGAATTAGAAAAAGATGAGAGTAATGCATTAAAATTAAGAAAGAAATGGCCACAATATATTGAATGTATGGGTGGAAGAGATCCTTTCTACAATGATAATCTATCATATGCGCATGAAGATTTTAGATTGAGAAGAACTTAATCATTCCTTATATATATCCCAATTTTATCAATTTGTTTTAGCTTAGTTAAACAGGAATTGGTGAGAATTTCTTTTGTAGAAATGTAATATTTAACATTTAATACCTTTAATCTCCCATCACAAGGATCTATATTTAATTCCAATGCATCTGGAGATACCAATGTAACTAACTCTTTTTCAGGTACATAGGTTGGGACAATAATGTGTGCATATCGATTATATATATCAACGTACTTTCCCTCTGGGTCAAGAACTTTCCAAATCTCAAACTGAGGATAAATGTGTATTCCATTTAAGACCTTAGCATTATTTGCAAGTGCATACTGAGCTAGTGTATGGTCTCCATATACTATCCATCTTGAGTCATCTTTTGTGCTTAGTTCGGTAATATAATCAGCTAAAGGGGTATTTATTAATACATCTAATCCTTTTCTTATTGGATTTATATATACAGTTGACACAAATGCAAATCCTAAAAGAAAAGTGAAAAACATTTTTTTCTGATTTTTAAGAAGAAGGAATATTAATAATGAAGAGAGAAGAGAAGCCCCAACAATTTTCATTGTAGGACTAATAAATTCTGGGAAATTGAGAAATTTCTCTGACATCTCAAAGAGATTCTTTCCTACAAAAAATATTAAAATTCCATATAAAATTGATAGACTAATTCCAATTATTAAATCTAAAGTACTCTTATGCATCTTGAATGTTTCTTTCCTTGAAAGGATATAAAGCATTAGAAGATAACTACTAAATCCAAAGCCAATAAATAGCCTCTGGTGAGGGACAAGATACATAAGAGAGATTTTAGAAAGGAAGTCTGGCAGTGGTAAGAAATAAAAAGCGGTAAAGAATATTACTATTAAAGAAAGGGTAATAGCAATCCAATCCACTTTCTTCTTTTTTTTGTAAAGTAAAATACTCTTGTATATTACCCATATTATCAACGGAGGGAATAACAAAAAGAAGTTTGAGGTCTCACTCTGATTCCCAAATGGATCGGTGTTAGAATCCCTTTGTAAGAGGATATTGTATGCTCCATTAAAAAGCCAATTGGGATCTCCACCTCCTGCTTGAATAAACCGAGCTCCTGGATATACTGTATTTGAAATTATATCGATTACTTCTTTATACTGACTGACAAAAAGTAGTACAAATAACCCCCCAATTAAAAAAGAGATTGTGATAACAGGGATAGAGGTTTTTAGGTTCTTCTTTATATCTTTCCAATCATTGAGAACAACCCCAATGGCAACTGCAGCTGCTACATATGTTACTGGAATTTGGAATGCGGGATATAGAAAAAGTGTGAATGTTACAATGGAGTATACTAAGCCGATTCCGTAGAGAATTGCTCTTAGAGGATTATCTTCCTTTAATATTTTTAAAACAAAAAGTAACCCAAATGATATCCATGCAATCATATTTGTTTGATTCCACCATTGTGTAAATGGAGTCATTACAAACAAGAGTGATCCTCCAATAGATATGAGTAAATTTTTGTTAGTAAGCTCCAAAAGCAATAGATAAGTGGATATTAATAATAATCCAATTTCTGCCCACCAAAAGAATGAGTAAGAGAAACCACTATCATTTGTAAAGAAAAATGGGAAATGAACTAATCTAAAGATTGAGAAGATATTTCTAGAGGGTATATTCTGAGTAATTACATTTACTCCTTCTCCCATATCATAGTTTACTGTTGGTTCGTTATTTATATCTTCGGAAACGAACATCGGGAGAGTCACCATATATTGATCACTTCTTATAGCTCTTGGTCTTCCAAAAAGTGAATCCTTGTCTCTTGTAGCTGTATAAAGGATTCTTCCTCTGAAAATTTCTACAGAAGATCCATTTATCTCTAATACGGATAGTAAAAGTACAGAGATTACGATAATTATGGGATAAATCCATAACCGAAAGCTTTTGTTTATCTTCATAAGAGCAAGTTTATCATCAATGTGTATTTTGTGGTAGAGTATACTAGAATAAGATTAATACAACTATTGTGAAAATCTCAATTATTACGACAAATTTCAATACTGATAAATATTTAGAGCAAGCGATTTTAAGTGTTTTAAATCAGAAAGGTGATTTTGATTTGGAATACATTATTACGGATGGAGGATCTAGGGATAATAGCCTAAATATTATTAGGAAGTATGATAAAGAAGTTGGAGAAGGTAAGTGGGGCAGTCATATAGAATTTAAATATATTTCTGAAAAGGATAGTGGACAATCAGATGGAATTAATAAAGGTTTAAGAATGGCAACTGGAGATATTGTAGCCTTTTTAAACGCAGACGATTTGTATATAGAGGGGACATTTGAAAAGGTTGTTAAATACTTTAAAGATAATCCAGATTGTATGTGGTTAACTGGGTATTGCAGGATAATTGATGAGAATAACAAAGAGATTAGAAAATATGTTACTCAGTATAAGAATAGGAAATTAAATAGTTTCTCATTAAATCAATTACTTATTGAAAATTGTATTTCTCAACCTTCCACATTTTGGAGAAAAGAATTAATGGATAAAGTAGGGTATTTGGATGAATCTCTCCATTATTCAATGGATCAGGATTATTGGGCAAGAATGGAATTAGAAAGTCATTTGCATTTGATAAAAGAGTATTTAGCAGAGTTTAGATTTACATCTGATACAAAGACAGGTTCTAGTATTGAGAAAACACTTGCAGAATCAAGATTAATAGCGAAAAAGTATACAAATAATCGGATAGTAATATTTAGACAGGGTTTAAGTAATTTAAAAAGAATATTGGTTTATAAATATAGTCTTAAGAAGGCATAAGAAGAGGAATTCTTATCTAGCTTTAGTTTTGACTTTGAGAATTATATCCTACTATATATCTTTAAGAATATGTTTTCTAATTTTATTTTATGTAATTGTATATATATCCATACAATTGTTCTTGTTGAAGGGGTTTCCCCTTTTGGTTTGAAAGGAGATATGTTTTTATTTCTTTTGTACTCTGGATAGTTTTTTTCTAACCATTTAAATATATTATCTCTTTCTGCTTTTAGTATTGAAAACTCTGTTTTTCTTCCTGAATGAAGAATGTAATATATTGAGGTTTTGAGGATAAAATATTCAAATAGCAATTTTTCTTCAGGAGAAATCTTTACGGATTTTGAAACTTTTGTAATCTTGTCCAGAAGAGGAATGAAATCTACATCCTTTTTCATCCCCTTATGTAGTGTGTTTGAGGTAGAGCTCTTTTTATTTACCCAGTTGTATCCCGTGTAAGGAGTCGTTTCTACTTTTAGTTTAAGATTTGCAAGAATGTTTAATCCTACATCTTCTCCTATGTTTAAATTAAGAAAAGAAATATTATTTTTAATAAGTGATTCTCTTTTATATACTCTTCCCCATGGGGTAATAAACATATATTTAGACCAAGGTGTATTAGTTGGTTGTTTTTGATAAAGGATTTTCCCATTTTCTGATACTCTTCTATATCCTCCAATTAGTACATCACAGTCCTTTTTTTCTATTTCATTTATAAATGTTTGAATGTAATCTTTGTCAATGTAATCATCATTATCAATAAAGAAGAGATATTTTCCTTTTGAATAGTTAATTCCCTTATTTCTTGTTATTGCGATTCCTGAGTTTGTCTGAGAATAGGATTTTATTACCTTTGGGTATTTCTTTTTGTAAGAATCAATTATCTTTTGAGAATTATCTGTAGAGCCATCATTAATGAGGATTAATTCAAGGTCTTTATATGTCTGATTAAGAATACTATCTAAACATTTCTTTAATGTATCTTGGGCATTGTAAACAGGTATTATTATTGAAGCTTTCATACATAGTTCAACTATATCTTATCTTGTGGGAATATCTATTTCGTATCAGTTTCATCCTTAGCTAATCTTCTCACTAACTTAGTTATTTCTTTCTCTAGTTTGTTAATCTTCTCACTTTGTTTAAATATGTAGTAGAAGAGAAATATGATAGATAGATATACTAATACATCTATACCTCTTCCTACACCAAATAGTTGTCCTACTTTATCTATTGTATTAGTTGGTAACCATATGAATATTAATGCTATTCCCCAAAATATTCCCCAGAAGAGTAATTTAAATAGTTGTGTTCTATCTTTAAGTACTTGTATTAAGAGTTGTATTAGAATTATTACTATTATTCCTGTAGCTATATATTGTATTGTCATTCTTTAAGTTTAGATGAAATTAACTTAAAAGCAATATTTATACTATTAGATATACTCTGTCCTTTAGACATAGAATATTTAGTGTAATGTATTGTTACTGGTACTTCTGTGTATTTAAGATTTAATACCTTAATCTTATCTAATATCTCAGATGCATGTTCCATTCTATCGTGTTGGAGATTTAATTTCTTTGCTGTTTCTACTGTCATTACTCTTAATCCATTATGTACATCTGTTAACCATATTTGAGAGAGTATGTATGTAAATACTATTCCTCCTTTAAGGAGTATTCTCTTTTTTAAAGGTATTTTATTTTCTTGAAGGAATCTAGATCCTAATACTATGTCATATTTACCTTCTATTAGGGTATTTAACATATGGTCTATGTCTTTTACATCATGTTGTCCATCAGAATCAAAATGTACTATATATTTAGCTCCTTTTTCTATTGCTATTTCCATAGCTGTTTGTAATGCTGCTCCTTGTCCTCTGTTTATTATATGTTTAGTTACTATTACATCAGTATTCTTTTTTACTACATCATACCCATTATCTTTACTACCATCATCTACAATAACAATATTGTTATATCCTTTATCTTTTAAAGATTTAATTACTTTAAGAATCATTTTTGAATCATTGTAGAGAGGGATTGTTATGTAGGTTTCTGATTTGGTCATATCAATATTATACGATATTTCGGCATATCTTTAATTATTTCTCTTCTCGAAAAAAAGTTTTTTAAGTATACTTCTAACTCCGAATGGAATAATGCGATGTCTTAACTTTTGAGCGGCATTTTCTTTTTCAATGTCGAAATCTTGTGGCTTATTATCAGAGAAACTTTCTATGATCTGTTTTTTTAATGTCTCATCAGTAAGGATCTGAAATGAATTATTAATATTCTTTGATTTTTTTATTATTTGTAATGTTAAAAAGCCTTTGTTTAAGTTGTTATCACGCAGCATAGAGTAAATGGTTTCACTATATTTTTGTATATCAAGATTAGTTAATTTCTTATTAAGCTGGTTACAGGTGAAGAAGTCAGCAATTAATATAAGCTCTATTTTTATTCTAGAGTTATTAGTGATTGATTCATTTTTATCATGCCATCTATAGAAAGTTAGGACATCTTCGCACCGAGCTAATTTTGATTCAGGAATCATTCTTAGCCAAAGTTCTAAATCATATGCTGTTATCAGATCTGTTCTAAAATGGCCAAACCTTTCAAAAAGGGATTTGCGTAACATTGTAGCAGACTTACAAAGATAGTTCTTTTCTAGGAAATGTTGTACTTTATTTTCTCCAAAAATTTCCTTTGGATTAAAATTATTCCATGTGTCTTTAAAATGCTCAACATCAAGGTTATTACTTTCATTGTCAATGGCTTGTACTTTAGTTGTTACAATGTCAAAACCTTTGTTGATTAATTTCACTTGCTCCTCCAACTTGTTCCTATGATATTTATCATCCGAATCTAAAAAACAGATGTAATCTCCATTAGCTAAAGAGAGAGCTCTGTTCAATGTAACCGTAACACCCCGGTTTTTCTGTGTTCGTAGAATAATTCTAGGGTCTTTAAAACTTTTGATTATTTTGACAGAGTTGTCTTTAGATCCGTCATCAATAATAATTAACTCCCATTCTTGAAATGTTTGGTTTAATACAGAATTAATTGCCTCTTTTATATAATTTTCATAATTGTATGAAGGCATTAGGATGCTGACTATTGGTCTTTTCATAAAGATCTTCTGATTATCTATGATAGCAAATTATACCTGTTTATTAGAAATGAACCAACTGCTTTTTGTGAGTACTAGAGTTAGCATGTTATAATTATCTCAGAATAATAATAAACTACATATGAATAAACAGAAAAAAACATATTCCATAATCCTAAACACCTGCAATTACGATTTGGGACTATATAAAACAGTTAGAAATATCAGTTTATTAGAAGGCTCTTCTCACTTAGAAGAAATAATAATTCTTTCGGATAAGGAAATAAAGCAAGATACTTTCTTAAAGATGCCATCCTTGAAAGGGATTGATCTTCATTTTTCAGATATCCAAAATTTCTCTGTAGATAATTGTAAAGGAGAAATTTTATTATTTCAAAATTCAGGAGATTATATTTCATTAAATCTTCTGGAAAAGTTTGGAGAAATGCAGATAGAGGAGAATAGATTATATGTCCCGGAAGAAAAAGTCTTTTATGGTAATCAATCTTATACTCATACATCCCTATCTTCCCGGAATGAACTTTTTACTAATTTCTCGATTTTAACCACTAATATCTGGGGTAGTAGTTTTCTTATTCTAAAGAAGGATTATATTAAAATTCAAAAAAGTGGAAAATATTTTACAGATATTAAATCATTTTATTGTGATGTTTTAAGTGCCGATATGATAGTAGATGTAATCCCTCAAACACTCTCATTCATTTATGTTGGGCAGAATTTTGACAAGAAATACCCAGTTGCCTCAAAAAAAATATTTAACAAGAGAAGTGCAGAGATAATAATCTCGGAAATTGAAGAGGAAGAAGATCAATCAATTTCTCTTTTCCCTTTTCTTTCCAACCAAAGCAAGAAGATGCAGGCGATTCTAAGAAAGATTAAAGATAAAGGGGATAATAGGATGATTCTGAAGAAAATTGCTTCTGAGCTTTTTCCAAATCTATATCTCAGACTTTTTATTCTAAAGGAAAAAACAAAAAAGATTGAAGATATATATAGTGAGTGGATGTTGTCAGAGTGGAAGAAGATTAATATTATAGAACCGAAATTATATCCTCTCTCTCCTTTATATAAAGAAAGTGATACTCCTTTAAACAAAAATATAGATAATTATCTTTATGATATGCTTTCTCACTTTCCAAAAGAATTAGATGTTTTGATTCTATGCCCTTGGTTAAAAAGAGGAGGAGCTGATAAATTAGTCATAAATTTGATAAAGGGGTTAAAACAGGAATTCCCTGACAGAAAAGTGGGATTAATAATGACAGAAAAGACATCTTCAGAAATACTTTCAGAGGTGGACAAAGATATTTACTTTTTTGATTTTGGTAATTCATTTCCAGACTTGAATGGTCCGGAAAGGCAAATTCTATTAAAAAGGTTTCTTATAGAGGTTAACGCTGATAAAGTTGTTAATGTTAACTCTCATTCTCTTTTCAATTTATTGCTCTCAGATAGTGGGGAGCTATCTAAGTACTCAGATTACTACTGTTTCTGTTTTAGTCCTAGTAGAACTAAGGAAGGACAACTGACAGGATTTGCCTTTGATTATATTCCTTATATAGTTAATGATTTAAAGTTAGTAATTACGGATAACCATAATATAATTAAAGTTTTATCTGAAATGTTTGGTCTAGATTCAAATAGTTTCTCAGTTCTTTACCAACCTATTCATAGTTTAGCTATAGAAAGCAAGGATTATACTAGTAAGGATAGTTGGGATATATTATGGGCTAGTAGGATTGATTATGAAAAATTACCAGGAGTCCTGCAGAAGTTATTAGCAAAAGCAGATGGATTAAATATGAATTTCCATATATATGGTAGTTCAGTAATGGACAAGGAATTTAATCTGCGGAAGTTAAAAAAATATAAAAATACTCATACATATGGTGGCTATAAGGGAGGATTGCATGGTATTCATGGGGAGAAGTATGATTTGTTTTTATATACTTCTTGGTTTGATGGGATGCCAAATGCTCTTTTAGAAGCAATATCTTTAGGATTACCAGTAGTGGCATCTAATGTCGGTGGAATTAGCGAGATTATTAAAGATGGAAAAACCGGATTATTAGTAGATGATATTTTTAATGAAGATGAATATTTGGAGAAACTAATTCGATATACTAGAATGGCTAATAATGGTCTTAATAAGATAAGAAGAAATGCAATGGAACGTTTACATGAAGAGCATTCATGGGAGAAATATCGAGAAACTTTACAAAATATTTTTAAATAAAATATGCAAATGCTATTAAAAGAAAAAAATAAACAGTTGATTTATAGGATAATTAATAAATCTCTTGCGGATTTATATTCAAAAAGAAAACATAGATTGAAACTGCCAATTAAGGATTTTTTAGTATCAATCGTAATGTTGAGTTTTAATAGAGTAGAAGATACTATTATTGCTCTTCGTGAGATATATAAGCACACAAAAGTCCCTTTTGAGGTTATCGTATTTGATAATTCTTCTGATGAAGAAGAACTCTCAATATTAAGAAAATTTGTAAGAAAGTATCCAAAACTTAAGCTTATAGAATCTCCGGAAAATTTAGGTTGTGCAAAAGGTCGGTCAGAAGCAATTAAGTATGCTAAAGGAGAATACTATCTGTTTGTAGACAATGATATTATTGTTACTCCTCATTATTTAGAGAACTTATTATATGTTTTACAGAATAATGAGAAGACTGTTGCTGTGTGTTCTAAAGTGATTTTCCCAGATTTAACAATCCAGTTTAATGGGGGTACAATGAATGAAACGGAGGACTATTATATTTTTAATCTTCTAGATAGTGGGAAATTCTTTTGGCAAGGAGATACTACAGATAATTATCAAACCTGTCCTTGGGTTCCTGGAGGAGCAACTCTATGGAAGTCAAAATTCTATAAAAAATTTCCAATAGATCCTAGGATGGAAGGAAGTTTTGAGGATAATGAGGTATGCGTTCGTATAAATAAGGCAGGATACAATTTGAGAAACTGTCCTCGATCTTTAGTTATTCATTACCATATGAATTTTAAGGATGTTCAGTTCAGAGATAGAGAAAAGAAATATATTGACGGAAGATATAATAATCAACGTACAGGAAATGCACTAAAACATTTTTGGAAAGTTCATAAAAAAGTTTTTGTATTTAATGTAGAGGAGGCGACGTATGGTTTTTTGGGGCTTCCATTAACAAAAGAAAAAATAATTAAATATCTAAAAAATAAAGATGGTAAATAAATTACGCAATTTCGGAAACAAAATAAGAGAGTTAGGAATCAGAGAAGGTATGAAATTTTACTTAAATAACCTTTTATTTGGAGAGCAAGTAAATTTTAATACAAAGTTTTTAATAATATTTTTATTAAAGGATTACTTTAATTTTAAAGAGAAGAGAATTAAGGAATTTTTTGGTCCAGACACATCTTTTTTTAATAAAATGAATGTCCCCGCAAGCTATCTTTATGACAACTGCCGTAAAGGAAATGTTAAATTTTTAAAACATAAATCTGAGGAAGGGAAACTATATTTTCTCTATAAGAAAAAATATGAACTTGTAACCGATTATTCTGTAGGAATAATCATTCAAATATTTTGTCTAGAATCATATAAATTCAATAATCGATTACTAAGCGATGGTTATAAATATGTACTTTTCGACTTAGGTATGAACAAGGGTTTTTCTTCGATGTGGTTTGCGATGGATGATAAGATAGATAGAGTAGTTGGGTATGAGATTAATCCCCTTTTAAAAGAGTACATATTCGAGAATGCAGAAAAGAATAAAGAATTATATAAAAAAATAGAAGTAAATATTTTTGGTTTATCAGATAAAAATTCTAAACAGAAATTTTATTCTCTTAAAAATGATGATGGTGTTGGGACAATGAACAAAGAATTCCATTCGAGATATTGGTCAGATTCGAGGAAGGATAAAGGAAAAAAGATAGATGTTAATGTAAAAAGGGCTAGTACTGAACTTAGGGAACAGATGAAGAAATCTAATAAACATAGGTATATTTTGAAAATAGATGTTGAAGGTGCTGAGTATGAAATATTTGATGATTTATCAAGCCATTGCTTGATAAACAGTTTTGATATCATTTTGGGGGAATCACATGCAGGTCTTGAAAGAATAAAGGAACATTTGAAGGAATTTGACTTTATTGATATAAAGAGGTTCCCAGGGAATCTTGCTACATTTGTAGCTGTAAGAAAACAAAATTAATTCATATCTTTAGTTACAAATCGATTCAGCATTTTCCACATATAATTTTTCCCGTACTTCGCACTTAAGATATCATCCATGTTTTTTTTCGCAAGCTTGGATCGATCGGTTGCTTTCATATGCATTCTGTCCATTTTATATCCAATGTTTGTCTCTTTCCTAACTTGTATATCTTCATCTATCCATAATGTTCTTTTTTGTTTTCTCGCGATATATCCCGTTTCCAAATCTATCCCCCAGGCGAAAATAAGATTCGCATCAAAACGACCAATACTATTAAACCAGTCGGCTCGATAAAGGGAACAAATATTATCAATAAAATGGGTTTCTCTAAATCCTGTATGCCCTGGTCTATGTATTAAATGAGTCCAAGATGTTGTTGAGTCTTTTGTTAAAGAGGCATGTACTCCCACAGCATTCTCATCTTCAATTAGTTTTCTTATCATTGAAGTTATTGGCTTCTTGCTACTTGGTGTAAATTCAGCACTTGTAATAACAAACATATATGCAAAATATTGGAATAATTTTCTATCAGAAGCTTCAAGACCCTTTAACCATCCATTTGTTGTTTGGACATTTTTATTTATAGAGACATTGGTATACTTAGAAGGTATAGTAATGTCAGATCCGTTGTCTATGAGATATATGTCATGTGGCCAAGTTTCATTTACCGAGAGATACTCATAAAGGGCATCCGCGCGTTCATTCATATTGTAGTTAACGATAAATACTGCAACCCTCTTTTGTTTTTTGTAGAAGATATTATTAAATTTCTTTATTAAATTCATTCTAGCCTTAATTATATCATCCCTATTGATAAAAGTAATACCTGATGGTATTGTTGAAAATAGGTTAGTTAACTTATTTCTTATATTGATATGCACAGGGGTTTATCTAAGATTGGATTTGATACAGATAAAAATTTTAATTACCTTCGAAATTATGAGAAATTTTTTTCTCATCTTGAAAGTAAGAAGATAAATCTCTTGGAGCTGGGAATATATAAAGGAGGTTCTTTACTAATGTGGTCAAAATATTTCAAGAAAGGAAACATAATTGGTATTGATATAAATGAAATAGATTTAAAACTTCCTAAAAATGTTCATATAGAAATAGGTGATCAGCGAGATGAGAAATTCTTAGACAGTGTGTCTGAAAAATATACAGATGAGGGTTTTGATATTATTATTGATGATGCTTCCCATTACGGTAATTTTACTGAGGCAAGTTTTTTAATCTGTTTTGATCGATTGTTAAAATCAGGAGGTATTTATGTTATTGAAGATTGGGGTACTGGTTATTGGGAAGATTGGCCAGATGGTAAGAAATTTAACCCTTCAGGGAAGCACATTATTAACAAATTGAGAAAGCCATATGAATGTACAAAGAAATATCGATACCCTGAAAAGATTCGTTATGAAGGGCATGATATTGGAATGGTTGGTTTGGTAAAACAATTTATTGATGAGGTGGCAATAGAAGATATCAAGCATTCAAACCCAAAGATTCAGAAATATAGTACAGATTTTGCAGGTGTATTTTATGCAAATGGGCAAGTTTTTATTTTCAAGAAATGAAAACGATTGTCTTTTCTGCTTCTTTCGTTTTCTCTCCAAATATAGTACCCTATATAATCAACCATATCTAACTTTATACTAAAAAATAAATATGAAAATCCTAGTAACAGGTGGTGCAGGTTTCATTGGTTCCTACTTCATAAAATACTGGATGGATAAATATCCTCAAGACAGTATTACTAATTTAGACAAACTAACATATGCAGGGAATCTAGAGAATCTAAAAAAAGTAGAAAACAATCCCAATTACAAATTCATACAGGGAGACATATGTAACAAAGAATTGGTAATGGAAATTACTAAAGGAATGGATCTAATTGTTCACTTCGCTGCTGAATCCCATGTAGATAACAGTATAGAAGGACCAGAAATATTTGTTAAAACAAATGTAATGGGAACACAAAATCTCTTGGAAGCAGCATATCAAAATGGAGGAATAAGATTCCACCATGTATCTACAGATGAAGTATTTGGAGAACTACCAGTAGACAAACCAGAACTAAAATTCAATGAAAATACCCCATACTCACCCAGAAGCCCATACTCAGCATCTAAAGCATCCTCTGATCACTTTGTAAGAGCATATTACCATACCTTTAAACTACCAGTAACAATCTCAAACACTTCAAACAACTACGGACCTAATCAACACCCAGAGAAATTAATACCATTAGCCATAACAAGAGCAATAATGGATGAAGAAATACCAGTATATGGAGATGGAAAACAGATAAGGGATTGGGTATTTGTAGGGGATCATGTAAGAGGTATAGAGATGGCTATTAAGAATGGAGAGATA
>Ga0116155_10002322_pt1:0-2500 | contig 12957 bp, 5 predicted proteins | sample AD_UKC032_MetaG_FD_89890 | JGI IMG/M metagenome (GOLD analysis project Ga0116155, IMG submission 89890) | Active sludge microbial communities of municipal wastewater-treating anaerobic digesters from USA - AD_UKC032_MetaG | ecosystem: Engineered > Bioreactor > Anaerobic > Digestate...
CGATGAGCACCATCGTGAACGCCGTCTCCACGCCGGTGACCACCTCTCGGTCCAACAGCGATGAGAGGCTGCGGAATCCGATGGACCCCGGCACCAGCAGGAGGATGCCCGGCACCAGCGTCACGGCTGCGGGGCGGCGCAGCGCGTAGGCGTACAGGTTGCTGGCCACCCCGACGGTAAGCGCGCCGACGAAGGCCCCGAGTTCGGGCCCGAACGCCGTCGAGCCGACGCGGCTGCCCGCGATGCCGAGTGCGCCGGCCAGGAGGATCCACACGGCGTCGCGCGCGTGGGCGCGGAAGAGCACGCTGAAGCCGAGCGGGGCGGCGAGCAGCGCGAGCCACCACGTCCAGTCGGGCAGCGCCTCCGGCCGCACGCGGCTCGCGTAGTCGCCGAGCGTGAGGATCACCGTCTGGCTGCCGATCGCGACGCCAAAGCCGATGACGAGGAAGAGCATGAGCGCGCCGCTCAGGCGCGCGGTGCCGCTGGAGAGATGCCCCGAGGAGAGCTCGGTCATGGCCGTCGTGAGCGTGAGCCCGGGGATGAGCACGATCAGGCCGGCCAGGGTGCCGACGTAGACGCTGTAGTGGGGAAGCACGGTGGCCGCGGCGGCCGCGATGAACGACGCGCTGAACGCGGTCAGGAAGGGAAACACCCGGCCGAGGGCCGGGAGCCGTCCGGCCAGCATCAGGAACACCCCGATCACGAGGCCGATGACGCCCGCCACGAGCGCCTCGCGGAGCCCGCCCCCGAGGAACCGCGAGGCCGCACTCGAACTGAGGCCGAACGCGAGCATCGTCGTGACCGGACCGTAACGCGGCGGCTCGGCGTGCACCCGCTCCAGGTCGGCCGATCCCTGGGCCAGGGTCATGCGACCGCCGACCACCTCCCGGATGATGTCCTCGATGTCGGCGCTCTTCCCGAGGTCCACGTCGCCGGGCTCGACCCGGATCAGGTGGGTGCTCTGCCGCTCGAGGAGGCCGAAGGACGCCATGAACGACGTGGGGGTGGAGAAGAACTGCGCGGTGAGGTTGAGGCGGCGGGCGACCTCGCCGAGCGCGCCCTCCACGCGATGGGCCGGGTAGCCGTACGAGTGCATCGCGCGCGCGAGTCGCAGCACGAATCCGACCGCGTCGCGGTTTTCGGTCGGCAGCGCGTCAGGCGTGGCGGAGTCGGTCATGGGCTCGCAAGGTCAGGAATCGTAAGTACTGATGGGGCAAACATATACCATTTCGCGTCATCCACCAAGTCGGCAGCCGCGCCTGCCACCCGCCGCATTCTGAAACTTTCCCCCTTCTGCGACCGTCACTATCTGAAACATCCGCTGTTCGGCCCTCCGTGGGGGACCCCATGACCCGATATTGGCTCAAGATTACGCTCGGCGCGCTCCTGATCTTCCTGGTCGGGATGGCCATCAACTTCGGCGTCCGGAAGGGCGTCCGCACCGTCCACACGGTCGTCGAAACGGCCGATCCCATCACCATCCCGGTTCGCTTCGCCACCTTCCGCGTGGATGGCGTCGCGCTTGGCAGGCTCCGCGAACTCAAGCTGCTCCGCAGCGCACCGAAGCAGGTCTCCTCGGCGGAAATCACCGTGCGGCTCGACAGCGCCGCGTATGCCGACCGGCTCTCGACGTGCACCCTCCGGATCGACGATGTCGAGAAGATCGACGAGCGGACCACGTTCGTCTGCGTCACAGCCGACAACCCGGGCATCTCGGGCGCCTTCGAGCGCTTCGGCGAAGTCAGGGTCGAGGGGACCGATCTCGTGCTGCCGCTGCTGCTCCCCGCCGCCGCCGTGAGAGATTTCCGCAGCCAGGGCGCCGACAGCGCGGCCGCCGAGGCGGAAGCGGCGGTGCAGGCGGCCGAGTCCGCGGCCGTCAGCCCCAACGCGCCCCCGGCACCGGTGCCGGCGGTGCCCCAGGCCGGAACCACTCCGGCCTCGCGCTGAGGTATCGCACGCCGGTCCTGCGCGTTATACTCCGCTCACCCGCCCGCCCCGCCATGGGGCGGGCGCTGTGCGTCTCCCACCCTCAGCCACGGATCCACGCATGCTGCTGAACGCCGTCCTCCTTCTCGCCACGCTCCAGCAGGGCGCTCCACAGCAGGCGGCCCCTGCCGCGCAGGCGCCGTCACCGATCGCCCGCCTCGAGGTCCTCCCGGGCACCTCGCTGCAGATGCCGGCCGGCGACACCCTCCGCCTGAGCGCCCGCGCCCTTGATGCGAACGGGCAGCCGGTCCCCGACGCCACGATCCGCTACTTCGGCGCGGGCGGTCGGTTCGAGGGCACGGTGGATTCGACGGGGCTGATCCGGTCGGGCTCGACCGGGACGCTGGCGGTCACCGTGATGGCCCGCGTGGCAGGCACGAAGGCGGTGGTGGAGCGGGTGGAAGTGCAGATGGTGCCTGGCCCGGCCGCGCGAGTCGCGGTGGCGCCGCAGGTCACGAAGCTCGTGACGGGCCAGCGGCTCCGGCTGACGGCCACCAGCTATTCGCAGGCGGGG
>Ga0116155_10002322_pt1:7500-12957 | contig 12957 bp, 5 predicted proteins | sample AD_UKC032_MetaG_FD_89890 | JGI IMG/M metagenome (GOLD analysis project Ga0116155, IMG submission 89890) | Active sludge microbial communities of municipal wastewater-treating anaerobic digesters from USA - AD_UKC032_MetaG | ecosystem: Engineered > Bioreactor > Anaerobic > Digestate...
AGGGGTAGGGGAGCGTTCCCACAGCGGTGAAGCCGGGGCGGAAGCCTTCCGGTGGAGCGGTGGGAAGTGAGAATGCCGGATTAAGTACGCGACAAACAGAGTGAAAACCTCTGTCACCGAAAGCCTAAGGGTTCCTGAGCCATGTCGATCAGCTCAGGGTCAGTCGGTCCCTAAGTCGAGGCCGAGAGGCGTAGACGATGGGAAACGGGTCAACATTCCCGTACCAACATGTAGCCGTTACGAGTCCGAGGAGGGACGCAGGAGCAAGTTTACCGGCGGGTGGTGGAATATCCGCTGCAAGGTGGTAGGCGTTCCCTGGTAGGCAAATCCGCCAGGGTAGCCGAGAACCGATGCCGAAGGGGACCTAGTCCCCGCAAAGGGTGGGCGACGCACACTGCCGAGAAAAGCTTCGCGGACCAGGATGCCTGTTGACCGTACCGTAATCCGACACAGGTGGGCGAGGCGAGAAGCCTAAGGTGCTCGAGTGATTTACGGAAAAGGAACTCGGCAAAATGACCCCGTAACTTCGGGATAAGGGGTGCCGGTAGTAGGTGAGGGCGTACAGCCCAAGCCCAGGCCGGCCGCAGTGAATCGTCCCAAGCGACTGTTTAGCAAAAACACAGGAGTGTGCTAAGGCGTGATCCAAGCCGACGTATACACTCTGACTCCTGCCCGGTGCCGGAAGGTTAAGGCGAGCGGTTAGCCGCAAGGCGAAGCTGTGAACCGAAGCCCCGGTAAACGGCGGCCGTAACTATAACGGTCCTAAGGTAGCGAAATTCCTTGTCGGGTAAGTTCCGACCTGCACGAATGGAGTAACGACTTGGGAGCTGTCTCTTCCGTAAGCTCGGCGAAATAGAAGCATCGGTGAGGATTCCGATTACCCGCGACAGGACAAAAAGACCCCGTGCACCTTTACTACAACCTGTCATTGATTGTCGGTATAACCTGCGTAGCATAGGTGGGAGCCGTTGAGGCCCGGGTTTCGGCTCGGGCGGAGGCACCAGTGAAATACCACCCTTGTTTTACTAACAATCTCACTCTGGCGGCAACACCGCCGAGGACCGTGGCTGGTGGGTAGTTTGACTGGGGCGGTCGCCTCCTAAAAAGTACCGGAGGCGCGCGATGGTGGGCTCAGTGCGGTCGGTAATCGCACGCTGAGTGTATACGCAAAAGCCCGCCTGACTGCGAGCGCGACGGCGCGAGCAGGAACGAAAGTTGGCGTAAGTGATCCGGTGATCCCGTGTGGATGGGTCATCGCTCATCGGATAAAAGGTACGCTGGGGATAACAGGCTTATCGCGCCCGAGAGTTCACATCGACGGCGCGGTTTGGCACCTCGATGTCGGCTTATCACATCCTGGGGCTGGAGAAGGTCCCAAGGGTCCGGCTGTTCGCCGGTTAAAGTGGTACATGAGCTGGGTTCAGAACGTCGTGAGACAGTTCGGTCTGTATCCGTCGTGGGCGTGGGAGTGTTGAGGGACGTCGTCTCTAGTACGAGAGGACCGAGACGAAGCGACCGCTCGTGTACGGGCTGTTCCGCCAGGGGCAGCGCCCGGTAGCGATGTCGCGCGGAGATAACCGCTGAAAGCATCTAAGTGGGAAACTCTTCCCAAGATGAACACTCCTGGATCTTAAGATCCCTGAAGGGCCCTGGGAGACTACCAGGTTGATAGGGCGCAGATGTACGGGCCGCGAGGCCTTCAGTCGAGCGCTACTAATCGCCCGTGCAGTTTGATCTCTCCAATTTATTCCTCGCAGGACACATCCATCGCTCAATTGCCAAGCTGCAGGCGCCCGGTACGCCGGGTGCCGTCCGATTGGCTGACGACTAGCGCGCAGGGGCCACACCCGTTCCCATTCCGAACACGGCAGTTAAGCCCTGTAGCGTCGATGGTACTTGGCTCGAGAGGGCCTGGGAGAGTAGACCGTCGCCAGCCATCCCCTTCACAGCGCCCGGGCTCCTTCGAGTCCGGGCGTTGTGCGTTTCATGCCGGACCGCCGCCCGGCCACCCTGCCGCCCGGCCCCGCTGACGAAAGGCGCTACGTTTCCCCCATGCCGAAAACCGGCCACGTCGCCCTCGCCGGCGTCCCCAACGTCGGGAAATCCTCCCTGCTCAACCGGCTCGTGGGGGAGCACCTCGCCATCGTCAGCCCGAAGCCCCAGGCGACCCGCCTGCCGGTGGTCGGGCTCCGCACCGAGGGCGACACCCAGTTCGTCTTCCACGACCTCCCGGGGCTCCTCGAGCCGCGCTACATGATGCAGTCGCGGATGCGCCAGGCCGCCCTCGACCAGCTCGCCCGCTCCCATGCCATCGTCTACCTCCACCCGGCCCCCGCCGGTGTGGCGCCCCCCTTCGAGTCCCTCGCCGGCCTCGAGGGGCCGCCCCGTGCACCCGTCCTCACCGTCTACACCAAGGCCGACCTCGTCCCCGCCGCGGCCCGGGCCGCCCTCGGGCCGGACGCGCTCCTGGTGTCCGCCGAGACCGGGGAGGGAATCCCCACCCTCCTGGCCAGGCTCGCGGTGCTGCTCCCGGAGGGGGAGTTCGAGTTCGACCCCGAGGACATCGGGACCCAGCCGCTTCGCTTCTTCGTGGTCGAGTACCTCCGCGAGGCGGCCTTCGAGGTGCTCGAGGACGAGCTGCCGTACGCTTTCACCGCCGAGGTGGAGGAGTTTCGCGAGCACTCCTCGCCGGTGTACATTCGTGTAACACTGCTGGTGGAGCGGGAGAGCCAGAAGGGGATGATCATCGGGCAGGGCGGGCGGACCATCAAGGCCATCGGCTCCCACGCCCGCACCCGCCTGGAAGCGCTGCTCGGCAAGCCGGTCTATCTCGACTGCTGGGTCAAGGTGCTCCCCAACTGGCGGCGAAACGCCGCCTCGCTGTCCCGACTCGGATTTCCCGAGGACGCCCCGGCCTCCTGAGCCGGTCACCCTCCAACCCACGCCGCCATGAGCCTCAAGCCCGAACTGCTCGAGATCCTCGTCTGCCCGAAGTGCAAGGGCGACCTGGAATACCGGCCGGAGCCGCCGGAAACGCTGGTCTGCCACGCCTGCGGACTCGTCTATTCCGTGGACGACGGGATTCCCGTGATGCTCGTCGACGAGGCGAAGCCCCTCTGACCTCCCCCCGGGACGCATGACCGAACCAGCATCCACCGAGGGCGCCGGCCGCATCCTGGCCACCGCCCGGGAAGAGGCCGAGCGCCTCGGACACGCCCAGATCGGCACGGAACACCTGCTGCTCGCGCTCCTCCGCGAGCGTGACAGCCTTCCCGCCGAGGCGGCCGCCCAGCTGCCCAAGGACGCCGACAACGCCGCCAAGCGCCTGATGAGCGCCGGAAAGCGCGGGGCGCCGCCCGAAGACGGGCTCGCGCTCTCGAGCCGGGCCCGCCGGATCCTCGACGAGGCCGCCGCGGAGGCGGGCCGCGCGGGCGGATCGACCATCACCCCCGAACACCTGCTGGCTGCACTCCAGGGCGAGACCAAGGGGATCGCCGCAGCCATCCTCCGGGAGGCGAGCGGGAAGAAGAAGGGGGATCGTGGCGCCGCGGCGGCCGCCCCGCCCGTGGGAGCGGACCCCCCGGCAGACGCCGAGGTACCGGCCGCCGAACGCCCCGCCCGCCGGGAGCCGCGGCAGGAGCGAGAGAAGCAGCGGCCGCCGGAACCTCTGGCGCCAGCCAGCCCACCGGTTCAGCAGCAACCCGCCCGGAGCGAACGCCCCGAGCGGGGGAAGGGCCGGGACCGTGACAAGCAGCGCGCCCCACAACCGGCAGAGCAGGGCAGGGAGCGCCGGGACCGCCGGCAGGACGCGCGTGTCAATCCTCCCGAGAGGGTCGCCGCGCCCGTCGGCGCTGCCGCCTCGACCGACACCCCTCCGCCGGAGGGGGCACCGAGACGTGTCGCCCCAGTCGTCGGCGACCCGTTCCGGATCAAGCTGCGGCACCTCCTCCTGCCCGCCGTCCCGGCCAGCATCTGGCTGGCCCGGCAGGGCGCGGATCACGTCCTGGTCTTCGTCATCGCATGCCTCGCCATCCTCCCGCTCTCCCAGTACCTCGGTGAGGCGACCGAGCACCTGGCCGAACGGACGGGACCGACGGTAGGCGGCTTCCTCAACGCCACCTTCGGGAACGCCGCCGAGTTGATCATCTCGATCTTCGCGCTCCGGGCCGGGCTGATCGAGCTCGTCAAGGCCTCTCTCATCGGGAGCATCCTTGGCAACCTCCTGCTCATCCTCGGGTTGTCACTGATGGCAGCGGGCATGAAGAAGAACCTCTTCTCCTTCAACCGCACCGCCGCCGGCATGGCCGGCGCCATGCTCGCGCTGGCCGTGGCGGCCATGGTCTTCCCGGCCCTCTTCCACGCCACCCATCCCGAGGCGGCGCAACTTGTCGAGCTGCACCTCTCCGAATTGGTCGCGATCGTCCTGGGCGCCGTCTACCTCCTGTCGCTGCTTTTCTCGCTCCGGACCCACCGCCGGCTCCTCGGCGGAGACCCGCACCCGACGGTCCACCCGGTCTGGGGTCTCCCGCGGGCCATCGGCGTGCTCGCCCTCTCGACCGTCGGTATCGCCGTCATTTCCGAGATCCTGGTCCACGAGATCGGGCCGATCACCGAGGGTGGACACCTTTCCCAGGCCTTCCTCGGCCTGATCATCATCCCGATGATCGGCAACGCGGCGGAGCATGCGTCGGCAGTCGTCGTGGCGCGGAAGGGGAAGGTCGACCTGGCGCTCCAGATCGCACTCGGCTCGAGTACCCAGATCGCCCTCTTCGTGGCGCCGCTGCTGGTCGGCATCGGGGTGGTCCTCGGCGTGAACATGAACCTCGTGTTCACCCCCTTCGAGGTGCTCGCCCTGGCCCTGGCCACCTTCGTGAGCGCGCTGATCACCCTCGACGGCGAGTCCCACTGGTTCGAGGGGGTGCAACTGCTGGCCCTCTACGCGCTGGTGGGCGTCGCGGCGTATTTCATTTGACTTCGCCCGAACACACTCCTAAGTTAGTTTCGGATAAACTCTTACGGGGTGCACGGGTTGCGTAGCCGACCGACGATTCTCTTCCACTCGCCGGACGCGCGCCCGGTGCCCGCAGTGCTCCGGCGCTGGGCCGAGGTGCGTGGCTTCCCGGTGCTGGAATTCCGGCGCGGGGCCGAGCTGGAGTCCATCGTTCTGCGCGGCGCCTCGTGCCTGATCTTCCTCGACGGCGACGAGACGGGCGGCGACGGCCTCGCCATGGTGCGGCGCCTCAAGGCCGACGCGTTCACCGCCATCGTGCCGGCGGTCGTCCTCTCGGGTACGCACGCGCCGGAGCGGGTGGGCGAGTGGTTCGCGGCCGGCGCCGACGAGGTGATCACCGGCTTCTTCGCCCCGGCGGAGCAGCGGGCGCGCCTCGACGCCATGCTGGTGCGGACGGAACGCGACGTCTCGGTGCACCCCTCGACGCGCCTGCCGGGCACCACCGA
>Ga0116155_10002325_pt1 | contig 12951 bp, 7 predicted proteins | sample AD_UKC032_MetaG_FD_89890 | JGI IMG/M metagenome (GOLD analysis project Ga0116155, IMG submission 89890) | Active sludge microbial communities of municipal wastewater-treating anaerobic digesters from USA - AD_UKC032_MetaG | ecosystem: Engineered > Bioreactor > Anaerobic > Digestate | place: USA...
AACAGTTCATCCGGCTTCAACGCACGTTTGCCGTTCTCGATGTCGGAGACCGATTGACGATCCTTCAAAGCGAGTCCTTGCGTAAGCTGCTCCTGTGTCCAGCCCTTGGCTTCGCGAGCTGCCTTGACGCGGTAGCCAATCCACTTTTGCGAGAGTTTTTCGAGCACGGACGCCATCTTCCAAATTTCTGATATTGCTTTACAGATTTCGCAATATTATATTGCTAAATAAAAAATGCAAGAACATTGTGGACTATCCAGCGCAGAAATTCGATCAAGAGGTTTTCAGCCCCGTATCAAGCATCCTCCCGATTCTGCTTCACCCAAATCAACCCCTCCGTAGCAAAGCCCAGCGCCTTGGCCTGCTGGAGTAACTGCTCCAGCACGGCAGGCGGCAACTGCCGGGTCCGGGCCAGAATCCACAGATAATCCCGGCTGGGACCGCTGATCATCGCCCAGGCATACTGATCCTGATCGAGGGCGATCAGGTGATAGCCGCCATAGAACGGGCCGAAAAACGACACCTTGAGAGAACCGACCGTCGACTCACCGAGGAAATAAGCGCGACCCTCCGCCTCCTTCCAGACGCCGGCGCGGTCATCGTAACCACGATTCAGCACTCGAACGCCGCCGTCATCGCGTAGGCCATAGGTCGCGCTGACATTGCTCAGACCGCGTTCAAAGGAATGATCCAGCCGGGCGATTTCATACCACCCGCCGAGATAGCGGTTTAACTCAAAACCCGTGACAGGCGTCACGCCGGGCGGCGGCGCCACCGAGCAGCCACCAAGCCACCAAACCAGTAAAAATAGAAGTTTTTTCATCTGTGACCTTTGTTGAAAACTATTCCAGGTGGTGTCATGCATTCGCAATTCATGAGCGTGCATATAGTGAACTGCTATCCGAACAGGAGGATTATAATCACCGTGTCCCGTGGAAACTTCCGCCGCCTGCGACCCTGCGGCCGACGCGGCAAAGGAGAATCAACAATGAACGCTCCGTCGCCCATCCCCACTCTCTATCCCTCCCCTTTTGGCACTTTTGATCCATTCGACATTGCCGGCTCCAGTTTAGCCGTGCAACAAGCCTGGCTGTGGCAACCCGAACGGCTGGCCACTCGTCTACAACAACTGATGCTCGATGCCAGCCGGGTTCATGACCGCTTTGCCCGCGCCAGCATGGGCATTCCCAGCGAACCGGCGTTGGCGGCGGTCATCTATGATGAACGCTTTCAGGATCCGATCTGGACCGATCAACCCTGGTTTGACTACCTCAAGGAAATGTATCTGCTCTACAGCCATTGGCTGGAAGACGCTATCTATTCCACTGAGGGTATTGACCCCAAACAGCGCCAGCGGGCGGCGTTCTGGACCCGGCAATGGCTGGACGCCGTCGCGCCGACCAATTATTTCTGGACTAACCCCGAAGCGCTGCGCCGAGCCATCGCCAGCGAAGGTTTCAGCATGCTCTGGGGGTTGCAAAACTGGCTGAAGGACGCCGCCGCTCAGGAGGTGCGCATGGTGGAGCCGGACGCTTTCCAGGTTGGGCGCGATCTGGCAACGACGCCCGGACAGGTCGTGTTTCGTAACGAATTACTCGAACTGATCCAGTACGCGCCGACCACCCCGCAGGTCCACGCTACCCCCATCGTGCTGGTCGCGCCATGGATTAACAAGTTCTATATCATGGACTTGAGTCCGCGCAACAGCCTGGTGCGCTATCTGGTCAATCAAGGCTTCACCGTTTTCATCACCAGTTGGAAGAATCCCGGCTCTGAAGCGCGGGCGACGACGCTGGACGATTATCTGCTCAAAGGGGTGCGTCCGGCGCTGGAAGCCGCCCGCACGATCTGCGGCGTTCCGCAGCTTCACGCGACCGGCTACTGCCTGGGCGGTACGGCGGTCGCCATGCTGCTGGCTTGGCTGAACGCCGATCCCACCGACCGACTGGCGAATCCCATAGCTCACTGGACCACCTTCGCCACGCTGGTCGATTTCAGCGACCCTGGTGAAATCGGCGTGTTTCTCAACGAGGCCAGTTTTGACTTCCTGCGCGAGCGCATGGCGAAAACCGGCTATCTGGATGGCGCGGACATGTCCAGCGCGTTCCGCATGTTGCGTCCCAACAGCCTGATCTGGCACTACGTCATCCACAGCTATCTGTACGGCGAGGAACTCGCGCCCAGCGATGTGCTGTTCTGGAACTGCGATACCACGCGGATGCCAGCAGCCATGCATGAGTTTTATCTGCGGGAACTGTATCTGAATAACAAGCTGATGCAGCCTAATAGCCTGGAAATCGGCGGACGGCGGCTTGATCTGGGCGCGATTACGCAACCGCTCTATGCCGTGGGCGCGGAGCAGGATCACATCGCGCCGTGGAAGCAGACCTTCCGGCTGTGCGGACTGACGGGAGGCCCGGCGCGCTATGTGCTGGCGACCTCCGGTCATATTCTCGGCATCATTAATCCCCCGGTCACGCCGCCCAAGCGGCGCTTCTGGGTCGGCGACGCTACGGGCCGCCGCGACCCGAAAATCTGGCAGGACAGTATCGAAAAGGCGCCGGGTTCGTGGTGGGAGGACTGGACCCGCTGGCTGGTGGAACGTTGCGGGCCGCTGGGACCACCACCGCCCATGGGCCATGCGGACTATCCGGCCAGGGAACCGGCCCCTGGACGGTATGTGCTGGAGAAATAATGCAGCAGGTTGGGTTGCCGTTTTTCTGGCAACCCAACGCTGCACTACTCCCATTCCGCCAAATCCGCCCGCATAATCCGAATTCGCTGCAAAATCGCTTCACGCTTCAGATTAAACAGCACCATACCGCCGGTAATGGTCGCGCCCAGCCCAATCAGGATCAGCGCCCGAGCCATGCCCTGTTCGGGATAAAATTGCAGCAGTTGCCCGCCAACATTCAAGATCAGGAACGCCACCCCGGCATAGAGAAAAGCGCGAATTCGCAAGGCAATCCCCAGAATCACGCCCGCCAACGCCAATCCCAGCGCCAGCACGAACACCCATAATTCCGGCTTCAGAAACACATCCAGCCCGGCCCCGGCGTACAGCACGCTCAACGCCGCCAACCGCGCCCCATTCAGCACTGAGGGCCGCAGTTCCCGCCGATGCAGATGCAGCAGCGCCAGCACCGACACCGCTCCGGGAATCAGATAAAACTGCCACAGCCCATAGCGTCCTGCCCAAAGCGGCGCCCACAGATACACCGCGCCATTCAACGCCAGGACCCCCAGATACAGCGGCAACGGATTCCGCATCGTCCCGGCCAGCGACAGATACAACACACCGGCAGTCAGCAGCGTTCCGCCCAACCACGGTGAGGCCAGTTGCCAGGGCGCTGTCGCCAGCGCCAGCAGTGGTAGCAACAACGCCAGTCGATACCAGGGTCGTGCGCCGGTGAATTGATGCAGCAGAAACATGACGACCGCCGCTGCCAGAAAACCGGTCGTATCCCAGGGTGTGAACGGCGTTAACCCCAAGATCAGCAACCGGGCGTAACCCGCCAGCGCTCCCAACAACAACACGGGCGCGTAAATCCGGTGAGGTTCCTCCGGTCGCCGCCAGGCCTGCAACGTCGTCCAGCCGGCCAGCAACATCAGGGTTGCGCCCGCCGCCAGTGGATCAACGGTCTTGCCGAAATACCACAATGGCCCATCGCTCCACCCGACCAGCGCCGCCAGCAGTACGCCGATATGCAGTCCCAACAGCACCAGCGTCGCCAGTAATAACCAGGGCGCAGTCTCGCTGATCGCCTGTTCCATCGCCAGCCAGCGCCTTGAACATTCCGCTTCCGCCTGGAGATCGTGGGCATCCAGCCAGCGGGTCAGCCGTTGTTCGATGAGCGTCAGCGTCAACAATAACAATCCGCTTTGCAGGGCGTACCAGGGCGACAGCGCGATCAAAGCCTCCCAGGTCAGCGGCGCGTTCCACTGCCAAAGCGCATAAACGCCGATGAGCGCCAGCCATACTCCAACCTTCCGCCAGAACGCTTCATCCCGCCACTCGCCGTAGAGGAACGTGGTCACAGCCAAGGTCAGCAGGGTCACACTCCAGACCGCGCCATGCGTATCGGGAATCAGGAAGAGCAACCCAATACTGGCGGCGGGCAGCAACGTCAACCACCATTCCAGCGCTGGTTGCCAAAGGTCCGGGCTATGCGGGCCGTAGTAGCGCCAGCCGGTTAGCAACGCCCCATGCCAGATCATCAGCGTCAACGGCAACCAGACCAGCGGCAGACCCAGATGATCGACCAACGTCGATAAACTGCTCGCGATCAGCGCGGCTAATGCCAACCCCACAATGCCGGGTCGGGCAATACGGCGCAGCAACAGGAACAGATACAGCGCCAGTCCGGCCAAGGCGGCGGCGGGCGACAACTGATTCACCGTGAACCACGCGCCCACCAACGCCAATCCATACAATAATCCGCTGATGATCCATAAAGGTCTGCGCCACCAGGCCAGCGCTGCCGCCCGTTCCGCTTCCAGACTCGCTGCGACCAACGCCATGCCCAGACTTAATCCGGCGCTCGCCAAGGGCTGACCGAAGATCAACTGCTCGATGGATCTCAACCCAAACCCGGTCAACCCAATACCCAAGGTCAGCGTGATCAGCGCCAGCCAGGCATGAATTTCCGTCCGGTAACGCCAACCCGCCAGCATAAAGACCGACAAACTGGCGCAAAACATCGGCCACAGCCCCGGCGCAGATTCGCCCAGCAACGCCAGCGTTGGACTGACCGCTAACGGGCCGAAAGCCATCAGCAGCGCGCAACTATGCAGACTGTCCTCGACTTGCTGGCGACCGCCTGACCCGCCCGGTACGGTGAACCGCAAAGCCTGCGCCGCCCGTCCGGTCATCGGCTGATGCAACACGGTCACGCCGAAGCCCCAGACCAGCAATGCGTACAACCCTGCGGCAGTCCCTAACCACGGCAACGGCCAGCCCCAATGCGCTAGTTCAACCAGCCATCCCGCCAATCCCAACAGCATCGGCAACGCTGTCCAGCGGAACTGATGAAAATAGCCAATGACCAGCAACCCACTGATCGCTCCCAGTCCCGCCGACCACGGCCAGGCGAGCGACGGGTTCCCGTCCAGCAACCGCGCACTGAGGTGAACGAAACCCACTGTCCATAACAACGCCATGGCCTGTTCCAGCGGGGCGCGAATCAGGTCGGCCAGGGTGGAAGCGGAGGGCGCTGCTGTTTCACCGATGTCAGCCAATAACGCTTCACGCCTTTCTATCCATCCGTTCAACCACCACAGGAACGCCCACAGCGCCAGAACCAGCGTGAACTCCACGACTCCCGTACCGGTGCCGGGGAAATAGCCCTGCTTGATCAACACCCCCAACGCGGCGGCTACCGCCAATACGCCGTAAAACAAAGACTGTCGGCGCAAACCCAGGCTCAACCACAGCAGCAACGCTCCAGCCAGCGCCAACAGTAGAATCAGCTCCCACGCTCCGAACAGCACCGGCCACTGACTCGTCACCGCCAAGGCCAGGGCCGCGACGATCATTAACAAGGCGCCGGTCACCCATCCGGCTTGCCGGTTCGATGACTGCCGCCGGTAATGCAAACCCAGTCCACTCCACAGCGCCGCCAGCGCCAGCCAGCCGAAAGCGGTTTGCATCGCCCAAGCGAACGGCGTCCACACTGGCGCATAAGCGACCGCCACTGCTGCCAGCGCCATCACCCAAACCTCACTCCAGACGATCCAGCGGTCATCCTCATCCGGCAACGCCAGTATCCAGCGCGTCGCGCCATAACCCAGCATCGCCGCGGTGGTGGCTGTGGCGAAACCGACCATTCCCGGCGCAGCCCAAAACAGGCTCCAACCGGTTAACCCAATAAGGAGCAATCCGAACACTAACAGGCATTGCCGGGCGATGGCAGGCGACCGGGCGTTCGCCCAGTGGCCTAGCGCCAGCAGCGCCAGGAGTCCGGGTAAACTCGCCAACAGATGCCAGGTCGGCGACAGCCGTTGCAGTACTCCGTACCCGTACAATCCCGCTACGCAGCCGAAGAGCAAATACAGCGGTGGCAAAGTCAGATACCGCCAGGTCATCCAGCCGTACAGCCCTACACCCATCGCCAGCGTCAACAGGGCGGCGGGCGTTGATGGCGCGGCGACGCCAATCGCCACAATGGATAATCCGTACAGGACAAAGCTGAATCGGGACAGGAAGGCGTATTTATCAACCCATTCCCGGAGCGCCGCATCCAACGGGAACAGCAGTAAACACAACGCCATCAGGAACGGTCCGGCATAACCGGTCGGCAAAGATTCCGGCCAAATCCAGGTCAGATGCACAAAAGAGACGGTCGCGGCATAGACCAGCATCCCGGCAGCGAAATAGCTGGTGCGGCGACGATCCACAAAGATTTGCCGCAACCATTCCCCGGCGAAGCGGCGCAGACCCACGCCGAGCAACCCCAGTAACATGACATGCAATGCCGCCAGCGTCCGCCAATCCGGGAACAGTTCTGCTAACGGCGCGGCCAGTTGCAGTCCAACCAGTGCGGTTAACAGGGCGGCATAACGCCCCGACAACGCCCGGTCGATCAACGCACTGGTAAGCCATGCTATCCAGGCGAACGCCGCCAGTGTTAAAACCGCTAGTAGCGCGCTGATCGAGAGCAGCAGAAATTCACCGCCGCTGGCTGCGAACAACCGAACCGCAACCGCCAAATCCAGCGGCCCCAGCATCAATCCCAAGGTCAGCAACACGCCACTAGCGGCGACCAATTCCGGACGCTGGCGACGAAATTGATAACCCGCCCAAATCAGGAATACGGTCGCGCCGACCAGACTGCCCCACACCACCAGGGCATTGAGGAAACCAGCGGTATTGGCGACCAGGAACAGCGCCCCGGCGACAAAGCAGAAACCACCGACAAACCAGCCGATGTTCTGCGCCAGAAACGGCGCGATCAATCTCGGCCAGCCGGACACCGCCCGCAAGACCCGTTCTAATGGACCCGGTTCAGCCGGTCGCCAGTCGTCGACAGCCCCCTCACCCCAACCCTCCCCCACCAAGGGGGAGGGAGTTGTTGCAGCGGCAGCCCCCTCATTCCAATCCTTCCGCATCAGGAGGGAGGGAGTTGTTGCAGCGGCAGCCCCCTCATTCCAATCCTTCCGCATCAGGAGGGGGGGAGTTGTTGCGGAATCATCAACCACTGGCTCCCCCTCCCCTCTGTGGGAGGGGGTTGGGGGGAGGGGGGTCTGCCAGAGCGGCGCTTTCACCGGCGCATCCTGCGAGCGCGCCAACCGTTCCCACGCTGCCGCCTGCCGCCGTGCCTCAGCCAGTTGATGGCGCGAGACCACCAAAGCGATCAGCAGCACAATCGGCGATACCAGCCACAGCCCGGCTAACACAATCAGTATCGTCCAGTCCATCATCCACCCTCATCCAGGTCGCGGAAGAGTGCTTTTAACTTTTTAACTTTCACTACCCGCCTGTTTGCGCACTTCCTGGCGGAGAATCAACAGTTCCGTTTCGACCTCGGTATCAACTTCCATCTTCAGGAATTCCCGCTCTACCTGACTAAACTCGCCATACAGTTCAGCCCGTGCCTCCATCCGCGCTTCCATTTCATCCACCTTGCCGGACATCCGGTCGAAGGATTGATTCAGATCGAGGCCGGTCTGAAACCGGTCACTCACCCGATCCATTTGCTCACGGGCCTGAGCCGCCCGTTGCCGCGCTACTAAACTACCTTTCTTGAGTCGCGCCTCTTCCAGCTTGCCTTCCAGCGCCCGCAACTGCGCCTTGAGCCGCTCACTGGTGCGCTTGGCGGACTGCCAGGACCCTTGCAGGTTGCCGGCCAAATCATCGTGTTCCTTCTTGCGCAGCAACGCCTCCCGCGCCAGGGTTTCATTGCCGTTTTCCACCGCCCGCCGTGCCCGGTTGTACCACTCCTCGGATTGTCGGCGCTGGTTATCCAACTCCTTCGCCAACTGCTTCTCGCTGGCTAGCGCATCGATCACGCCTTCACGGGCGCTGTTGATGTTCTCCTCCATTTCACGGATGAGTTGCTTGATCATCCGCTCCGGGTCTTCAACGCGATCCACTAGATCATTGAGATTGGCGGTCAATACATCACTGATGCGTTTGAACAGATTAGCCATGGGATGCCTCCTCCGAGTCGTCATGAGAGAATAGGGAATGGTTTGAGTATAGTCGGGAATTTTTTACTTGAACAGTGTTTAATTAAAGCCCCGAAAAAATCTGCCAAGCGGCAGATTTGTTGTATGACGTTAATCCTGGCTACGGTATTGGCCGCCACTATCAGCGCCGACGGATGCGCCACCTCGTTGCCGCTCACTGCGGCCATCATTGTCGTCATAACCTCGCGATCTGCGCTGCGGTTCGCTCCGACCACTGCCCTGCCGATTCAGACCTGCGCTGTCGTCATCCCGTCCCCGGCGCTGCTGCTCGCCCCGCCGGCTTGAACGGTCATCGTCATCATAATCCCGTCCCCGGCGCTGCGACTCGCCCCGCCGGCTTGAACGGTCATCGTCATCATAATCCCGTCCCCGGCGCTGCGACTCGCCTCGCCGGCTTGAACGGTCATCGTCATAGTCGTGAGGTCTCCGCCGCTGTTCGCCCCGACCGTCGCGCCGGTCACGGCCATCGTCGCGTCCACTCATCGCGTCGTCGAAGATGTCCATCATCGCCTTGCTACCCGGATTGTCACGAGCGCCAGACTGTTGCTGCATCGTTCTCATGACATCCATAACCCCCTGCATGACCGCCCGATCATCCGCCTGGCTCACCTGGGGAACTCCGGCCATGACAACCCATAGAATCACAAAAATAATATTTTCAGTCTTCATGTTTAATAACCTCACTCCTGAAATCAATACAATCTATTGCTATTGAGGCATTGTAGTCCATCGCAATAGCCCGGTGCTTTCAAATTCAGAAATCTTCGCAAACCGCCTGCCAATCTTTCGTGGCAATGTCGCCATATCATACAAGCCAATCAGATAAATCTTTGCTGAACTGTATGGTAAATCACTGTCTCGGAACCGAAGGAGACTTCCATGGCTACCGTAAATTCCATGCACACCCCCGGCGAGCGCGTCGCCATCATTGCCGGTCTGCGCACGCCGTTCGCCCGGCAACTCACCGCCTACAAAGACCTGAACGCCATCGACCTCGGCGTGATGGTCACCAATGAATTGCTGAGTCGGCTGGATCTCGATCCGGCGCTGATCGAACGGATGGTCTACGGCTGTGTCGGGCTGATCCCGGAAGCGCCCAACGCCGCCCGTGAAGTGCTACTCGGGGCCGGCATGAACCCGCGCACCGACGCCTATACCGTCACCCGCGCCTGCGCGACCAGTTTCCAGTCCGCTGTGGACATCGCTCAGGCCATCCTGCTGGGCGACATTGAAATTGGCTTGGCCGGCGGCTGCGATTCCACTTCAGTGCTGCCGATTCAGACCTCGAAAAAGCTGTCACGGGCGCTGATCCACTCCAGCAAGGCGAAATCGTTGAGCGAGAGGCTGGCGCTGTTCAAGGAAATCCGCCCGGCGGACCTGATTCCGGTCTCGCCGGCGGTCAAGGACTATTCCACGAACCTCGGCATGGGCGACATTGCCGAGCAGATGGCCAAGAATCACAGCATCAATCGTGAGGAACAGGATCGTTTCACCCTGCGCTCGCACCAACTCGCCCAGCAGGCTTGGGATGAAGGCAAGCTGGACGGTGAGGTGATGCGCGCCTTCATTCCGCCGTTCAAGGAAACTCTTGAGCGCGACAACAACATTCGCGGCAACTCCAGCCTGGAACAGTTGGCGAAACTGCGGCCCGCTTTCGACCGCAAGCACGGCACGGTGACCGCCGCCAATTCCACGCCGCTGACCGATGGCGCTTCCTCCATGATCCTGATGCACGAGCAGCGCGCCCGGCAACTGGGCTTTGAGCCACTCGGTTTCATCCGCTCCTACGCCTTCGCCGCGATTGACCCCTTCAATGACGGGTTGATGGGGCCGTCCTACGCCACACCGATGGCGCTTGACCGGGCGGGCGTTACGTTACGCGATCTGGCGCTGATCGACATTCATGAAGCCTTCGCCGCGCAAACCCTGGCTAATCTGAAAAATTGGCCGTCACGGAAATTCGCTCAGGAACAACTCGGTCGCGATGAGCCGATCGGCGAAGTCGATATGGACAAGCTCAACGTGCTGGGCGGATCGCTGGCCTTCGGTCATCCCTTCGCCGCAACCGGAGGCCGGATGATCATGCAAACTTTGTACGAACTGCGCCGGCGCGGCGGCGGACTGGGATTAGCGACCGCCTGCGCCGCTGGCGGACTGGGTTCAGCCTTGGTGCTGGAAGTTGCGTAACGCCGAGAGGAAGCCACTATGACGACTGAACTGAATCTGACCGTTTTCCAACTGACGCGGCGCGACGATGGCATCGCTGTCGTGACTATCGACGCGCCCGGCGAAAGCCAGAATACGCTGAAGGCTGAATTTGTCGGCGAGGCCCATACGCTGCTGGATCGGCTGGAGCAGGACCCCGGCGTCCAAGGCGTGGTGTTCATCAGTGGCAAGCCCGGCTCATTCATTGCCGGGGCCGACATCAATATGTTGAAAGCGTGTCAAACCGCCGCCGAAGCTGCGGAGCTGTCCAAAGCCGGCCAGCGCTTTTTCGACCGGCTGGAGAATTTCAAAGTCCCCATCGTAGCGGCGATTGACGGCGCCTGTCTGGGCGGAGGGTTGGAACTGGCGCTGGCTTGCCACGGGCGGGTCTGCACCGATCACCCGAAAACGACGCTGGGCTTGCCAGAAGTCATGCTCGGCGTCCTGCCCGGCAGTGGCGGTACGCAGCGTTTGCCCCGACTGATCGGCATTCCCGCCGCGCTCGGGCTGATGTTGACCGGCAAGCATCTGAACGGGCAAAAAGCCCGGCGGATGGGTCTAATAGATGAGGTCGTACCCGCCCCAATCCTGCTGCAAACCGCCGTTGCTCTGGTGCAGCAACTCCAGCAGCATCGAGGCGCTACCCGAAAAACCGGCAGTCTGTTCTCGATCAAGGGGCTGACCCGGTTGGCGCTAGAGAACAATCCGCTGGGTCGGCGGGTGCTGTTCCAGAAAGCCCGCGAACAGACCTTGAGCAAAACCAAAGGTCATTATCCTGCACCGCTGCGCATCATCGACTGTGTGGAAACTGGCACGGCGCAGGGCTTCAAAAAAGGTCTGGAAGCGGAGGCGGTCGGGTTCGGTGAACTGGCGGTGACGCCCCAGGCGCGGCAGTTGATGAATCTGTACTTCGCCACCACCGCGCTGAAAAAGGATAGCGGGATCGCCGACACCAGCGTCCAGCCGCGACCGGTGCATAAAACGGCTGTCCTCGGCGCGGGCCTGATGGGCGCGGGCATCAGCTATGTCACCACCGACAAGGCGCAAATCCCGGTGCGGCTTAAGGACAAGGAACCGGCGGGTCTGAATCGCGGCCTGGCCTACATCGACCGGCTGATTCACAAACGGTTACAGCGACGTTCTCTGACGCCATTTGAAGCGGGACAGGCGCGGCGGCGGATCACCCCGACCCTGGATTTCTCCGGTTTCCATAACGTCGATCTGGTCATCGAGGCGGTGTTTGAAGACCTGAAACTGAAACAGCAGATGATTGCCGATGTGGAAGCGAACTGCCTGCCGACCACGATTTTCGCCACCAACACGTCGTCAATCCCGGTCGCCCAGATCGCCGAAGCGGCGCAACACCCGGAAAACGTCATCGGGATGCACTATTTCTCCCCGGTGGAGAAAATGCCGCTGCTGGAAGTAATCGCCGCCCCGCACACTGCGCCGGAAGTAATCGCGACCGCCGTTGACTTTGGCCGTCGGCAGGGCAAAACGGTGATCGTCGTTCAGGACGGCGCAGGGTTCTACGTCAACCGCATGCTCGCGCCTTATCTGAACGAAGCGGGCTATCTGCTCAGTGAGGGCGTGACGATTGACGCCATTGACCAGGCGCTGACGCAATTCGGCTTCCCGGTCGGCCCGTTCGCCCTGCTGGACGAGGTGGGCATTGACGTCGGTTCCAAAGTCGGGCCGATTCTGTACGCAGCGTTCGGCGAACGGATGAAACCCGCTGGAGTTGCCGACAGACTCTTGGCAGATGGCCGCTACGGGCGAAAGAACAAGAAGGGCTTTTATCGCTACGAAGGCGTCAAGTCGGGCGAGAAATCCGTCGATAAAACCGTCTACGCGGTGCTGGGCGTTGACGGCTCCAAGGTCGTCGAAGCCAGCGAAATCGTCGAGCGTTGCGTACTGGCGATGCTGAATGAAGCGGCGCGATGTTGCGCGGAAGGGGTGATTCGCAGCCCGCGTGATGGCGACATTGGCGCAGTGTTCGGCATTGGCTTCCCGCCCTTTCTCGGCGGCCCGTTCCGCTATGCCGATAGCCTGGGCGTCGCCGCGCTGGTGGAGAAACTGGAGCAGTATCGGCAACGACTGGGCGAACGGTTCGCCCCGGCGGAGGTTCTGACGCAGATGGTCAAGGAACGGCGGACGTTCTACGCGGATTAACGCGCTGATCGGGCGATGCGCCGGTCAGGGTTTCGCCCGCTTCCGGCGCGTCGCCTGCTTCGCTTCCAGCGGGCTGGCGATCTGTTGGTAAAGCTCAAACAGGAACGCGACGCGGTCGCTGTCCCCGGCAAATTTCCGCTTGGCATAGGCGAGGCCAGCCAGACCGGAGCCTCCACCGAAACAGCTTAAACTTCACTGGCGATTGTTTGAAGTGACAAATGCTTGCAAAAATCCTGCTTTTTTATATATTGCTATCGCTTAGAACAATGGTTCGGACAGTTTTGGGGGCCACACATCAAGGGCTTGGCCTCCGTAGCCCCTATTAAATCCAACTTGGGGATTTCCCCGAGTTTGATAAAATACATAACATACTGATTTATAAATATT
>Ga0116155_10002330_pt1 | contig 12935 bp, 22 predicted proteins | sample AD_UKC032_MetaG_FD_89890 | JGI IMG/M metagenome (GOLD analysis project Ga0116155, IMG submission 89890) | Active sludge microbial communities of municipal wastewater-treating anaerobic digesters from USA - AD_UKC032_MetaG | ecosystem: Engineered > Bioreactor > Anaerobic > Digestate | place: USA...
AATGAAAGACAGTATTAAAAATTACTATCTTACTGATAATGAGGCTAATAAAGTAGTAAACAGCATTTTTGGTTTTTATGGAGTAAAGAATGTTCTTCATACCTACATAAAAACATCTTTAAGTAATCCCAAAAGAATGAAAGAACTAGATGAAATATTTGGAAATGCTAAGTTCATGTTGGAAGAGCTTAATATAATAAGCGGAATATAGTAAGGAGAAAATAATGAAAAGATTAAAAGAAGCTGATGAAGAAGATGTTATTGACATGGTTACTGGTATGTCCATAATAGAATATGGAATAGGTATGTTAGAAACTGCTGATACTGATAAGGCTTTTTCAAAGCAACTCGGTAGTATTTCTAAGATACTCCAAAGTATTGATAAAGACATGATGGCTCTTTATCCTGAAACAGAGGATGAGAAATATATAACAAGAATTGTTGACGAGGTTTACCACTACCTACAAAAGTTCTAAAGGATAAAAAAACCGGAGCATTAAGCCCCGGTTTTTTATTAGTCTCTATTGAAAGTTAAAGGAGAGGGAAGATAGTGCAGGGTAACAAAGGCTGAAATAAGCTGTCCAATGATTTCATCTTTGCTCATTCCCTTTTCAATATCCTCTGCAATGTCTTTTGCCATTAGAGCAGTATTGATAACCGCGCCATCTTCTTTTGTGTATTCACTAACTGATCGGATTCTCATTCATTACCTCTTTAGGGAGTGGAGATAAAGCATTAGCATCATAACCTTTTCATCAGGAGTGCTAATACTTTGAAGAAGCTTTTCTGTCTTGTCATAGACTTTGATTTCTGTAAGATAGGCTTTGCCTTTAGAGTAGAGGAAAATAAAGTCTGTTCTAAATCTAGTACCATCAGGATTTTGACAGTACCAACATAGGATGATGTTCTCTTTTGAAGAGTAGCAAGATTGAAAATAGCTCTCGCCCATAAAGGAAGTAAAAATAGGGTTGTGAAAATCTTGAAGTGTTTCTATTGGTAGTGAATCTCCTTCTATGTAAATTGATGACTCCCAAAATGAAGATGGGACTTGTGCATATACAAGCCCCATGAGAAACACAAAAGTGATTACAAAGTAAGCTCGCTTCATATCATGCTCCTAAAGAATAGGCTTACTTTAGTATACTACATATTACTGACTTGTCAAGGGGTTACTGCTGAAGTTCCCGCATTTTCTGTAATTGCCCCTGTAGTTGAATAAGTAGTTAAAGGCTTATAATAAGGACAAGTATAGCAACCTACAGGCCATGATGTAAGAGAGGGATAATAGAAAATTTTATTATTCTCCTTGTCTCTTAATAGTTCATTAAACTCCTCTTGAGTTAGCTCAATCTCTTTTCCTGTTGAAAGTTTTACTACTATTGTCAATTTACTTCCTCTACCTTTACTAGAGTAGGCTCTTCTTTAGATTCTGTCTCTGGTGGGGTTTCTGAAACAGGTGGGGGCATCATAATATCATACTTCAATTGTGGCCAGTCCTGTTGAAACAAGCGTACCAGTTTAGAACAATTACTGCACTTATAGTCTCTTTGCTGTGGTGAGGTAGCAAAAACAGTCATGTCTGCGGGTTCTAGGTAAGTACCACCACATTCACATTTTACAGCCTCATAGTAAGTTGAAACCCCTAGTCTAGTCTTTTCCATAAATATCCTCCATTATGGTTTATTGCTCAATAGCATCCAATATAGTTACACTACCACATTTTGTCTAAAACTTTGTATATGAAATCTTCTTTTTCTTTTCCAAACTTCCAACGTACACCAATATTTTTTTCTGCCCATTCCATAGGTGTATTGCCTCTTTCTAAAGAGACTGAACACCAATCGGCGCACATTTCAACAATATGTTTTTTAGGCATTTTAGAAGCATTTAGTAGCTTTACAGGTTTGTCTCTATTAAGTTTATTTATAAAATCTTGGTCAGTTTGAGTAACCCAAAATTCAGGATGATGCCTATTATTCCTAATATGGTGTTCTGTAGCTTCAATCATAGAATCTCGGGTTATAAAGTCTACTTCAAAGGGTATACCTTTTCTCTTGCAATAGTATTCCCATGTAATAAGAATATAAGGTGTATATTCTGGCTCTATGAGTTTTGATGAGTCATGGTTACTAGGGGTTTCTTCTCCATAGCTTAAAGGTTCCTTATAAGTCAAATCTAAAGGTTCCAGAAAGTCTGAAACACAGGAATAGTGGAAATGAAAAAATTCAAAGCTGTCTTTATGCCTCTTCAATCTTTTTTCAAAGTGTGTCTTCATTTCTTTTGTTATTTCCATGCTTTTACTTTTCTCCTTATTCTGATTCTATTCTTAAAGAAACTACATTCCTAACTGGAAGTAAAGTAGTTGAATGTTTATTACTAATAGTAAATACACCATTAATATCTTTCAAAACTTTTTCAAAGTTGCTCATCATACTAAATACCTTAGTACCAGTAGTATTTATTATTTGAAAAATTTCCTTATCATTGTTCAAAGTAAAGGTAATCTTATAGTCTACTACTTTCTCCATATCTATCTCATACTTATTACACCTGTAGGATAGTCCCATACATTGATTTCCTAAACTACAGGTAAAGTGATCCGCAACCATTCGAGAATACTTGCAGGGGTGATTGCTCATTTACTTACTCCTTATTTATGTCTTGTCCAAATTTACCTGTAAAGGTATATCCCAAAGACTCTGCTACATCCTCTAATGATTTTCTATTATGCCAGTTATCTGCTTCTCTCCATAGTTTCTCTAATCGCTCACATAGAACTTCTTTAGGTTCTTCAACCTCCTCAATAGTTACTCGATACTTTTTTATTCTCACCATGCTATTAAAGCAAGATGGCTCCTTCTCTGTTAGTTCCTTTGTATAATAGAATGTAGTAACATTCCTAAAAGTTTCAAAAGAAATAAACTTTGGGTCTTCTGGTATAGTCTTTTTCTTAGCCACTATACTTCCTCCACAGTTAGGCCAACATAAGGTGAATCCTCACTATCTTTCTGCCATTGTCTCCAACTCTTAAACTCTTTTGACCTTACTGCTTTTACCATAGCTTCAATAGGCTCGTGAGCCTCTACAATTTTTACATCATAGAAATATTCTTTTGGGCCTGTACCATCATCAAGTACAGGAACAACGCAATACATTTCAGAGCTTGTTACAATATACTTCATAATATATCTTCCTTATTAGAGAGAAGCAATTTCATTGTCTACTTTTCCAACTTCTTCTAGTTTGTCCGATTGCTGGTTTATAATTTCATTAAACAGGTCTTTTCTTGTTTTCTGGTCATATCCAAAGAAGTTCATATCTGATCTATCCACAAAAGATATAGACCCTTCTAGGACTCTAAGCATTACCATAAGCTGTTTCTCACTAACCTTCATTAGAAACACTCCTTTTCCATTATCCTGAATAATATAGCACTTACTAAAAAAAGTCAAGCCCTATCTTTACCTTTCTTCTAATATATAAGATATTTTTTTATCTATAAACTTTTATCTATACTAAATTATTTTTCAAAAAAAGCTTGACAAACTGATTTTACTTTAGTATACTCTATTCAAGATCAGTTCAAGGAGATTATATGTCTGACATGAACGAGACGGTACTTGCAAAGGTCAAGAAGCTTTTCGCGCTTTCTAACTCTCCCAATGAGAACGAAGCGGCGCTGGCTCTGGAGAAGGCCCATGCTCTTCTCAAGGAGTACAACCTTTCGATGTCCGACATTTCCCCCGACAGTAAGTATGGAATCATGGAAGAAGAATTCCTCACGGGTGTCAATGAATCGAAGTGGAAGACTTTGATTATCATGGGGGTTACGGAAGCTAACTACTGCACCGTAATCAAGAATAATCGCTATAGTGGCTTTGCCTACATGATCGTTGGCAAGCCTCATAATATCGCCGTTGCTAAAGAAATGGCCACCTACCTTATTGACACGGTTGACCGCCTTGCCAAGAGGTTCCCTGCCAATCAGAGAGTGTCCTACAAGAATGGCGCTTCCTACACCCTGTATAAGAGGTTGCAGGATTCTCTCAAGAAGGACACCGAAGAATGCACGGCTCTGGTGGTGCAGGAAAAGAGCATGATTAAGGATTTTCTTTCCGACAAGAATCTCAAGACGAAGGACATTACTATATCGTCCAAGAGTTCTACTGCCTATTACAAAGGCACTCTCGATGCTAACAATATCTCCCTCAACTCGCAGATTGGTGGTTCCTCCAAACCTACTTACATAGGAGCGTAAGATGGAAAAGTTCATAGTGCTTCTTAATATCTGTGGAATGTTGATTGGTATTGGAGCTATTATATATACCCTTACTAAAGGTAAGAGTAACATGGATGCTATTGAGAGAGACTATAAGCTTAATATGAAAGTTATAGACCTTCTTTTTAAGAATGACTTTATCCAACCTCTCCTAAAGAAGATGGAAGAGGGTCTTCTAAAGTTCTGCCTTGATAATAATATTCCTGTTATTTCTGTACTTAATCCTCCTTCTGATACTGATTGGGCAGGAATAATAACCTATCGTAATGTCAACGGAAAGGTTTTTGATCCTGATATTAAGCTAAATATGAAGTTTTACAATATTAAAGATGGACTTACTGCTATGTATATCCATACCCTCGCCCATGAGGTAGGACATTACTTGGAACTGGTAGAAAAGGGAGTTACTACCGAAGATGGTGCTGATCTTCGTGGTGCTCAAAAGGCTATTGAATATCTAGCTGATGAATATGAAATAAAGACTCTTATGTACGGGCATTGCAGTATCTTTGGAATGAAGAGAGAAATTGAACTAGAGGACTTGATGAATGATACTGCTATTAGGGATCGGCTACTTAAAGATATTGAAGACTTTGAAAGCAAACTGGTGGCATAGATAGAAAGGAGGTAAAAATTTATGGATGAAATATGGAAAGAAGTTCCAAGTTTTCCTATGGTTGAAGTTTCAAGTTTAGGGAAGGTTAGAAGAAAAGATAATAAGATAGAAAAATCTCTATATACTGATAAACAAGGATATAGAAGGGTAGGTATATGGATAAAGGATAAGACTGTTGTTGTGAGAGTTCATCAGTTAATGGCCGAAGCATTCTTAGATACTAAAACTGATAGAAAAACCGTTGTAAATCATATTGATGGAAGCAAGACTAATAACTTACTAGAAAATTTGGAAATATGCTCCTGTAGAGAAAACTCTATTCATGCTGTAAACTTAGGTTTAGCTAAAAGTTGCGAGAACAATTATAACTCTCTACTTGAAAATTGGCAAGTTGTTTGGATTCATCTTATGTCTATATATGGTTTCAGTCATAATCAAATAAGGGAAACTTTTGGACTTCCTAAAAGATATAGTATATCAAGAGTTATTAGTGGTAATAGATGGAAAAATATCTATAAACTTTTATATAATAAAAAGTAAAATATTTTACTGTTTTCTATTGACAATCCTGCACTTTTCTGGTATATTATTAGTGTAGGGTAAACGAAAGGAACTTGAGTTCCTAAAGTCAGAGATTCGGAGGTTACTATGAGCGCCAATGTTGAGACGATGTTTAGCGTAAGAGAGAAGGTTTGGCATGGTTTGGGGATTATCGTGCAGGATGCCCCTTCCTCGAAGGATGCTCTTCGTATGGCTGGTCTTGACTGGCGCGTCGAGTCGAGCAAGATGTTCATTGAGGATACTCGTGGTTCGATGATGGAAGTTCCGAACGTCATCGCAAACACTCGTAGCACCGATAAGGCTGTTCTCGGCGTCGTAACCGGGAAGTATAAGATCGTCCAGAATGAGGAAGCCTTCTCTTTCACGGATGCTCTTCTCGGGGAGGATATTCACTACGAGACTGCTGGTGCTCTCGATGAGGGTCGCAAGGTTTGGATGCTGGCTCGAATGCCTGAGTCCGAGATTCTTGGCGACAAGTTCGAGAATTATCTTCTCTTCACCAACTCGCATGATGGTAAGGGAAGCGTGAAGGTGGTTCCTACGAAGATTCGTGTGGTCTGCCAGAATACGCTCAATATAGCCATCCGTGGTGCTGTCCGCTCTTGGACTACCAAGCACATGGGCGCAATGGAGACTAAGCTTCTCGAAGCCCACCGTACCCTCGAACTGGCCACCAAGTATGACGAGAACTTCGTTCGGAAGGCCGAAGAACTTTCCGGCGTCAAGGTTTCCATGCTCGAATTCAACTCCTTCGTCGAGCACCTTCTTCCGATGCCCGAAGAGGCCACCAAGCGCCAGCAGGACAACGTGGTCGCCATGCGTGATGACCTGACCCTCCGCTACAAGGAAGCTCCTGACCTTGGCAATCACCGTGGAACGGCTTGGGGAGTCCTTAATGCGGTGAGCGACTTCGCTACCCATAAGACCCCGCTTCGCATGACCGACACCTACAGGGAGAACAACTTCGCTTCCATCATCGATGGTAACAAGATGATCGATATGGCGGCGGCTCTCCTGACTGCCTAAGAATAGTTCCTAAATCTAAGCAGGGTCGCTTATGCGGCCCTGTTTTTTTATTCTTAAACTTTAACTATCTTACTATGGGATATATAGACAGTATTCAAATTAGTGAAAAAACATTACAAGAAATAAAAACCGTTATTGGTTATCCTGTCATTGATTCAGAGTTTTCTGCTATTATGACTGATGACCAAATTAAGCAATTTGCTATTGCTCCTGCTTTAGAAACTTATTTTACCTATTTTCCGATAGCTCATCCTGTAACCTTGCCTGTAACTGGTGGTGCTGATATTGCTACTCTTGATGCTCCTGAAAATGCTATAGGTATAATGAGACAACAATTTATTCCACAATCTGCAAATGTTTCTGGTGGAGCTTTAATGCAACAGGGAATGTTTTATGGAAATCCTTTTTATTCTAGCTCACAAGTTATTTCTAAAGGTTCCTATGGACTAGGTGGAAACTTTGGAACTCCTTTTGGATATGGTAAAGAGTTATTCACTTATCAGAATAAGTTCTATACTGAATCATTAGAGGCAAGTAATACAGCTTACTATGTAAAGTTTAATGATAATGAAAACCGTATTGAATGTAAGTCTTCTATACCCGGTATTTTTTATTTTGAAATAGGCGTTTTCTCTAATGATGTAGAAAGGATACCAATAAGAAAAAGACAAAAGTTTATTGAATATGCACAAGGAAAGTTACTAAAACGTTTTGCTGGTATTCTTCTTCTTTCAGAGTCAGATTTACCTTCAACTCTTGACTCTAGTGGCTTGAATGATGAAGGAGATAGACTTATTGAAGCGGCTGAAACTTATTTTAGAGAAAGCTCAACGATCCCCGTAATTCGCTAAGGCTATTATGAAAAATATAAATTGCTATGGTGTTATATATAAAACCACAAACTTAATAAATGGAAAACTTTATATTGGGCAAACTAAACGAAATGGCTATGCTTTACAAATATATTTAGGCTCAGGGGTTTTATTGAAACAGGCCATTACTAAATATGGGATTGCTTCTTTTGAGAAAGAAATAATATGTGAATGCAATAGTAAGGAACAGATAAATAGAATGGAACGGTTGTATATTGCTATCCTAAAACCTGACTACAATTTAGCTAAAGGAGGATTTCAAAATCCTTATGATTTTTTATCTGAGGAAGACAAACAAAAAGCTTATAAGAAACATTCTGAAAGCATGAAAAAAAGAACCGTTGAGCAGGAAAGAGAAAGACTTGGTAAGATAAAAGCATATTTGAATAATAGGGATGAGAAAACTATAAATGAAACTAAAAGGAGACAGTCAGAGGCTTCTAAAAAGTTATGGGAAGCAAAATCTTTAGAATATAAAACTAAATTCAAGAATAGAATGAGTGAGCTTCATAAAGGAAAGACAGTTTCAAACTATACAAAGGAAAAGTTATCAACAATAGCAAAAGAACAACAACTTAATATGACAGATGAAGAAAAAAAAGAAATAGCGGAAAAAATAAGTAAGGCACAAAGGTTATATTGGGATAATATGTCCGAAGAAGATTTAGAAAAAATCCGTAGTATCAGAAAAATAACAACAAAGGGTGGTAAAAACGCCCAAGCTAAAAAATGTATATGTATAGAAACTGGGGAGGTATTTTCCTATATGGGAGAAGCCGCTGAAAAAATATATGGTAAAAAAAGTAGGTATCCTCTAGTGGCTGAGGCTATGAAGACAGGAAAAACTATTCAAGGATATTCTTGGAAAGCTTATGAGGAGGAAAAATGTCATTAAATGTTTCTGAAAAGATTCAACGTGCTACTAACTCAATGCAAAAAAAGCTCCATGATAACTGGATTACCCTAACAGGAGCTAATGTAAATACATTTTTGATAGATATGGAACAGGACAAATATCAAAATAGAAGCTATGTATTGAAAGACTACAAGCCTATTAGTATTCGTGTTGAATTTCCGGGGCAAGAAATACCTGTTTCTACTATGGGAACTAACAATAATCAAACGGCTAGTAATGTTTTACATTTATACGACATTCTACCAATAGTGGCGTATGTACGCTTTTCTGATGAAGTTAAAACAGGGAATCTTATTTTCTATAAAGTAAAACTAGGAAATGGGGAGTTTCAAACTTTGATTCTTCAATTTCTACAACCAATAGCACAAGCTAATAGAGTTGGTATCGTTTACCAAGAGTGGGTTATAGCTCCCTGTGTAGACAATAGACTTTTGGCTAATCCTGCTTTACAGTCTCTATTGAAAGAATATAAAGAAACAGATAACTGGTAAAAATATAGTATAAAAACTTTTAACTATATTATATATAACCTAAACAGATAGAATCTGTACGTTAAATAGGAGAAAAAACAATGGCAAGAAAATCTGGCAAGAAAGTTGTTATTACAACTACAAAGCCCTATCTCATGGAAAAGCGTGTTATTCCAGTAGGAACTCGCATTATTGTCGAGTCTGACGATATTTATGATGAGTTTGCTACTCCCGCTCCCGCTTCTGACCCCGGCGCTTTAGACAACATTTATACTATGCGTAGAATGGCTCGCATGAAGAGACTTCGCCGAATGGATGGTGAAGAAATCATGGACGAGGAAGACGACGAGGAAGTTCCTGTTTCAGCTATGCGTCGTATGCGCCAAATGAGAAGACTTCGCAGAATGGATGGTGAGGAAGTTCTAGGTGAAGAAGATGATGAAGAAGTTCCTGTTTCCGCTATGCGAAGAATGAAAAGAATGGCTCGCATGAGGAGACTCCGCAGAATGGATGGTGAAGAAGTTATTGATGAAAGTGATGACGCTGATGAAGATGATGCTCCTGTTTCTGCTATGCGAAGAATGAGAAGACTTCGCAGAATGGATGGCGAGGAGATCATGGATGAAGAAGATGAAGAAAGCACAACTCCCGAGACTCTTGAAGCTATGAGAAGAATGCGAAGAATGAAAAGAATGTCCAAAATGCGCCGCATGAAGAAGATGGATGATGACAAAGTTGAAGAGGAAGATGAGGACAAGAAAGAGTAAGTAACTTTCAAAATTATTTAATAAGTAATAGCCTGTTGTCATTGATAACAGGCTATTTTTTTAACTATATAGACATGAAGAAAAATAATACTATAAGAGAAAAGCTAGATTTTACCTTTTCTTACAAAGATTTTGACACTATTACTGAACTTTTAGAGCTTTATTTGAGCGATAGGATTACAGCTTATCAAGATATTTTTGAGAATGACTATACAGAGGATGATAAAAACTTTTATATCCATTACTTTATTTACCCCTTCCTAGAAGATGAGGACATACACCCCTATATCTATCGTATTCAACATTTTCTAAATCGAGAGTATGAGCTATTTAATCATACAGAAATAAATAGTATTATAGTGGAGCTTCAAGATATTTTTGGTATTACTCAAGAGCAGATTGAAGCCGTAGAAGATTTTGAGGAATTTGAATTTAACAATATAGAAAAAATATATGAACTGTGGGAAAAGCTTTATGAAGAAATAAAAAACTATCCTTTGTTAGATTTAAAAGACTATAATAGACAAGAGATAGATAAAACTGTTATATTCTCTGACCCGGCTACAGACTCTTTCGTGCTAGATACCTTCTATGAGTTCCTTTCTATTATGCAGAAAAACTTTAGAAGTGAATTGATGCGATTAGATTCTTTTATTTTCTGCGACCCTGAATATATTGAATTCGTAGCTGGTGAAGGAACAATGGCTTTCTTTACTTCTGATAATGTATTTATGCCTTGTTATGTAGAGGAAGATCAAAGACACTTTTTTGCCGAGACTATATTCCACGAATTTGGACACTTTATTTTTGATTTATTAAGCGAGACTGACCAAGTTTTATGGTATGACTTCTATAATGAATGGCTAGAAAAAGGTTTGGAGCTAACTCGTGAGGAAGGCAATGAGGTAGAGGAGCTTTTTGCTGATGTATTCAGTATTATTTTTAATCCTCATACTAATGATTTCCTTCACTCTCCTAGTGATATAATAATAAATACTTTTATTGAAATAATCAAAGGACAGGAATAATGAATATAGAAGAAGCTAAAGAATCTGGACTAAAAGTTATTGATGACCGCTTTGACTATTTTTTAACTCGTTACCTTAATGCTCATAGATATGACTACAAAAATAGCTATGATTTTGGTGAAGCTTTTATTATGGACTTAATTAGTAGAATTGATAATACAAAAATTACTAATAAGTATCAATTTATTAGGGCTATCAGGTGGACTATGAAAGACTTTAATGTTGAAAAATATAGAAAAGCAGTAAAGAATGGTGAAGTTTTGAAAGAAAAAAAAGATACATCTTCAATTCCATTGGTAGGTGTCTATACTGTTGAAGACTTAAAAGATAGAGCTATAGAAATAAGCTTAGAGAATCCTTCTAAGTATATTTTTGTTTATACTATTTTTCAAGAAGCCTATGCAGTAATAAAAGATTACATTAGTGTAAAAGCCCCCGGAGATTATGACTTAGATGGATACTGGAAGAATGGAAAGTTTAATAAGTTTTCTAAAAAACAGTTAGATGACTATGAACGTGATGCCCAAGAAAAAGGTGGGGATGGGGATGGAATGTTTAGCTATAAAAGTAAAAAAAGGAGGAAGTAATGAGAATAAAAGAAGGCTCCCTATATATTTCTTCTAAAGAGCTTCGTGATGCCTTTCCAGTATTACATGACTATTATGAGGAAGTTTTAGAAGGAAAGCGGCCTAAGATTGAAGTTGTAACAAAAGAGGAATATAGCTTTGATCCGGCTATTTCTGACGCTATGAGTGATTACTATGTTAATAAGTATTATGTATTTTTTGATTCTGGAAAAGTAGTACAAACTTTTGATGCAGGACACGCAAGTTCTAAACCAAAAGCTATTAAGTTTCATTTAGAGCCGGGAAATGCTGTTATGGTTTTAGATTATGGGTACTATAAAGCCTGTACTCTTTATGTCCATCCTGATTTTATGAATCCTCAATTACCCGGAGGAAGTGATCTAAGTATTATTGAACTTTATGCCCTTGCTGTTGTGAATAGTATATCTTCTGCTTATAGAAAAGAATATTTAGATGCGCCACAATATAAAACAGGTGGTGGAAAGAATGTTTATATAAGTGCATTTAAAAATCTTCAGTTTAATATTGATGATATGAAAGAAGAAGTAAAAACACTAGGAGCAAAAACATGGCACTCTGCTTTTTATGACTATGTATTTCCTTCTTTAGCTCAAGAAGGATTAGTAAAAATAAATGCTAAAGGTTCTATTCAGATTACTATGAATGGAAAAAATCAAATAGAACAATATAGATAGGAAATAAGTATGAAACCCTATAGTTTGACTATCAATGGTGGGCGCTATAACTTTGTGATGAATAAGCTAGATGATATTTTACTTTTAGTTGACGTTAAAGAGTTTGATAAAGCTTGGAAAAAGTCTGGCTTTTATATTGGTGAATATGGAAAAGGTGGAATAGGTAATCGCTATGATAACTTTCTTGTATGGTTAGAAAATAATCCTGATACTCCTATCATAGCTCCAGAAGTAGGGTTTAATGAAAAGAATAATAATGTAGGCTTTACAAATGGACGACATAGGTTTGCAGTATTAAGAGACTTAGGAGCTACCTATCTTCCTGTTTCTATACAAGACTATTATGAAGATGGATACTTAGACTATATTATTGATAAATATAAAGCAAAGGTAATAGTAGGATGAAGAACTTAAAAGAGTATTCTTATGACTTAGGTAAAAGATTTGACTACTTTAATAGTCTTTTCTTTGATAGAGAACTAGCTAAGATAGATGTTTACTTTGAAAAGAAAAGTGGAAATGCTGTAGGGTCTTACTTCCCAAGTAAAAAAGAAATAGTGATATATGCAGAGGATAAGTCTGATAAGTATATTGATAGTGTTCTAATCCATGAAATGATTCATTTATGGACAGATGAAATGGGGTATAACTCCCGACAGCACCATGACAAGGCTTTTAAGAGTAAAGTGGATGAAATAAATAGATTGTCAAATAATGAGTATAGAGTTGGTTATACTCATATTTCATCCTCTATAGATGTGGAGGATGAAGAAGAAAATGTTTATTTTATGTTTATGCTCGCAAGCTCTTCTTTTTCTTTAGCTAAAAGAAATCTTGTGTACCCTATTCAAATTCTTTCTGAAGATAAGTTTAGCTTTTCTATGGCAGAGGATATGCTTGAAAATACAAAGCATCATGGAAGCATGAATCCTAATATAAAATATATTTTAATAGCTAAAGTTGTGATAAATAATAATTTCATTTCCTTTTCTGATATAGAAAAACGGCTTGATACTTTTGAAATGGGTTTCCTTGGCCCAACTACTACTAAGGATGAATACTTATTCAAAATGATGAAGCAGTCAAAACAATATGAGATAGTAGCTAAGTATGATTGG
>Ga0116155_10002334_pt1 | contig 12918 bp, 7 predicted proteins | sample AD_UKC032_MetaG_FD_89890 | JGI IMG/M metagenome (GOLD analysis project Ga0116155, IMG submission 89890) | Active sludge microbial communities of municipal wastewater-treating anaerobic digesters from USA - AD_UKC032_MetaG | ecosystem: Engineered > Bioreactor > Anaerobic > Digestate | place: USA...
CAAGCGGTTTATCGAGATCGTCGAGCGCGAGTACCGCATCGGAAACCTCTACCTCGCCGGCGAAAAAGCGTCGATCGCGGGGATGAAGATACTTCCCGGCAAGGACAAGGCGATCGAGGTGTTCGAGCACATCGTTCGGAGCGCGCCGTTCAGCTCGTACGCGCCGCGCGCGCAGTTCAACGTCGGCGAGGCGTACCGCAGCATCAAGCGCTATTCGGAAGCGATCCCCGAATACCAGAAGGTCGTCAATAACTACCCCGAGAGCGAGCTCGTCGTCGAGGCATCGTACCAGGCCTGCATGTGCGGGTACCTGCGCTCGAGCGAGGCGCCCTACGACCAGACCGCGACGAACATCGCCGTCGGCTCGATGAAGGATTTTCTCGCAAAATACCCGAGGAGCCGCAAGGCGCCCGATGTTCGGGCGAAGCTCACGTCGCTGGTCGAGCGCAGGGCCTCCAAGTCCTACGATATCGCGAAGTTCTACGACAAGGAAGGCAGCGACGAGGCGGCGATCATCTATTATCAGGACGTGATCAACGAGAACCCCGGCACGCAGATGGCGATCGCCGCCGAGAAGCGGATCGACGAGCTGATCATTAAGCCGACCAGCAAGAAGTATGACGACACGCCGAAGAAGCCGTTCCTGTCCAATCTGAAGATGCCGTCGATCCCGATACCGTTCATGAAGAAGAAAGCCGTCGAGACGCCTTCGGAACAGCCGCTTGAGGCGGTTCAGCCGGCCGCGCAGCAGGCTCCCAAGAAGAAGATCTGGGAGTTCTGGAAGAAGCCGGCCGTTGAGAAGAAGGTCGCCGAAGAGCCGGCGGCAGCCCCGCTGAAGGAGAAGGCCGCTCCGGGCGCGAAAAAGAATTTCTGGGAAGTCTGGAAGAAAGACGAGAAGAAGCCGGCGAAGGATGCCGGCGGAAAATTCGATGAGGGCTCTTCGCTTACGATGAAGGGTGCTCCGAAGGCCGATGAGCCGAAAGCGACGGCGGATGAAGGTGCGCCGCTCGAGGACGTGAAGAAGGTCGCTGATTCGAAGATCAAACAGGATATTGACAAAGAATTGGCGGAAGAGCCTCAGGCGGTAAACGCAGGCGAGCTGAAACACCCTGCATTTGTCTCTCCGGCTGCCAAACCGACTAAAGAGGTTGATTTGGCGGGAAAACAGGAGAGCAGACCCGCAGAGCAGGCCGCCCCCGCCGCGCCTGCGGAAACCGAGAAACCTGCCGTCGAGCAGGTGGGGCGTCCGTCAGATGAGACGCCGTCCGAAATCCCCAAAGAGCTCGACGTGGTACAGATCGTCGATTTGAAGCTGGTCGAGACGAACAATGGATGCAAGCTTGTTTTCATAACGAACAAGCCGGCGCAGTACGCCGCATACGAGCTGAAGAACCCGACGCGGCTCATGATCGCCATGAAGTCGCCGGTCTACTCACGCCTCGATGACCGTATCGATATCGGCAAGGCGGGTTTCAAGTCTGTCCGCAGCCATTACCGGAATAGGGAAGAGACAGAGAGCGGCTGGCAGGTGAACGCCTTCGTGATCGATTTTGAAGGCCACGCGCGGTTTCAGGTGACCGATGAAGATAACGCGATCATCGTTCAGTTGCAATAACAGAGGGGTCTTTTGGTGAAAAAGCTGGTTCTGGCGTTTTGTCTGATCGCATGTATCGGCACCCTCACCGGATGCGGATACCAGGTCGGCTCGATAAAGGTCGGTGATACGGATAAGCGGAAGCTGCATGTCCCCGTTTTCAAGAACACGACAGGAAAATACGGGATCGAGGGGCAGGCGACGGCGGCGGTGATCGACCGGCTTATGGTTGACGGAGGGTATCAGATCGTCGGCGCGAAAGACGCCGATTACATCCTCGAAGGAGATATTATCGAATACCGCCGCGAAGCCAACACCTTCAATAACCAAGACGTCACTAACGAGTTCCGAATCACGTTTATCGCCAAGCTGCAGATGCGCGACGCCAAGACCGGCGAGATCATCTGGCGGACAAGCAAGGCGTACGGCGAGTCCAACTATGTCCTCGGGTCCAGTCAGCAGGAATCGGAGCGCGTCGCCTGGCCCAGCGCCATGCAGAACTTCGCCCGAGATGTCTCCGAAAAGGTTACCGACGGCGGCTGGTGACATTCCGGAGACGCTGGCGCGCGGATCGTGGCTTCAGGCCTGATCCGCTTTTTTTATTTAGGCGGCTTTCATGAACCTCACCGAGCTGAGAAAAAAAATTGCGTCGGGCGATGTCCGGCCGTGCTATATCCTCGCCGGGGCGGAAACGTATCTCCAGAGAGAGGCGGCGTCTTTCCTCAAGGAGAAGATCGTCACCGACCCGATGAGCTATGAGAAATATTCGGGCCGGGAGACGGGGCTGCCGCAGGTGGTCGAAAGCGCGTCGATGATGCCGTTCTTCGGAGGGAAGAAGCTGATCGTGGTCGATCCCGCCGACCCCTATCTCAAGGACGCCGAGCAGTTCCTTTCGTACATAACCGACCCGTCGCCTTACGCGTGCGTCGTGTTCTGCGTCTCGGCGATCGACAAGCGCACCAAGGCCTATAAGGAGGCGGATCGGCAAGGGATCGTCGTGGCGTGCGACCCGCTCTATCCCAACCAGCTTCAGGCATGGTCCGCAGACTATTTCCGTAAAGCGGGGAAATCGGTCGACGCGGACGCCCTCTCATTGTTCGTCGAGCATGCGGGGACGGTGCTGCAGGATGTTGTCAGCGAGGCGGAAAAGCTGATCCTCTACGCCGGCGAGCGGGGCCGGATCAGTTTTGCCGACGTCGATTGCGTCGTCGTCCGGGTTCGGACAGAGGACGTCTTCGAGCTGACGAACGCGATCGGCGGGCGCGACAAGAAAAAGGCGCTGGCGCTCCTGGTCAGGCTGATGCAGGAGGGGAAGGACGCCTTCGAGCTGGTCGGTCTTCTCCGGTGGCAGCTGGTCCGCCTTTTCCAGGCCGACGAGATGTTCCGCGAGGGGAAAGGGGAGCAGGAGGTCGCGGGGGCTTTCAAGGTCTATCCGAAGTACGCGGGAGATTTTTTCCGCAACGTACGGAGCTTTTCGCGGCTCGATAAGGCTGCATGTCTCTCGCTGCTGTTGGACGCGGACGTGTCGATCAAGAAGGGGCTCAGGGATGAAGCAGCGGCGATGGAGCGCCTGATCATCGCGCTCTGCCGGTAGGCGGCTGACAATGAAAAGGGAGAGATCTGAACGATCTCTCCCTTTCTTTCGTAAGCACCTGACGAGCTGTTACTTCGCGATCTTGTTCAGCTTGAGCGCGAGGCGCGATTTTTTCCGGGACGCGGTCCTGTCATGGACGATGCCGCGTTTCGAGGCCTTATCGAGCTCGCTGCAGACAAGCGGCAGCATCTTTGCGGCTTCGTCCTTTTTTTTGTCGAGGACGAGGGCGTTGAATTTCTGAGACAGCGTTTTGAGTTCGCTTCGTGTTTCGACGTTGCGCGTATGGTTCTTTTTCGACTGGCGAAGACGTTTTAGTGCTGACTTATGTGTAGGCATCTATTCCTCCGTTTGATCTGTGAGCGCACCTTGTGTTATAGAGCGTAGCGGGGGAAGCGTTTAGGTTCCCCTGATCAGACGGGCAAACTTCCCGCTTGATCGTGAGGAAGGAAGTTACCAGACAGGCAGGCTAATGTCAACAAGTTTCATTTTGTCAAGGATCAGAGAAAAGCTGAAGAAACTCCCCCTCTCGCCGGGGGTCTACATCATGCGCGGCGCGGACGGGGGTATCATCTATATCGGCAAGGCGGTGTCGCTCCGGAAGAGGGTATCGTCGTACTTCCAGAAGAAAGGCTATGTCGAGCCGAAGACCCGGGCGATGGCGGCCGACGTCGCCGACCTCGAGTGCGTGCCTCTCAAGAGCGAGGAAGAGGCGCTGCTTCTCGAGGCGAAGCTGATCAGGGAGTTCCAGCCGAAATACAATATCGCCCTCAGGGACGACAAGCGCTATCCGATGCTGCGACTGTCCATGAACGAGACGTTCCCTCGCTTCACGATCGTGCGATTCCCCAAGGACGACGGCGCCGAGTACTTCGGGCCGTACACCGACTCGACGGGCCTCAAGAAGGTCGTCATGCTGATACAGGGGATCTTCAAGCTGCGCGGCTGCAGCCATCCCGTGCTCCAGAAAGAGCACGCGAAGCACTGCATGTACGCCAAGATCGGCGCCTGCCTGCGGCCCTGTCTCGGAGAGATCTCGCCGGAGGCCTACCGCGACCTTATCGGCGAGGCCGTCCTGATCGTCCAGGGATACGGCGCACGGCTGATCGGCCGGCTCAAGCTCGAGATGCGGCGGCGGGCGCTGCTGCATGAATACGAGGAGGCGGCGAAGCTGAGGGACAGCATCAGGGGGCTGGATTCGGTGATCGGCTCGTACGCCCGCAACATCAACATGTACCGCCGGATCGCGCCGGACCTCCGGCGCGGCCTTGACGAGCTGGGGCGGGCGCTTTCGCTGGCGTGCGCGCCCGAATGGATCGAGGCTCTCGATATCTCGAATATCTCCGGCGTCATGGCGGTCGGCGCGGTCGCCGTCTTCCGGAACGGCGTGCCGTCTACAGACGATTACCGGCGGTTCAGGATCAAAGAGGTCGAGGGGATCGACGATTACCGGATGATGCAGGAGATGGTCAGGCGACGGTATTCGCGGCTGAAAGAGGGGGGCGGCCGGCTACCCGGCCTGATCCTGATAGACGGCGGTAAAGGGCACCTGTCGGCGGCGCTCTCGGTGCTCGACGGGCTCGGTTTGGCCGGCATGCCGGTCGCGAGCATCGCCAAGCAGAACGAAGAGGTTTTCCTGCCGGGACGCGACGAGCCGGTCATTCTTGAAAAGGATTCGCCCGCGCTTTACCTGCTGCAGCATATCCGCGACGAAGCGCACCGCTTTGCGATCACCTACCACCGCCGGATCAGGAGCAAACGCATCAAGGAATCGATCCTTGACGACATCCCCGGGGTCGGCGAGGAACGCAAGAAGGCCATTCTGAAGCATTTCGGCTCGATCGACAGGCTCCGGAGGAAGACACTCGAAGAGATCGCCGAAGCTCCCGGCATCCCCGCAAAACTCGCACGCGAGATTTACAACTATCTCCACCGTTAATAATGGCAGCCGGGGATCCCTTTTTGCAGCGCCCAATTTCTATTGCTAAACCTCCAGCTTTCTTATACCATTCCAGCTTGCCTTCATAGGCGGAAAGAGGACCGATCATGCTGAGTTTTATTCTGAAATTCATCTTTGGGACCAAATACGACCGCGACGTCAAGAAGATGCGCCCGATCGTCGCTGAGATAAACCGGATCGAAGAGACCTACCAGGGGCTGACCGACGAGCAGCTCCGCGCCAAGACCGACGAGTTCAAGAAGCGGATCGCCGACGGCGCCGAGCTTGACGATATCCTGCCGGAGGCCTACGCCGCGGTGAAGAACGCCTGCCGCCGGCTGTGCGGCCGTACGTGGGACGTGTGCGGCCAGCCGGTCTCCTGGCAGATGGTTCCGTTCGACGTGCAGCTGATCGGCGGGATCGTGCTGCACCAGCGTAAGATCGCCGAGATGGCGACCGGCGAAGGCAAGACGCTCGTCGCGACGATGCCGCTCTACCTCAACGCGCTCGCCGGCAAGGGCGTCCACCTGGTGACGGTCAACGATTACCTCGCCCGCCGCGACAGCGAGTGGATGGGGAAGGTGTACGAGACGCTCGGCCTCACCGTCGGCTGCATCCAGCACGAGATGAACCCCCGCCAGCGCAAAGAGCAGTACGACAAAGACATCACCTACGGCACCAACAGCGAGTTCGGCTTCGACTACCTGCGCGACAACGGCCTCGCCGGCTCCAAAGAGGAGCGGGTTCAGCGGGGGCACTTTTACGCGATCGTCGACGAGGTCGACAGCATCCTGATCGACGAGGCGCGCACGCCGCTCATTATCTCCGGCCCCGCGTCAGTGTCGACGCACGTTTACGACAAGCTCAAGCCGGTCGTCTCAGAGCTGGTCCGCAAGCAGACGCTGTTGTGCAACCGCCTGCTCAAAGAGGCGAAAGACCAGTTTGACGCGGAAGGGCTCACCGACAAGAACGAGGAGACGATCGGGACCAAGCTGTTCCTCGTCTCTATCGGCACGCCGAAGAACAAGCAGCTGGCGAAGCTGGTCGAGGAACCGAAGATCCGCCGCCTCATGGACACGATGGACCTCCAGCTGCACAGCGACCTGCGCAAGGACGACATGGCGAAGCTCAAGGAAGACCTCTTCTTCGTTATCGAAGAGAAGCAGCATACCGTCGACCTCACCGAAAAGGGTCGCGACGCGATCAGCCCGGGGAAGCCGGAAGAGTACCTGATGCCGGACATGATCGTGCTCCACCAGCAGATCGACGCCGACGAGTCGCTCTCCGCCGAGCAGAAAGAGCTCAAAAAGCAGGAACTCCAGGTGTTTTTCGACCGGCTCACCGAGCGGATACACAACATGTCGCAGCTCCTGCGCGCCTACACGCTGTTCGAGAAGGACGTCGAGTATGTCGTGCAGGACAACCGCGTCATGATCGTCGACGAGTTCACCGGCCGCCTGATGCCGGGGCGGCGCTACAGCGACGGGCTCCACCAGGCGCTCGAGGCGAAAGAGGAGGTCGAGATCGAGCGAGAGACGCAGACCTTCGCGACGATCACGATCCAGAACTATTTCAGGATGTACAAGAAGCTCGCCGGCATGACCGGCACGGCAGAGACCGAGGCGAACGAGTTCCACCAGATATACAAGCTCGACGTCGTCGTGATACCGACCAACCGCGCGGTCCGCCGCCTGGATTATAACGACGTCATCTACAAGACCAAGCGCGAGAAGTATAACGCGATCATCCAGGAGATCGCCGAGAACTATTCCAAAGGGCGCCCCGTCCTCGTCGGGACGGTGACGGTCGACGTCTCCGAGGTGCTGAGCAGGATGCTCAAGCGCCAGGGGATACCGCACAACGTCCTGAACGCGAAATACCACCAGAAAGAGGCGGAGATCATCTCGCTCGCCGGACAGCGCCATGCGGTGACGATCGCGACCAACATGGCGGGCCGCGGCACCGACATCAAGCTCGGCGAGGGGGTCGTCCAGTGCCCGAAGTGCTGCATCCGCTGCGCCGACGACTGCGCCGGCTGCCCGACCGGCACGAAGAAGGTCGAATGCCTGAAGTGTGCGCAGTGCGGCCTCTACGTGATCGGCACCGAGCGGCACGAGGCGCGCCGTATCGACCGCCAGCTGCGCGGCCGCTGCGCCCGCCAGGGCGACGCCGGGAGCTCGAAGTTCTACATATCCCTCGAGGACGACCTGATGCGCCTGTTCGGCTCGGACCGGATCGCGCGGGTGATGGAGCGGATCGGCATGGAAGAGGGGCAGGACCTCGTCCATCCGCTGCTGACGCGCTCGATCGAGACGGCACAGCGCCGCGTCGAGGAGCGCAACTTCTCGATCCGCAAGCACACGCTCGAATACGACGACGTGATGAACAAGCAGCGCGAGGTGATCTACGCCTATCGCTCGCAGGTCCTCGAGAACGAGAACCTCAAGGAGCTGCTCGACGAGATGGTCGACGAGGTGATCGATGCGAAGCTCGACGAATATATGCCGGAAAAGAGCCACACGGCCGATTGGGACACGGCGGGGCTGACAGGATGGTTCAACCAGACGTTCATGTCCGTTTTGAAGATAGGCGACGACGAGCAGCTATCGCGGGCGGAAGTAAAAGACCGGCTCGCCGAGACGGTCAAGCAGACCTATGCGCTGAAGGAGAAGTTCGAAGGCCCCGAGATGATCCTGCGCCTCATGCAGTATGTCATGCTGACCACGATCGACAAGGTCTGGATGGAGCACCTCTACAACATGGACTCCCTGCGCGAGGGGATCGGCCTGCGCGCCTACGGACAGACCGACCCGCTGATCGCCTACAAGCAGGAGGCGTACGGGATGTTCGCCGAGATGATGGGGACCGTCAAGAGCGACATCGTCGCTATGTTCTTCAGGGCGTCGATCTATGCCGCGCGCGAAGAGCGGCAGCGGCGAGAGGTTCACCAGCAGCTGATCCACGAGACGGTATCGGCGTTCGCGGCGCCGCCGGCCGGCGCCGCAGCTGAACAGCGGGTCCCCGACGGGATGCCGATGGGGCGGCTGAGCGAACAGGAAGGGGCAAAGCTGACCCCCTACAAGCGCGACACGACCAAGGTCGGCAGGAACGACCCGTGCCCCTGCGGCAGCGGCAAGAAGTACAAGAAGTGCTGCGGCGTTTCGGCGGACAATTGACGACAATCACGATCGGGCGAACGGTTTCGGCTTGACCAGTTTGCCCGATCGTTTTTTTTAGGAGATACCGGTGAATAATTCGGCCAGACGACACTTTCTTCAGCTTGCGGTGCTGCCGGTGGCATCTGCCGCCTGTTTCATTCTCTCGTTCCCGAACTTCAACCTCGGCTTCTGCGGCTGGTTTTTCCTTGTCCCGCTCCTGATCGGCGTGGGGTTGGGCGGGCCATGGGGGATCCTCGGCGCATATATCGCCGGCGTCCTGTCGTGGCTCGGGACGATCTACTGGCTCACCAACGTCTCCGTTGCGGGCTATATCGGGCTATGCATCTACCTCGGCCTCTACTGGTGGATCTTCGGCTTTGTCATTGCGCGGTTCATCGAGCGGGGTAAGTCGATCATCTTCTGGGCGCCGGTGTTCTGGGTCGTTGCCGAGTTCGTCCGCGGCAAGCTGATCACCGGCTTTCCGTGGGCGCTCGCGGGCGCGAGCCAGATCGTCTACCCGCAGCTCTGCCAGATCGCGGCGACGACCGGCGTGTGGGGCGTTTCGTTCGTAGTCGTTCTTCTAAACGCGTTCATCTACGAGAACCTCTATGCGGGCGTCGTCAGAAAAGAGGGGATGAAGAGCCTCAAGATGACGCTTCTGGCTATGAGCGTCGTGGCGTACGTCTATTTCTCCGGTACGCAAGAGCTGAAGCCCGGCAAGGGGACGGTCGAGCAGATGCCGTTCAGGATATCGATTGTCCAGCCCGGTATCGAGCAGGACCAGAAGTGGGACAAGCGATGCCGAGACCTGATCTTCGGCAGGTTCCGCTATCTGACAAACGAGCTCAAAAAGGAAAAGCCTCAACTGGTCATCTGGCCGGAGAGCTGCGTCCCGGGCGAGCTTCGGTATGACCGCGACATATACGACCTGGTTCACAACCTCTGTCGCGCCGTCGATGCGCCGATCCTGCTCGGCAGCCAGGACATCGAATTCGGCGATGAAAAAAAGTTCTATAACGCGGCGGTCCTCATCCATCCCAAGTTCAAGTACCTGGGGCAGTACAACAAGCTCCACCTCGTGCCGTTCGGCGAGTATGTCCCGCTCAGAGATCACCTGCCGTTCCTGAGGAAGCTCACGCCGATAGAGGCCGATTTCGCGCCGGGTAACGATTCGACGACCTTCGGCCTGCCGCAGCAGACGATGCGGTTCAAGGGAGACAAAGGGGAGCTGATATCGCACACCCGGATGGTCCGTTTCGGCGTCGTGATATGTTTCGAGGATATTTTTCCGGACCTCGTGCGGAAGTTCACGCAGCATGACGTCGACTTTATCGTGAACCTGACCAACGACGCCTGGTTCGGCAGGACGGGGGCGCCGTTCCAGCACGCGGCGCTGGCGGCATTCCGCGCGATCGAGAACAGGACCTTCATGGTCCGCTCGACGAACACGGGGTATTCGTGCGTCATCGACCCGTATGGCAGGGTCGTCGCCGATGTCCGTGACGCAAAGGGCGAAACGATATTCACCAGCGGGCACGTGACATTCGATCTGAAGGCGGTAAACAAGCTCACCATATACAAACGCTACGGCGACATCTTCGCGGGGATCTGCTTCGTCTTCGCGGCGATCGGGTTGTTGCTTGTGTGGAAGAAAAAAGAGTAGGGGAAACCTTCAAGTTTCCCGCTGCTGACGGGAAGCCTGAAGGCTTCCCCCCCCTTCGAAATGGAATAGGCAGTAGGGGAGGCCTTTGCATCCCGCAAGGCAGGAAACTTATGTTCAAAGCGATCAACGAGAGGCTCAACGGCCAGAAGAAGCGGATGGACGACATGGTCGTCTATATCGATCTGCCCGCGAAACGGCGCGACCTGGCGGTGCTCCAGGAGCGGATGGGGCAGAGCGATTTTTGGAACGACAACCTTAAGGCCAAAGAGGTGATCGACAAGGCGAACCTCCTCAAAGGGTGGGTGGAGCCTGCCGACAGGATCGCCGAGCATATCGCATCGCTCCTCGAGCTGAACGAGATGTCGAAAGACGAGGCGGAGAGTTCCGACATATTCAGAGAGCTTTCCCAAGAGGCCGACAAGGTCGAGAAAGAGCTCGCTTCCCTCGAGTTCAAGAAGATGCTCGGCGGCCACCTCGACAGGAACAACGCGATCCTGAGCATCAACTCGGGCGCCGGCGGCACCGAGGCGGCCGACTGGGCCGAGATGCTCCTGCGGATGTACGACCGCTGGGCCGAGCGCCGCGGGTTCGAGACGGAGATCATCGACATCCTCGTCGGCGAAGAGGCGGGGCTGAAGAACGTCACGATGATGGTCAAAGGGGAGTACGCCTACGGCTACCTCAAAGCCGAGCGCGGCGTCCACCGGCTTGTCCGCATCTCGCCGTTCGACTCCAACAAGCGGCGCCACACGTCGTTCGCCTCGGTCGACGTGATCTCGGAGATCACCGAGGACGTCGACGTCGAGATCGACGAGAAGGACCTCCGCATCGATACCTACCGCGCGGGGGGAGCCGGCGGGCAGAAGGTCAACAAGACCGACTCGGCCGTCAGGATCACGCATATCCCGACCGGATTCGTCACGCAGTGCCAGAACGAGCGCTCGCAGTTCCAGAACAAGACGGTCGCGATGAACGTCATGCGCTCGAAGATCTACGAGCTGCGTCTCCAGCAGCAGAAAGACAAATACGCCAAGGAATACGGCGAGAAGATGGATATCGCGTGGGGCAGCCAGATCCGCAGCTATGTCTTCCAGCCGTATCAGATGGTCAAAGACCTCCGCACCGACGTCGAGACCTCCAACGTCCAGGACGTGATGGACGGGAATATCGACATGTTCATCGAAGCCTACCTGAAGACCCTCAAGTCATAACCCCGAATGGGGACCGTTCAATAGTGTTTATCGCGCGACATTAATGCGCGTAACGCATTGATGGTGAAGATTTTACGAATCGCTCCCTTGACACGTCTCGAAATTCGTTGTAAAATACTATTCGGCTGAAAGATAACAACGATTATTTCTTGGGGCGTTTATGGACAGACATAAAACGCATTTTTCTGTGTTATCGCGCGCGGTCAACTGGGTTACCCTGATCGCGTTCTGCGCGACCAACCTTGTTCAGCCGAACCTCTACGCCGCCACAAAACATGCCCTCGCGCCGAAGTCTATCTTGCTGAAATCAGAAGAGGAACAGCCCGAGCCGGCGAAGCCGGAGAACGAGTGCCTCTATCTCGGTATCATCGAGCCGGAGTCGTTCTCCCGCGAAGCGGTCAGGGACGGGAAAGAGATCAAGCTGTCGCAGCTGCTCGCCTCGGTCGATTCGATCCCGCACGACCGCCTGCAGCTCAGCCAGGACAGCCGCGATTTCAACGCCTTCGTGAAGACCGTCAACGCAGCGATCAACGTCAATTTCGCCAACGCGTATAATTTTCCGCGCCTGCTCAAAGATCTCAAGCAATACAGCCCCGATCTGATCCGCAGCAAGCGGCCGCAGCTGCTGAAGCTGATCAACGAGCTCGAGGAGACGCTTCGCATGATGTATATCGCGCATGACACCTTCCTCGGGCGGTTCGATAACAACGAACAGTACACGCAGGGCATCACGAAGAACTACAAGGAATTCATCTCCGAGCTGAAGAAGATCGTTGAGGGGCGCGAAGAGACGGGGCTGCACGCCTACGACATGACGCTCTCGGTCGAGAGCGGCGTCGATCAGTTCATCAAGGACTTCGATGCGGCGGTGTCGCTGATGCGCTCGCGGAAAACGGTGCCGGACGAGCTGGCTGAAAGGATCCGGTCGCCGCGCGACTTTTTCTTCCTGACCCCGGAGCAGCGCAACAAGATCAAAGGGCTGCGCGCGGAGCTCTCCAAGATCAAGAAAAAACAACCCGGCGCAAGTGAGCTTTCCGACCGTGCGGGCGCGCTTCTCAAGACCGACTGGGCGAGCAGGACCGGCATCGAGTATGCCGTTCAGCGGGCTTTCAGCAGTTGTATCGATGCCCGGCCGAAGGAGCGCACCGAATATGCCGTTTCTATCGTCTATGTCGAACGTTCTCCGAGGCTTGCGGTCAGTTATCCATCGGGTAACAGCCTGGTGATCGCCGTCAACCGGTCGGTCATGCGGATCCGGAACGAGAGCGCGCGCCAGACGCTTATCAATACGGCGGTTTTCCACGAGCTCAACAAGTTCCTGCTCCGCGCGGACGAAGGAGACCCCGCAGACTTCGAATCGCTGGCGATGCGCGACGCCATGTACACAGACGGGCAGCTCTCGCGGTCCGGGCTCCAGATCGAAGATTTCGTGCGGCATGTGCGCGATGCGGGGATCGTAGATCCGACAAGCCTGGAGCTTTTCGCGATAGCGGTCCTGAGCAATATGTATCTGGCGTGCATCCGCGATCATGAACAGGAGCGCGCCGCCGAAGTCGAGGAGACGCTCCGACAGGCGGTCTCGAACCCCGACCTGATCAAGGTCTTCGAATACCATAAGGCGTTTGTGGCGGAGGAGCAGAAGGGGGTTGACAAGGCGCTTCTGCAAACGGCGCGCGATAAGATAGACGTCTTTATCGCGGAGGTGTTCAAGCGGAATTTCTTCGGTATTCCGGGCGTCGCCGTCAAAGCCGCGGAGCCCGAG
>Ga0116155_10002337_pt1 | contig 12908 bp, 2 predicted proteins | sample AD_UKC032_MetaG_FD_89890 | JGI IMG/M metagenome (GOLD analysis project Ga0116155, IMG submission 89890) | Active sludge microbial communities of municipal wastewater-treating anaerobic digesters from USA - AD_UKC032_MetaG | ecosystem: Engineered > Bioreactor > Anaerobic > Digestate | place: USA...
GCCTTGTCCTGCACGATTACGGCAGGATACTGAAAGACAGGGCGGCGATGAAGCCGCTCGACGCGGCCGACAGCGGCCGTGAGACCCGGCCGGACGCGAAGCAGCATCGCCTCACGGGCAGCTATCTCGCCGCCGATTTGCTGAGATCTTTGGGCGCCGGCGAGTTCGACATCGAGGCGGTGAAGTTCCTGGTCCGCCAGCACGACTCGTTCTGGTGCCTCTACAGCCTCGGCAAATACAACGACTACAACAACCACACGCTGCCCGGGAATTTCCTCGCGGACCTGCATGAAACCGCGGCGCGACTTCATGCGATCGACCCCGATCTCCCCGTAAAAAAGCTGCGCGACGACCTTCTCCGCGCCGCGGCCGTGATGACGGCGGCCGACGTTGCTGCTTCCGGCGACCGCTATCTCAGCGACCAGTATGTCCGCTTTACCGATATCTTCACGACGCGTGTTGAGGCCGCCGACGCCGACGTTGATGCGGAGCTCGCCTCGATGATAGCGGGCATGAAGGACGTCTTCGAACGCATCGACAGCGACCCGCTCCTGAGCGCCGGAGATAAGGCGGGCCTTAAGATCATCATGGCGCGCAACGCCGACGCCGCGAAGGCCGGCCTGCTGATGCGGGCGCTGGCGGCTGACCCGCAGATAGACAATACCCCGGCGCTGAAAAGGGCGAAGGACATGTTGTCCGCCCTTCACGCGGAATCGGGAAACCCGCTGGCGAACGCCGCTCTTGTAACCGCGATCGGCCGGGCGATCCCGACAGAACGGAACGGCGTTGACAACTTCATGAAGCGATTTGTCGCCGACCCTGAGGCTCTGATGTCTCTGATATACGGCGCGCTGCGCGATGCGGTAGCCGCGTCGCAAAGCGATCTCGAGAGGGGGGCGGTCCGCATATTCGCCGAAAAGATCACGATAGGAGGCCGGGACGTCGATGCGTTCCGGGCCGAGGCTCAGCGTCTGGAAGAGATCAAACGCGCCGCGTTCCCGGCGTATCTCCCGCAGATGCGCCATAACGTCGACGAGCAGATCGTGCTCTGCGGCAGATCTCTCGAGTCGAAAGACGAAAAGCGCGGCATTATCTTTGACGTCTCCGCCATCACGGCGGCCGAGCGCGATATCCAACTTAGGATCATCAGGCAGGCGGCCTCCAAGGGCGCCGAGTTCATCGTCGCGATCCCGACCGGCTATCCCGACAGGGAATCCGTCATGCGCGAATTGGGTTCCGCCAAGGGGGTTACGATCGTTGAGGGCGACCGCGCCGCGCTGGCTGCGGCCGCTCAGGCGGAGGCGCAAAAGCGCCTCAATAACAGACAATGGCAGCAATACAGCCTCGTTGTCTCGCAGGAATTCCTGGCCGATTACGCCGCCTGCGTCGATCTGCGGTATCTCATCAATCTTCTGGTTCTCGATAAAGATGCTGTCCTGACCGCGGCCGACATCGGCCTCCTGAAGCAGTTAGGCTCCGCCGACATTGCCGCGGCGGTGCGCGATAACGGCGGCAAGATCCCCGCATACTACGCAGCCGCCCCCGCCTCGCTCAACGACCTCAGCGACTCGATCCGCCTGATTGAGCTGCAAGCCTAAGAACCTTTCCTGAAGCAACTTAGAGCGCTGATAAAAACCCACTGTTTCCTTATTGACCTTTCCCAACAGAAATACATAAGCATGAGGGACAGGCAGGAAGTGTCCATGTCAGCACGTTGACAATTCGAGCGGGCATGGTGTCCCGCCCGATGGGCGGGACGAGCGAGAATTGTCGCCGAGCGGGATTTCCCTCGCCGGGGGAAATCCCGCGATGCTGACATGGACACTTCCTGCCTGCCCCGTTTGAAAAATTCATAGACGTTTTGATGTTGACTTTCCGCCCGTATTTGATACTGTGAACGTCCTTGCGCCGCGGGCTGTTCCGCGGAAGGCAGGAAAAAACAAAGGGGGAGTTTTTCATGGTTACACAAACAAAAGTGCAGAAAAATCTCAGGAAAGGAGGGAACGTCGCGGTCGATCCAGAGACCGAAAAGATGCGCGAGATGTATGCGCAGACCTTCAAGGAATTCAAGGAAGGCAGCATCGTCAAAGGCGTTATTCTCGAGATCCGCAATTCGGAAGTCGTCGTCGATATCGGGTACAAGTCCGAAGGCGTCATCCAGGCATCCGAATTTTTAGATATCAGCGAATTCAAGGTCGGTGACACGATCGACGTCCTCATGGACGCGCTCGAAGACAACGACGGCACCGTCGTCCTGTCCAAGCAGAAGGCCGACAAGCTCCAGAGCTGGGAGCGCATCATCGCCGAGTGCGGCGAAGGCAAGACGGTCAAGGGCAAGGTCGTCCGCAAGGTAAAAGGCGGCATGATCGTCGATGTCGGCACCGAGGCGTTCCTGCCGGCGTCCCAGATCGCCCTCAGGCCGATCAAGAACCTCGATGACCTGCTCGGCAACATCTACGAGTTCAAGGTCGTCAAGATCAACAATGAGCGCAAGAACATCGTCGTCTCCCGCAAGCAGTTCCTCGAAGAAACGGTCTCGAAAGACAAGATAAAGCTGCTGAACGAGCTCCGCGTCGGCGACATCCGCGGCGGCACGGTCAAGAACATCACCGATTTCGGCGTATTCATCGACCTCGTCGGCATCGACGGCCTGCTCCACATCACCGACATGACGTGGGGCCGCATCAGCCATCCGTCTGAGCTGGTCGCCATCGGCGACGCGATCGAGGTCGTCATTCTCGACATCGACAAGGAGAAGGAGCGCGTGTCGCTCGGCCTCAAGCAGAAGACCCCGAACCCGTGGGACGACGTCGAGAAGAAATATCCGGTCGGCTCGCGCATCAAGGGCCGCGTGGTCAACATCATGCCCTACGGCGTCTTCATCGAGCTGGAACGGGGCATCGAAGGCCTGATCCACATCTCCGAGCTGTCGTGGACCAAGCGCGTCAACCATCCGTCGGAGATCGTCGCGATCGGCGACATCGTCGAGGCGATGGTCCTCAATATCGAGAAGGACGCGAAGAAGATATCGCTCGGCATCAAGCAGACCGAGGCGAACCCGTGGGACGACGTCGAGAAAAAGTTCCCGGTCGGCACCAAGATCAAGGGCAAGGTCCGCAACATCACCTCATACGGCGCGTTCGTCGAGGTGGAGGAGGGGATCGACGGGCTCGTCCACGTGTCCGATATCTCCTGGACGAAAAAGGTCAACCATCCGTCAGAGATCTTCAAGAAGGGCGATAAGATCGACACCATCGTTCTTGCCGTCGACCAGAAGAACAAGAAGATCTCCCTCGGAGTGAAGCAGCTCGAGCAGGACCCGTGGGACAAGATCGAGCAGGAGTTCAAGGTCGGCACGATCGTCACCGGCAAGGTCAACAAGGTCACCGGTTTCGGCGCGTTCGTCGAGCTCAACTTCGGCTTCGAAGGGCTCGTCCACGTGTCGCAGCTCAGCGGCGGGGACGAAGGCGTGCAGGTCAGCGCTGAGAACCTCGTGAAGGAAGGCGAGGAAGTGACCGCGATGGTGATCAAGGTCGATCCCTCGGAGCGCAAGATCGCCCTGAGCGTCAAAGAGTACCTGAAGTTCAAGAAGGACAACGAAGGCAGGTAAACAACGCGTCATTGCGGGGAGCGTAGCGACGAAGCAATCTGTCATCCTGAGGAGCCGTGAGGCGACGAAGGATCTCAATAACAGAAGCAATAAGTTGTGAGATTCTTCGCTTCGCTCAGAATGACATAATGTGCTTTCGAAACTGCGCTTCCCGCAATGATTTTTTATTATGCACGATCTGCAGACACAACTGAAAACCATCAAAAAAGGTGTCGCCGAGATCATCTCCGAGCCCGAGCTCGTCAAGAAGCTCGAGCTCTCGATCAGGGAGAAGCGGCCCCTCAGGATCAAGGCGGGATTCGACCCGAGCGCCCCCGACCTCCACCTCGGCCACACCGTCCTTTTGCGCAAGCTGAAGCATTTCCAGGACCTCGGCCATGAGATCTACTTCCTGATAGGCGATTTTACGGGCCGTATAGGCGATCCTACGGGCAAAAATGAGCTGCGCAAGCAGTTGACCAAGGAAGAGGTCGAAGAGAACGCCAAGTCGTACAAGAAGCAGGTTTTCAAGATCCTCGACAAGGAAAAGACAAAGATCGTTTTCAACAGCCACTGGTTCGAGCCGATGACCTCTGCCGACATCCTGCGGCTGACCGCCCACAGCACCGTCGCGCAGCTCCTCGCGCGGGCCGATTTCAAGGACCGCTTCGAGAACAAGAAAGACATCAGCCTTCTCGAGTTCATGTACCCGCTCCTGCAGGGATACGATTCCGTCTATCTGAAAGCGGACATCGAGCTTGGCGGGACAGATCAGAAATTCAACCTCCTCTTCGGCCGCGAGATCCAGAGGGACTTCGGCCAGCCGCTGCAGGTGGTGATGATGATGCCGATCCTCGAGGGGACCGACGGCGTGCAGAAGATGAGCAAGAGCCTCGGCAACTACATTCCCATAGAGAGCGGCAAAGACGACCACGAGCGGGCCTATAACATCTACGCGCCGGTCATGTCGATCTCCGACGACCTGATGTTCCGCTACTACGAGCTGTTGACGGACGTTTCCCTCGAGGAGATCGCGCGGATGAAGGAAGCGATCAAGAGCGGAAAGCTCCATCCGAAAAAGTGCAAGCAGGACCTCGCGCGCACCATTACTGCGGGCTACTACGGGGAGCAGGCCGCTCTCGAGTGCGAGCGCCTCTTCGAGGCCAAGCACGGCAAGAGCGCCGACAGCGCCGTCGTCTTCGAGCAGAGCGCGGAGGAGAAGATCATAGAGCGTTCCTCTCTGGAGAACGGCACGATCTGGATCTGCAAGCTTATCACGCTCGCGGGCGCCGCGACGTCGACGAGCAACGCGCGCCGTCTCATAGAGCAGGGCGGCGTGAGGCTCGACAGCGAGAAGATAGAGAAGAGCGACCTCTCCGTGGAGTTGAAAAACGCGCAATACAATTTGCAAGTAGGCAAGAAGAAATACGTGAAAATCGTCGTGAAAGACTGATGCGCGCAGGCGATTTCTCCTATGGAAAACGGGCGGCCAAAAGTTTTTTAAGAAAAATGCAAAAAAAGTGTTGACACGCTTTATAGAGTGTTATATATTGGTGCCAGATTTGGATTGTATTGAAATCTAAGTATGAAGGTGTGAAAAACACTGAGGGTGTTTTTTTGTCCTCGGAACTAAGCATACGGCTCTTTGAAAATTGAATAGTACAATGTACCACGCTTAGTAGTAGGGTAAACTAAGTTGATGACTTTTATAGTCAGATCAACTCTTGCTTTTCTACGGAGAGTTTGATCCTGGCTCAGAACTAACGCTGGCGGCGTGGCTTAGGCATGCAAGTCGTACGATCCCCGCAAGGGGAGAGTGGCGTAAGGGTGAGTAACGCATGGGTAATCTACCCTCGGAACTGGGATAACCTCGTGAAAGCGGGGCTAATACCGGATGATATCGGAGCGGCGCATGTCGCTCTGATCAAAGATGGCCTCTATTTATAAGCTATCGTCTGTTGATGAGCCCGTGTTCTATCAGCTTGTTGGTAGGGTAACGGCCTACCAAGGCAATGACGGATAGCCGGTCTGAGAGGATGTACGGCCACACTGGGACTGAGACACTGCCCAGACTCCTACGGGAGGCTGCAGTCGAGAATCTTTTGCAATGGGCGAAAGCCTGACAAAGCAACGCCGCGTGAGTGATGAAGGTCTTCGGATTGTAAAGCTCTGTCACCTGGGACGAAACCGTTCGGTGCTAACATCGCCGGACATTGACGGTACCAGGGGAGGAAGCCCCGGCTAACTTCGTGCCAGCAGCCGCGGTAATACGAAGGGGGCGAGCGTTGTTCGGAATCACTGGGCGTAAAGGGTGCGTAGGTGGCTTTGTAAGTCGGATGTGAAAACCCCGGGCTCAACCCGGGATCTGCATTCGAAACTGCATGGCTCGAGTACGGGGGAAGAGAGTGGAATTCTCAGTGTAGCGGTGAAATGCGTAGATATTGAGAAGAACACCTGTGGCGAAAGCGGCTCTCTACCTTGATACTGACACTGAGGCACGAAAGCTAGGGTAGCAAACGGGATTAGATACCCCGGTAGTCCTAGCCGTAAACGATGTATACTGGGTGTAGGAGGTATCAACCCCTCCTGTGCCGAAGCTAACGCATTAAGTATACCGCCTGGGGAGTACGGCCGCAAGGCTAAAACTCAAAGGAATTGACGGGGGCCCGCACAAGCGGTGGAGCATGTGGTTTAATTCGACGCAACGCGTAGAACCTTACCAGGGCTTGACATGTACATGAAATCCTTATGAAAGTAGGGACCTCCTTCGGGACATGTACACAGGTGTTGCATGGCTGTCGTCAGCTCGTGTCGTGAGATGTTGGGTTAAGTCCCGCAACGAGCGCAACCCTTTTCCATAGTTACCATCATTAAGTTGGGGACTCTATGGATACTGCCTCGGTTAACGAGGAGGAAGGTGAGGATGACGTCAAGTCATTATGGCCCTTACGCCCTGGGCCACACACGTGCTACAATGGCCGGTACAAAGGGATGCCAAACCGCAAGGTGGAGCAAATCCCAGAAAACCGGTCCCAGTTCAGATCGAGGGCTGCAACTCGCCCTCGTGAAGTTGGAATCGCTAGTAATGGCGGATCAGCTACGCCGCCGTGAATACGTTCCCGGGCCTTGTACACACCGCCCGTCACACCACGAGAGCTGATTGTACCCGAAACCATCTTAGCTAACCCGCAAGGGGGGCGGATGTCTAAGGTATGATTGGTGATTAGGGTGAAGTCGTAACAAGGTAGCCGTTCCGGAAGGAGCGGCTGGATCACCTCCTTTCTAAGGAGTAGGTCGTTCTCATGTGCCGCAAGGCGCACCGAGGACTTCCAGGTTGATTGCCTGTTCGCAAGGATGTTACTCCTCGCATAATAGGTAAGTATAGCGAGGTACATTGTACTATCCAGTTTTCAAAGAGATGCTCTTTCTGAATTTATACCGGAACACAGAGCGAGAGGCCTACGGAAGCCTGATGGATCAGCGCCTGGTGCAAGTCGGGCGGCAATACTCGGGGCTTCGACTCGATTGTATAGAGTTCGGGCTTGTAGCTCAGCTGGTTAGAGCGCGCGCTTGATAAGCGCGAGGTCGATGGTTCGATCCCATCCAGGCCCACCACATTCACGCTCGGAGTGACGAGCGGCGTGAGGGGCAGTAGTTCAGTTGGGAGAACGCCGCACTTGCACTGCGGAGGTCAGGGGTTCAACTCCCCTCTGCTCCACCAATTACGCGTACCGGTATTGAACGTGAATCGCACCGCAGGCTGTCATGGCCTCGGAAATCGATAGATCCGTTCTTTGACAACTGAATATTTGAGGGTATTACAAAGTTCGCGAGAATCAAGAAGATCACCAGAAATTTTCGAAAGAAGATTTTTGGCTAAGCTACAAAGAGCTTTCGGTGGATGCCTTGGTGCCAAAGGCGATGAAGGACGCGGTAAGCTGCGATAAGCCTCGGGGAGCCGCAAACAGGCTTTGATCCGGGGATTTCCGAATGGGGAAACCCACTCCGGGTAATACCGGAGTACTTGCACCTGAATTCATAGGGTGTAAGAGTTATACCAAGAGAATTGAAACATCTTAGTAACTTGTGGAAAAGAAAACAACAGTGATTCCCCTAGTAGTGGCGAGCGAACGGGGAAAAGCCTAAACCTTGTGCGTGTAAGCCTGTGAGCGTTGCGTACGGGGTGTTGCAGGGTTTTATCGGACTCAGTCACAGCAGGGTCGGAGAGTAAAAAAATCATATCATAGCAGAACAGTCTGGAAGGACTGGCCATAGAGAGTGAATGCCTCGTAAGCGAAATGATATGGTCTCTCTCGATGAGACTCCTAAGTACCGCGGGACACGGGAAACCCAGCGGGAATCCGCCACGACCATGTGGTAAGGCTAAATACTAATTGGCAACCGATAGTGAACCAGTACCGCGAGGGAAAGGTGAAAAGAACCCCTGTTAGGGGAGTGAAATAGTACCTGAAACCGATAGCTTACAAGGTGTGGGAGGGCTATGTCCGGCTTGCCGGAAATGCCTGACCGCGTGCCTTTTGCATAATGATCCGACGAGTTACTGTGTGCGGCGAGGTTAAGTGCGTCACGCAAGTGGCGTTCGAAGCCGTAGCGAAAGCAAGTACGAAACGTGCGATTAGTTGCATACAGTAGACCCGAAGCCAAGTGATCTACCCATGAGCAGGGCGAAGTACTGTTAACACGGTATGGAGGCCCGAACCCTTCTGGGTTGAAAACCAGCTGGATGACTTGTGGGTAGGGGTGAAAGGCTAATCAAACTTGGCGATAGCTGGTTCTCCTCGAAATAGCTTTAGGGCTAGCCTTGTGTAATAGTCAGTAGGGGTAGAGTACTGGATGGGTTAGGGATCCTACCAGATTACCAAAACCAACCAAACTCCGAATACTACTGCCCGTATCACAGGAGTCAGACGGCGGGGGATAAGCTTCGTCGTCAAAAGGGAAACAGCCCAGATCGACAGCTAAGGACCTTAAATGTGAACTAAGTGGCAAAGGATGTGGATTTGCTCAGACAGTTAGGATGTTGGCTTAGAGGCAGCCATCATTTAAAGAGTGCGTAACAGCTCACTAATCGAGCGAATCTGCGCCAATAATAATCGGGACTCAAGTTCACTTCCGAAGCTTCGGATTCATTCCGGATTCGTCCGGGATGTCTGGTAGAGGAGCATTCCATACTGCTTGAAGCATGACCGTAAGGACATGTGGACGGTATGGAAGTGATGATGTCGGAACAAGTAGCGATAAGAACGGTGAGAATCCGTTCCGCCGTAAACCCAAGGTTTCCTGGGGAAGGTTCGTCCGCCCAGGGTTAGTCGATCCCTTAGTCGAGGCCGAAAGGCGTAGATGATGGACAATCCGTTAATATTCGGATACTAACTGAAGTGCGTTATCAGCGAAGGAGGGACGCAGGAAGCTAAACCATCGCGCGATTGGAAGTGCGCGTATAAGCCTGTAGGTGGGCTGCTTTGGTAAATCCGGGCAGCCATTAACACCGAGAGGTGACGTCGAGCCCTTTTTTGGGCGAAGTGGTTGATGCTACGCTGCCGAGAAAAACTCCTAGTGAGCACTTCGGCTAATCGTACCGCAAACCGACACAGGTGGGTGAGGAGAATATCCTAAGGCGAGCGAGAGAATCCTCGTTAAGGAACTCAGCATACTGGCCCCGTAACTTCGGGATAAGGGGTGATCAGTTTCCTCAGCGGTTTTACATCGCAAAGGGTTACTGATTCACAGTAAAGAGGCTCCTGCGACTGTTTACTAAAAACACAGGTCTCTGCTAAGACGCAAGTCAATGTATAGGGACTGACACGTGACCAATGCCGAAAGGTTAAGGGTAAGGGTTAGCCGCAAGGCGAAGCTCCGAACCGAAGCCCCGGTGAATGTCGGCCGTAACTATAACGGTCCTAAGGTAGCGAAATTCCTTGTCGGGTAAGTTCCGACCTGCACGAATCGTGTAACGATGGGAGCGCTGTCTCAACGAGGAACTCGGCGAAACTGTAGTACCTGTGAAGATGCAGGTCACCCGCGATAAGACGGAAAGACCCCGTGAACCTTTACTGTACCCTGATATTGGATCCCGGTTCGTTATGTGTAGCATAGGTGGGAGGCGCTGAAACCCCGGCGTTAGTTGGGGTGGAGCCACCAGTGAAATACCACTCTTAGCGTATTGAGATTCTAACTTCGTCCTGTGAATCCAGGCGAAGGACATTGTCAGGCGGGCAGTTTGACTGGGGCGGTCTCCTCCTAAAGAGTAACGGAGGAGTTCAAAGGTTACCTCAGCACGGTCGGCAATCGTGCGTCGAGCGTAAGGGTAGAAGGTAGCTTAACTGCGAGTCTTACAAGACGAGCAGATACGAAAGTAGGACCTAGTGATCCGGCGGTTCTGTATGGAAAGGCCGTCGCTCATCGGACAAAAGGTACTCCGGGGATAACAGGCTGATCGCTTCCAAGAGTTCATATCGACGAAGCGGGTTGGCACCTCGATGTCGGCTCATCGCATCCTGGGGGTGGAGAAGCTCCCAAGGGTATGGCTGTTCGCCATTTAAAGCGGTACGCGAGCTGGGTTTAGAACGTCGTGAGACAGTTCGGTCCCTATCTATCGTGGGCGTAAGATACTTGAGGAGAGTAATCCCTAGTACGAGAGGACCGGGATTAACAGACCAATGGTGTTCCAGTTGTTCCGCCAGGGGCATTGCTGGGTAGCTATGTCTGGAGAGGATAAGCGCTGAACGCATCTAAGTGCCAAGCCTCCTCCGAGATAAGGTATCACACGCGCAAGCGTCTAAAGGCAACTCGTAGACTACGAGTTTGATAGGCCGGGTGTGTAAGCCCTGTAAGGGGTTCAGCTAACCGGTACTAATATGCCGTGCGGCTTGGCCTTAAAATTTTCTTTCTGAAAATTTCTGTGACTTCTTCACGCGAGCGTAAAACCCCAAATATTCAGTTGTAATTTATATGTAACGTTTTTCCCGGCGATCTCAGCGGAGGGGTCACACCCGTTCCCATTCCGAACACGGCAGTTAAGCCCTCTTGCGCCGATGGTACTAACCTGCGCGGTTGGGAGAGTAGGTAGTTGCCGGGGTAATTTCATAAGGCCCTGAACCAGAAATGGTTCAGGGCCTTTTTTATTTCCCCCATTATTTTGCCCCCTCTCTTGACAAACCGCCAATTTAAAGGTAAAATCTAAGCGTCTCTAAAAACGAGGGATATTAATGCACTATTCTTATTTACTAACTAAAAGAGGTGTCCTATGAAAACATCGAGATCGTTTTTGTACGGATCGCGCCTGTCACCCGCAGCGCGGGTGATCAACCTCGTCATCGCCTTCGTCTTCACGGTGACATCAACCACCTACGGTGTCCCGCGAAACCTCTGGGAGACGGGATCGGGAAAGGTCGATACCGCCCCGAAAGGAGATGGTACCGCCACTTTCCTTGACCCGGGTAAATTCGTCGTCCCTGAAAATTTCGGGTCGGTGACCGAGCGTTTCACCTCCGCCGGCACGGAAAACTCAAAAAAGCTTATCGTGCAGATACAGGACTCGCACTGCAACTACGAGGCGCAGTCGAATATCTGCAGTATCGTCGATACTATGGGCAAGGATAAAGAGACGGCGGCCGCACTGAAGCTGATCGCGACCGAAGGGGCGGTGGGGCTGCTTGACCCGTCGTTCTACCGCGCATTCCCCGATGAAAAGGTCAGGAAGGATGCCAGCGATTATTTCGTTAAGGCCGGAAAATTTACCGGCACAGAGCTGTACGCGATCAACGCGAAGGAGAACCCGCTGCCGCTGTGGGGTATCGAGGATAAGAAGCTCTATGACGAAAATCTCAATTTTTTTCGGCAGGCGAAGTCCGGGCTGACAAAAGAGAAGGCGTTCATCGAGCGTCTGGTCAACATCATCGATATCCTCAAGCTCAAGGTCTTTTCGCAGGGGATCAACGAGCTGGTGAAGACGCGCGACGGGTGGGACCGCAACGAGATAACGTTCACCGATTATTGCCGGTTCATCGAGAAGGTCGCGCTTGGGCAGGGTTTCGGTGAAAAGGGCGCGGCGCAGTTCCGCGATCCTGCGCGGTATCCGAACCTGACGCTCGTGCTCGAGACGATGGATATCGAAAAGAAGATCGACCAGAAAAAGATCGACGGGGAGCGCAAGGCCTTTATCGACGGGCTGCAGAAAAAGATGGTCAAAGAAGAGGTGTCTGAGCTGGTCAAACAGTCGTTGTACCTGCGCGTCGGCAAGGTGACCTCGGACATGTTCTATCAGTATCTCACCAACCAGGCGGCGGCGAAGCAGGTCGACATGGCGCAATTCCCGAACCTTTCGGGGTATATCGATATCGTGACGAGGAGCGGCAAGGTGAACGCGGCTGAGCTGTTCGACGAGGTCGACCGGATCGAAAAGGCGATCAAGGGGAAGATGATCGCGACGGGAGAGGAAAAAGAGCTCGACGACATGATCGACCAGGTGAAGGTCCTAAAGAACCTTCTTGATCTGCGGATGACGCGGCGCGACCTGTCGTACTATCAGGAGCGCAGCCGGCAGCTCGAGCCGGCGGCTCTTATCGGCAAGATCGCGCGGATCGCCGACGGTGTGGGGATGAAAGACGCCCTGACCGGCTCGCTGGCATGGCTTCAAGAGAACAAGGAGATCGACCTGAAGGCGTGCGAGGGTTTCTACGATGCGGCGATCAAGCGCGACAAGGTCATGGTGGAGAAAACGGTCGAGGAGATGGAAAAGCGCAAAGCGACCGCGGTCGCCTTCGTGAGCGGCGGTTTCCACACGCAGGGAGTGAAGGAACTGTTCAAGGCGAAAGGGTATTCCTACGTAGTCGTGACCCCGCGTATGACCCAGAAATACGACGACAAGATCTACCTCTCACGTATGCTCAACGAGCAGAGCGAGTTCGACAAGCTGTTCGCGAATACGGGGAATAGGTTGGCGGCGTTCTCGGTTTTGACTGAGAAGCTGTCCAAGGAACAGTTTGCTGGCATTGTTGAGGCAGTTGCAAAAGGGAAGGATATTGAGACGTGGCTCGCAAAGCTGACATCGCCTGAAGATAAAGAACTGTTGAAGGGCATGAAAGTTGCCAAAAATGCGGATGGAACGTACGCAGTCACGTTGCACGGTGTCACGAGAGTGTTCAATCTTGTAAACAACATGCCGGTGGTGCCAGCTGCGACTGTTACAGCGCCTGCGGTGATAGTAAAGACGCTGACGAACCTGGTTGATCAGCGGATGGTTGTGGATGCGGGGCAGAAGGATGCGCAGATAGGCATGCTGGCGGCGGTCCTTGCA
>Ga0116155_10002353_pt1 | contig 12872 bp, 10 predicted proteins | sample AD_UKC032_MetaG_FD_89890 | JGI IMG/M metagenome (GOLD analysis project Ga0116155, IMG submission 89890) | Active sludge microbial communities of municipal wastewater-treating anaerobic digesters from USA - AD_UKC032_MetaG | ecosystem: Engineered > Bioreactor > Anaerobic > Digestate | place: USA...
CGTCTGCCCGAACACGGCGGAGCAAGCGGCGTGAACGAAGACGGCTATCTCACAGGTCCACCTGAACTCATCGTGGAAATCGCGGTAAGCTCCGCCTCGATTGACCTGCGGGACAAGCGGCGTGCCTATTGCCGCAACAGAGTGCCCGAATACTTGGTTTGGGTCGTGGCTGAACAGCGGGTCGAGTGGTTTGTCCTCGAAAACGACGAATACATGCCGCAACAACCGGATGCCCAGGGCCTGCTGCGCAGCCGGGTGTTCCCTGATCTCCGGCTTCCGGTTGCAGGCTTGTCGGCTTGCGACGCGGCGACGGTGTTGGCAGCTCTGGCGCAGCCCAAAGGCTGACCCGGTGTGCTCTGGGGTCACATCTTCATTTTTGACATTTGTCTGCTGACCGCGCCGCCGCCGCCGACCCCGCCCGCCAGATCCGCCCGCCAGATCCGCGCAAATGTCAAAAATGAAGATGTGACCCCATGGCGCTCGAGCTTGTCGGGCGTCAAAACCAGGATTAGGGTCGCGGCGTGACGTCTTCCAAGCCGCGCTGGCTCGCTGCGCCCTCGATCGGACGGCGCGGGAGGCTGGCTGTTGGCGCGTGCCTGACGCTGGTGGCGTTGGCCCGCGCCGCCGCGGGAGGGCCTGAACTCGATTATTTGTTTCCCGCCGGTGGACGGCAGGGGGCGCGATTCGAGGTGATTGGCGGGGGCAAACTCGATCCGTGGCCGGTCGGGGTGTGGACTGATGACGCCGGCATCCGGTTTGTTCCCGGTCTCACCAATGGCGTGTTTCAGGTCGCGATCGATCCGGGTGTGGCCCCGGGCGGGCATCTGGTCCGGGTTTACACGTCCGAAGGCGCATCGAAGCCGGCGTTGTTTGTGGTGGGCGCCGATCCGGAGGTCACCCGTTTCCCGGAGTCGCCCGCCAACCGGATGCACGGCGCGGCGCCACCGGCGGCGATCCCGGTCACACTCAACGGCCAGCTCAGATCGGCGGATGCGCCGCTGCTCTTTCCGATCGAGGCCGGGGCGGATCGGGTCGTGCGAGCGCGATTCATGGCCAGCGCGCTCGATTCGCCGGCGCAGGCAAGTCTCGCTCTTTTGAAGGACGGCACGCCGCTTGTGGCCACGCTCGACCCGGCGAGACGCGACTTTGAGCTTCGTTGTCCGATCGTGGCCGGCGGCCCTCTTTCGCTCGAAGTCACCGCACTGGCCGGCAGTTACCTGGGCGATGCCGCGGTCTTTCGCGTCCAGGTGACGGATGATCCGCTGGTGCCGATTCCCCGATCGCGCGCGACGAGCGCCAGCTCGGAGGGGGTCACGGCCTTCCGTCCGATGACAAGTGCGCGGACGCTTGCGATTCCGGGCCAGACCCGCGGGGTGATTTCGCCCGAAGGCCGGGTGATCCACTACAGCTTCAGCGCCCATCAGAACGAACAGTTCCGTTTTCTGGCGAAAGCCGGCAGCATCGGCTCCCCGCTGGCGCCCGTTGTGCGGGTCCTGGACCTGGATCGCACGGTGCTGGCCGAGTCGCTTCCCGGAACCGATGCGGAGATGGTGTGGATTGCGCCCAGCGACGGTGAACATCTCCTGGCCGTGACGGACGCGGACGGTCGTGGCGGGACGATCTATGCCTTCCAGCTCGAAGTGGAGGAGCCTCAAGCCCACTTCAGCGCCGTTCTCGAGGACCACGCCTTCCAGCTCAGGCCGGGCGGGTCATGCGTATGCGACGTGCGGGTTTTGCGCCCTGTGTCTTCAGACACTGTCGTGCGCGTCTCGGCGATCGATCTGCCGGACGGCGTTACGGCCGGCTCCGTGCACGGCGCCGCGGGGCTCGATCGGGTTCGTCTGGTCCTGTCGGCCGGTGCCGCGGCCAAGCCGTCCAGCGGCCCGTTCCGGATCATGGTGATGACGACTGGCGAGACGCCGCCTCGGGTCGAGTTCGCCCGGTTCGCCCTCGAACCGCGGCACACGGATGGACGCACGCTTGCAGTCCGGGACTGCGATCAGCCTTGGCTGACCGTTCGGCTCGGGGAGTGAGGGCGGATCCGCGAGTCAGGAGCGGGCGGCGCGGTCAACGTTTCGCGGATGCGCGCTGCTGTTCGAGGTATTCGATCCAGGCGGGCATGCCATCGCCGGTGCGCGCGGACAGCTCGAAGATGCGGGCATGGTGGGCGATTCGATGGAGGGCTGCGAGGGCCTGGGCGCGGTCGAACCCGGCGGCTGCGGCGAGGTCGGACTTGGTGACGACCGCCACATCCGCCGAGTGGAACATGGGCGGGTACTTGAGGGGCTTGTCTTCTCCCTCGGTTGTGGAGAGGAGGACGATGCGCAGGTCTTCGCCGAGGTCGTAGGCGGCGGGGCAGACGAGGTTGCCCACGTTTTCGATGATGAGGACATCGAGCGCGTCCAGGTCCAGTCGCTCGGCGGCCTTGGCGATCATCTCCGCCTCGAGGTGACACACCGTGCCGGTGGTGACCTGCACCACGGGAATCCCGGCCTCGCGCAGGCGCGCGGCGTCGTTGTCCGTCGCAAGATCGCCGACGATGACGCCCACACGCAGGCGGGACGCCAGGATGGCGGCGGTTTTTTGGATCAGGGTGGTCTTGCCCGAGCCGGGTGAGGAAAGGACGTTGAGGACCAGCAGTTTCTTGGCGCGGAAGAAGCCGCGGTTGCGTTCGGCCAGGCGCTCATTTTTCTCGAGCAGGCCGCGCTGAACGGCGACTGTCTGGCGCCCGGGCGGGAATGCGGTCGCGTCGTCATGCGCATGGCTGTGAGGCGCCCCGCCGCCTCCATGCTCGTGGCTGTGCCCGTCCCCGTGGTGAGTCGAATGGCTGTGCGCCGCGGAGGCCGGACGGCCTCCGATTTTCACCTCACCCCCGATCCCGCATCCACATTCTTGACACATGCTAGGAAAACTCGATCGATGCCAATTCCATCTCTGTGCCGCGGCGCAGCTCTCCGCTGACGGCGTGGCAGTGGGGACATTGGCCCAAAAAGTCGGGTGTGGCAAACTCAACCGCGCAATGCGCGCACCAGCAGGTGGCCGGCACCTCCTCGATCTCGAGCTCCGCGCCGTCGGCGGGAGTCCCCTGGCACACCATGTCGCAGGCGAACCGCAGCGCGTCCGGGACAACGCCGCTCATGGCGCCGACCCGCAATCGGATGCGATGCACGCGCTCGCCGCCCGAGGCGCGGGCGGTTTCGACCGCCATGCGGACGGCGTTTTCCATGAGGCTGACTTCGTGCATGGTTAAAGGCGTTTTGCCAGCTCGGCGCGGCTGGCGGCCTCGATGTCGCGATGCAGCGAATGCCCGTGGGCGTCCATGGTGACGACCGCCGGAAAGCGCTCGACCTCGAACTCCCAGACGGCTTCGGGCGCCCCGAATTGTTCGAGCAAGTGGACTGCGCGGACGCGATTGACGCACTCGGCCAGGACCTGGGCGGCGCCGCCAACGGCATGGAGGTAGACGCACCCGTGAGCGGCGCAGGCTGCCAGCGTGCGTTCTCCCATCCCGCCTTTCCCAATGACCCCGCGCAGGCCGAACTTCGCGATGATCTCCGCCTGGTACGGTTCCTCCCGGGCCGATGTGGTCGGGCCGGCCGCAACGACCCGCCAGGCGCCGTCGGGGTCCTTCAACACGACCGGGCCGCAATGGTAGAGGATGCCGCCGCGCAGATCGACGCCCGGCGGCAAGGCGCCGCCCCGAGCCAGATACTTGTGCACGGCATCGCGTCCGGTGAAGAGGAGGCCGGTGAATTCGATCTCGTCGCCCACGCGGAGCGCGCGGATGTGCTCCTCGGTCAAGGGAAAGGAGAGGGGGATCATGGGCGGGTCAGTAGAGCCATCGTTCAATTCCGCCGTCCGGATTCAGCCTCACGCCCTGTCGGCGGTAGGCCCAACACATGTAGCTGACGCTGACGAAGAAGGAGGCCGGCAGGCGGTTGATTGCGCCAATCTTGACGCCCAGCAGGGTGGTCCGACCGCCGAATCCCATCGGCCCGATCCCCAGGGCGTTCGCTGTGTGCAGGATGTCCTGTTCCAGTCGATCCAATTCCGGGACCGGATTGCGGTCGTCCAGGAGACGCAGGAACTGTGTCTTCGAGAACGCATAGCTCGTGGCCCGGTCCCCGCCCAGGCAAACCCCCAGAACTCCCGGTCCGCACCCTCGCCCCTGGGCCTGGACCACGGCATCGAGGATGACCTTGCGACACCCGTCGAGGTCGCGGTCCGCTTCGAGCCGCTCGCAGGGGAGGGAGTACTGCGAGCCCACGTTCTCGCATCCGCCTCCTTTGAGGATGAGGCGGACATCGGTCCCGGGCGAGGGGTGCTGGTGGAAATGGAGCGCGGGCGAGCCGGGCCCGAGGTTGGTGCCGTCATTCCTGCCGGTGAGGGTATCGACCGAGTTGTGCCGCAACCAGCCGTTTGCTGTGGCCTGCCGCACCGCTTGGCGGGCCGCGGCGGCGAAGGCGATCTCGTCGAAACCCACCGGGACGTCGGCGTAAAAGAGAATGCTGCCTGTATCCTGGCAGATCGGCTGGGACTTGCGGCGGGCCAGTTCGATGTTCCGTTCGATGATCTTGAGAGCCGACTCCGCGATTGTGCCCTGGCGCTCGAGTTCGAGGGCCCGGGCGATGGCCCGTTGGACGTCCTCGGGCATTTCGGCCGAGGTGCGGCGAAGCAGCTCGATGAGGGACTCCTGCAACACTCTCACGACCGGTTCAAACTAGCGGTCGCCCCTGAGGGTGTCAACGTGGCCGGCACGGGCGCGCGCAGATCCGGTGCATGTGGGTGGTGTCGGTGTTCTGTCGCCCGGTGAGGGCACCGGGCCAGGGTTTTTGGACATGATTCCCACCGAGAAGCTCCAGATGCGCTGGCGCAGATCGGGGCATTGCGACCGGTCTGCATTGTCAAACAAGGCATCCCTCCCGCGGGTTGCGACCCCGGTGGCGCGCAAAAACCAGAATTAAACTAAAATTAGAGCTTGCTATTTGCTCCGAAATCGGCATTTTCCCGCGGTCTGTCAAATAAGCAGCCTCCACGGCATGGAAAATCAGTCAGGTGAACTCGGTTCAGTGATGATTTGAACCCCGATAATCGGGAACAGTCTGGAGAGAGCACAGACACGTCAGGAATAGCGGAACATCACATGAACACCAAGTTGTTTGTCGGGAACCTTTCCTTCAACACCACCGAAAACGACCTGCACGACGCCTTCGCCGCGCACGGTACCGTGGTCGAAGCGAATTTGATGGTCGACCGCATGAGCGGGCGCCCGCGCGGATTTGGCTTTGTGACCATGAGCACCCCCGAAGAGGCGCAGAAGGCCATCACCGCCATGAATGGCGCCTCTTTGGATGGTCGCGCCTTGACCGTCAACATCGCCCGTCCCAAGGAAGAGCGTCCTCCCGGCGGTGGCGGACGCCCGCGCCGTGATTTCGGCGGTGGCGGCGGCGGCGGCGGTGGCGGTCGGGGCCGGTACTAAGTTTCCGACGCCATAGGTTCCTTCGGGAGCCTATGGATCGAGGGATGCAGGCGGACCCTTTTCGAGGGTAACGCCTTCACCCTTTGCAGAAAGCCCCCAGAGGCTCTCCCGAGGGAGAGCCTCGAGAGGGGCTTTTTCTTTTCTTCACTTGCGTCGGGCGCTCCGGGTCCGGGTGATCTCGCGCATGAACTTGACGCTGGCGGCGGTGTTCTCGTCCGATCCGTGACATTCGATCGAAACGATCCCATCCCAGCCTGTTTCACGGAGGTAATCCATGCAGCGTCTGATGTTGTCCGCGTTGACGCCGCCGCCCACCGGCACGATCGAGCTTCCGATGCCGGTTTCCTCGCCGCGCGCCGCCGCGGCCAGGTCGGCGCTGACGTCCTTGATATGGCAATGGACGATGTAAGGGCGGAGGGCTTTGCAGTAATCGAGCGGGTCGTGGCCGGCGATGAACGTATTGCCGGTGTCGAAGTTGCAGCGGAGCCACTCGGAGTCGAATTGTTTGAACAAGCGCTCCATGAAATCGAGGTCGTTTGTGTACGGCCCATGCGGTTCGACGTTGATGACGACCTTGTAGTCCTCAGCCCAGGACAAGCACTGCCGATAGTTGTCGCACGTGATTCGGAAGACCTCCTTGCGGTTCAGACCGGGCGTCTCGAACGCGCCGTCGACGGTGTCAACCATCGGGCAGCCCAGCTCGGCGGCGAACCGGATGCTCTGGGTGACGTATTGAACCCCGAACGCCGATCCATTCGGCCCCATCATTGGGTAGGAGCCGTCGATCTGCGAGACCTTCAGACCCAGGCCGTCGAGAAAGCGACGGATGGCGAGCGGATTGGATTGAAGCGAGACGCCGGGATCGTACCCGAGAGCGGCGATAAAGTTCTGGCCGTGAATGGCCGCGAATTCGAGGTGCTTGAGACCGGTGGCGGCGATCTTCTGACAGGCGCCCTCGAAGCCGACGCTCAGGGGCCTCCAATTGTCGGTATGCAAACCCAAGTGAATCATGCCTCTCTGGTACGCCCCGGCATCTCCAGCGTCAACCCGATTCATTCGCTTCCCAGTTTGCCGGGCGCACCTCAGGTTTTTCGGGGCGCGGACTTCAGTCCGCTTGCACCTTGACTGACCGTGGCGAAGGCGGAGTGAACTCCGCGCTCCTTTCCGCCTCCCGCGTGGTTGTTCGCGCCTCGCGGGAGGCGAAGAACCCCTGCGGGGAAGCACCAGCCAATTGTGAGACACCACGCTCGTGTGGCGTGATGCCGCCCGGTGAGGGCACCGGGCCTACACCGGATCGAGACGCCCGGTGTGGGCCGCGTGCCCCCACGCGGCGCAAACTCGATTCCCACCAACAACCTCCAGGTACGCAGCGCGGCAAAGCCGCAACCAACGCAACGGGAACCTCACGCACGTCCGGCGGCGACGCACGCGCCGGTCGCCGCGCTGCGCCGGCGCTGCTGCGCAGCGCTGGAGAACAGAAGTGCGGAAATCGTGCCAGAAATGCAAGACTGTGACCGATTGCAGTACGGAGACCATGGGATTCGTTCCTGCCTTTGCTGCCTGCCTTTTTGACCGGTGAAATGTGTTGTTTACAAGTCAAGTTCTTGTGCTGCGTTAAAGGGGTCAAGGATTCTCCGGCGCCGCACAGCCTTGCTCAACCCGCAGAGCCAAAGCGCCAGAGGACTAGCGCAGTCTCCGGCAGCCGCGGGACTGGCGCCTTTGCGGGCGTCTCCGGACCGCGCGCAGCGTTTTGGAGTGCGGCAGTCTTCTGCCGCTCTGAGACGCTCGCGAGCGATCTGGCGACACGCCTCACTTCGGTCTGAGGCGAAGCCTCGCTAATCCGCTACTGCGGCGACACGACCAGCCGAAAGAACCGGACGGCGGCCTCGACGCGATTGGTGATCGAGATCAACCGGTCGGCGGGCAGTTGAGGCACAAAGGCGATCCCGGTCCACACGCTGCCTCCAGGCATGCTGTTGGCTTCCACCCGACACGCCACGTTCGAGCGCGCCACGAACGCCAACACGACACTGGCCGCCTCGGTGCCCAGGCTGACACGCTCGAATCGGAGCGCACTCGATGCGTCCCGCGGGTCCGTGCCGGTCTGGAATTCCTGGCGGTTGTCCAGCCCATCGCGGTCGGCATCCTCGACGGCATCGGCGGCGTTGGCAGGATCCAGCGCGTGTGCGAGTTCCCAATGATCCGGCAGGCCATCGCCGTCGCTGTCACGGTGAGCCGGCGGAAGAGGCGCGCCGGGTGTAGGTGGGGCGGCACACCAATTGCGGGCGTCGGCGGAGTCCGGCAGGGCGTTGGCCCGTTGGAGCGACATACCGCCGCCATCCGCCAGCGCCGGCCAGGGCCGCTCATCATCGTAGGTCAACTCGAACACGGTGGACGCACCAGGGTATCGCAGGGTCAGGGTCTCGCCTGCGTTGTCGAGGCGGCCGGTATATCGGCCGTGCGCCTCGATTCCCGGGAAACGGGCAGGGAGTTGGAACGGGTCCTGGGCGAGCACGAGAAACGCCCCAGGCGCCAAGGTGGCGCCGTTGGTGAAGGCAAACGCGATCCCTCGAGTGAAAGCCAGGCCGGTGAGATCGAGTGCGGCGATCCCCGTGTTCTGCAATTCGAGGAACTCGAAGGCATCGTCGGTTACTCCGTCGCTCGAGGCGGGATGATAATGCAGTTCGGTCAGCACGAGTGCGGTCCAGTCCTGGGACGCCGCCTCGAAATTCGCGGTGATGCTCAGCATGTTGGTGAGCTTGACAATCGCCACGCGGTTGGTTGTGGCCAAACCCGTCCAACCCACGAACCGCCGGCCCGGCCCAGGAATCGCTTCGAGAGTGATCGCGGCATCGCAGAAGTACGTCCCTCGCCAGGGGTAGGGCGTGGCGCCCGCGCCGGGCAGGTTCGAGTCGACGGTCAGACGGTTGACCCGGATTCGATCGATGGCGGGATCGGTGACATTGACTGTGATTTGGACCGTGCCAGTGGGGGCGAGGGCGCTGACGCAGTGCTGGCGCATTCGGCTCGCTCGATTCTGGGCGAACGACCGCAACACCTGGACCCGCTCTTGCCAGGTCGACACGATGCCGCCGCACGACCGCCAGCGCCGCAAATGTTCGCCCATCGCCGGTCGCAGCTCGGCCTCCATCGCGTTGACCAGCGCAACCGCGCGAGCCGGGAGAAATGACGAGTTGAGCAGGTCCGCGGCGGTGTTGAGGAAATCGCGTTTGAAATCCGGGTTGCGGATCAGGGCGCGCAGGAAGGCTGTCGCCCAAGGGTTGTCGAAGCCGGACCGGTCCGTGGGCGACAACGCGACGGCCAGCGTGTCTTCGGTGTAACCCGCCGACCACGGGTGCCCCGCGCCCAGGTCAACGTCGAACAACAACCAGCGCCAGCGCCCGTCGAGGCCATGCGGTTGGGTCAGGTCCGTCGCGGAAAGCCGCCGCCGCCACACGCGCGTGTTGTTCTGGGGCCAGTCGATGTTCGCGAAGTAGATTTCGCAGAGCTGGTAGAGGATGAAGTCGTCCATGTCGAACCGTGCCTGGACGTAACTGTAGTTTGCCGAGACGGCGAGATCGTGTGTGGAGACGTAATCGCGCAGGGCGCGGAAGACCGTGTTGTCGCCCGCGTTGCCTTCATCGAGCACGCCCGTGCCATGCAGAATCACCGCCTCGGAGGGGTCCAGTCCATAATGCTCACGGAGATACTGCGGATCCTGCTCCTCGCGCAACGTCAGCACGCCCCAATACTCGCCATCGAGGAAAAGGGACACCGGGCGGGAGGACATGACATCGAGCCCCAGGCCAGCCACGAGCCGATGGCACCAATCGTCGCGCATCATCGCCACGTCCCAATCATTGCCGGCGTTGCGCAGGCGGAGGTGGCGAAACTCGACGAGCGGCGCGCCATCGCCAAGTCGCGCCAGGCCGGGGAACAGAGCGTGTTCGATCGTGTTTTCCTTGCCGGTCTCGCCGCGCGCTTTCAGGCCAAACGATTTCTGCCGGAACGAGCGCGAGGACTGCCCCTTGATGTCCAGGATCACCGGCTCGCTCCAGGCCAGCAAACCATCCGGCGCGAAGCACTCGACGTCTGCAGCCCTTTCCCACGCCGGGCCGCGCTGGGTGTAGTTCGCGGGCGTGTGCCCCGTGAGCGCCTCGCCGGGATGGCTGGCCACGTACTGGTCGAAGACCGCGCCCAGCATGTAGATGCCGCGGTAGTAGTCGAAGAGACCGTTGGTCTCCGTGACGATCGAAAGGGTGGGAAGCCCATCCGTTCGGAGCGCCGCAGAACCGATCCAGTACGTCTGCGTCCCCACCGGACCCGGCAACGCGCCCGGCCGGAACGCCCGGGCGCGAACGACCGTGGCCTTGCGCACCTTGCCCAGAGGGGCCCTCCAGCCGTCGGTATGCTGGTTGGCCGTGGCGATGCCGCTGATCATCGATAACACGTTCGCGTCGCCCTCTCGACTGCCGACTTCGACCGGTGCCGTGAAGAGGGGCGAATCCTCGGTCGGCTCCCCACCGTCCAACGTGTATCTGACCACAGTGTCGGCTTCGGTTGGGGCGAGGGCCAGTTGGAGAGGATCAGGATAGAAACCGGCGGGATGCGAGAACCACGGACGATCGAATACAACACTGTCGTAGCCCTTCTGCGGAGAGTTCGACTGCGCCGGCGTCGCGTCCGCCAGGAACTTCCACGGGCCTGTCCCGTTCGGCATCCGCCCCAGACTGACGTCTCGGCGCGACCGCGTCGCCGCCACCGTATCGCCTCGCGTCCCGTCCGGTCGCGTCAACAGCAGCGTCTCGCCGTCCGGGTCGATGCGGAAATTCGTGTGCAGCCAAGCCGGGTTGCTGGCGCGGTCCTTGCCTGACGCGAAGACGCGCAGATACCCGTGCGGCGCGAGTGAGATTGCCGGAAAGATCCAGCGATACGGTGCGCGCGGATCGTCCGAAGCGCCCCAAGCCTTGAGGTTTGCCGGTTGTTCGCTGGCGTTGAACACCTCGAACCACGAGGGCGAATCCCCGTCGTCGTCAGTCGCTGACTCGTCGTTCCAGCCGACGATCTCGTTCAACACAACGCCATTGGTCAGGACGGGCGACGGGGGCGGCGACGCCAGCAGCGCGTCCATCTCGATCAACCGTGGACCCGCGGACGTGGCCCGCGTCAATTCGACTCGGAATCGACTGCCCTCGACCACGTCTCCGGCGAACCGGCGGAGCACTTCGCCAGCCCGGCCCGCATTGTCGAAAAAGTCGCGCTCTTCGCCGTCCACGAGAAAGCGCACGAGCTCCAGGTTGCGCCATACGCCGGCGTCATTGCCACCTTGGATCAGTCGATACCCTTTCACACAGAGCGGCCTGTCCGTCGCCCACGCCACGTAATCCACCGTCTCGCCGCCGTCCCCCATCGCCTCCGTGCCGTTGTCCTGGACACCCCCGTCGGCAAAGGCGAACGCATCGGCTGCGAGGCTGCCGTTGGCATTGCCGAAGGCGTCTTCGACTCGGTCGATCCCATTCTGCCGGCTGCTGACCGCGAACTCGATCGCCAGCCCCGGACCTTCGTCGTCCGCGGCCGCGCCCGCACGACCCGTGAGAAGGTTGTTGGCCGCGTTGAAGGCCAGGCGGTCCAGGAACTCGATGGTCGTCGTCTCGGGCGTGCCGAAGCCATCGATTTCGATCAGACGGGGTCCACCGTCGGAAAGGCGCGTCAACTCGAGACGAAAAGCGCGCAGGCCCGTTGTGACCCCCGTCAGGTCTTGATCGGTGATGAGCAGCGGCGCGTTGGCCATCACTCCGTTGCGCAAAGGCACCTGGCCACCGCTGATCAGCCAGAAATCCAGACCGTCCGCGCTGGCCAGCAAACGATAGGCCGAGGTGCCGCGATACGCGCTTGCGCCGTCCTGCGAAAGCCGGATCTCAATGCGGTTCAGATTCACCGGCTCGCATGTCTGCCATTCGATCGTATCGACATGACCCGACCCTGGTCCATCGGCGAAAATCGACGTGCCCGGTTCGACCCAGGGCGGCAGCGCGCCAAAGCCCAGCGCCATACGCGGATCCGAATCGCCACAACACGAGTTGTGCTGGGGCGACGAGAAGATCACCTGCGCCCCGCGCGATACATCGAACAGGTCGTCGCTCGTTCCCCCACCTCCGACCGTGCTGAACACCGGCCCCGCCGCCGCCTGAGCCAGCAGCAGCGCAACCACCGGAAGAATGCAATGCACGGGGCGCACAACAACCACGACGCCCCAGAACCTACATCGCCTCGCATGAAAACGGAATGGCGAAACCAATAGGCGCAATCTCTGACATCTTGACATTATATTGTTAAGCATCATGATGTACACATGAGAACCACATTGACGCTCGATCCCGATGTTGCCGCCAAAGTCAGACGAGGCGCCTCTCAATTGGGTAAGCCTTTGAAGGAGGTCATCAACGCGGCACTGCGCCTCGGCTTGGATCAGGTTCTCAAACCGCCTGCCGCCAAGCCGTTCCGGACCCAGCCACGCCCCCTGGGCCTGCGCCGTGGCTTGAGCTACGACAACATCGCTGAACTGCTCGCTCGGGCTGAAAGCGAGGACTACCTGTGATCCTCGTGGACGCCAACCTGCTCCTCTACGCCGAGGACAGCCTCTCCCAACACCACGAAGCCGCACGCCAGTGGTGGGACGAGCAACTCAGCGGAGCCGATCCGGTCTGCCTCTGCTGGCCGGTCCTCACCGCCTTCATTCGCATCGGCACAAACCCACGCTTGCATCAGCGGCCACTCACCTTGCAGGAGGCCTGCGATCGTGTGCAGAGCTGGTTCGGCCAACCGTGCACACGACTCATCTATCCCACAGAGCAGCATTGGACCCTATTCCGGCAGATGTTGGCCGAGGGAAACGCGATCGGCAATCTGACCTCCGACGCCCACCTCGCCGCAATGGCAGTCGAACACAATTGCGTCCTGTGTTCGACGGACGCCGATTTCGCCCGGTTTGCGCGCCTCGAGTGGATCAACCCTGTCCAGGCCGAGCGCTAAAGTGACTCTTTATTTGAAATCCGCTGCAAACGAGTCAAGTTCTTGCGCCGCGCAGCGGCGCCCCTTAGGGTCTGTGCAAAAATTACTTCCGGTTTTGGCGGGAGCGCCACCGGGCCAGATGCGAGGCTCGAGGGAGGGAGTGTATCCGCAGAGACACTCGACCGACCGAGGAACGAAGCAGATGGCCCGGTGCCGCCCCGCCCCGCAGGGCTGGGGGGCTTTGGCTCGCTGGTCCCGCGGTTGCGGGATTGCTCCTCGGTCACAGACCGCTTCGGGTATGCTCCCTCGTCGCGCCTCGCCAGCGAGCCAAATCCCCTCCAGCAAAACCGGAATTAATTTTTGCACAGACCCTTAGCGAGGC
>Ga0116155_10002356_pt1 | contig 12870 bp, 13 predicted proteins | sample AD_UKC032_MetaG_FD_89890 | JGI IMG/M metagenome (GOLD analysis project Ga0116155, IMG submission 89890) | Active sludge microbial communities of municipal wastewater-treating anaerobic digesters from USA - AD_UKC032_MetaG | ecosystem: Engineered > Bioreactor > Anaerobic > Digestate | place: USA...
ACTTTTTGGACTTGCGCCACCCATTTGGGTGGCGCAAAATCTATATGCACCTGATATACAATATATTATAAATTCAGAGTCAAAAAGCTGTCAAAGTCAGGAAGATGCAAATTTCTAAAAATGAGTAAGTTTAATTCTCAATATATTTTACTGAAAATAATTATATAATTAAAATTGCGTCACCGTAAACACCAAACTTATAACCTTCTTTTAAAGCCACATCATAAGCATTCATCACGAAATCGTAATCACCAAATGCGGCAGTAACCATCAAAAGTGTTGAATAAGGCAGGTGAAAATTGGTTATCATCGAATTGGCAACAGTGAAATCGTAAGGAGGAAAAATGAATTTATTTGTCCAACCATCATAAGGTTTGATTTTTCCTTCCGTGCCAACAACTGTTTCCAACGCCCGCATGACTGTTACACCCACTGCACAGATATTTCTACCAATGTCATGTGCATTGTTAACAATTTCGGCAGTTTCGGCAGTTACAGACATTTGTTCCGAATCCATTTTATGTTTCGTAAGGTCTTCAACATCAATGTCTCTGAAATTTCCCAAACTCATGTGCGATGTAATAAAGGTTTTTTCTATGCCTTTAATTTCCATGCGTTTAAGTAGTTCGCGACTGAAATGCAAACCGGCAGCCGGAGCTGAAACTGCACCTTCGTGTTTAGCGAAAATAGTCTGAAATCTCTCAGCATCTTCCGGTTCAACAGCTCTTGTGATGTTGCGTGGAAGTGGTGTTTCGCCCAAATCGTACAGGTTCTTTTTAAATTCTTCGTACGTTCCATCAAAGAGGAAACGCAACGTTCTTCCGCGCGATGTTGTATTATCAATTACTTCGGCAACCACTGAATCGTCTTCGCCAAAATAAAGTTTATTGCCAATTCGGATTTTACGGGCTGGTTCTACCAACACATCCCAAAGTCGCATTTCGTGATTCAATTCACGTAATAAAAATACTTCAATCTGTGCACCGGTTTTTTCTTTGTTTCCGAACAAACGGGCAGGAAAAACTTTGGTGTCATTGAAAATAAATAAATCCTTTTCGTTGTAATAATCAAGTACATCCTTGAAAAGTTTATGCTCAATTGCACCTGTTTTTTTGTTAAGCACCATCAATCGTGACTCATCGCGATGTTTAGCCGGATATTGTGCAATCAGTTCGTCCGGCAATTTGAATTTAAATTTCGATAGTTTCATTTTTGTTAAATCAATGGTTTCAAGTCATTATTTATCCGACCTGAATCCGGTTTAATTTTTTATTGTTTCGAAATGGGAAAATCTTTTTTATACTTTATTTTATGAAAATTTGAAGATTTGAAAATTTGAAAATTTGAAAATTTGAAGATTTGAAAATGTTGGTTATCAGTGCATTATGATTATTTATAAAACAGCGACGTCTTTTTCCGTTTCTATAACCGATATTAAATCTTCAATTTCATAGCAATTCTCAAGCGTTGTTTCTCCAATTCTGGTTCGTTCGAGTGCTGTAAGGTGAGCACCGCTGTTCAATGCTTCACCGATATCGCGAGCCAAAGCCCTGATATATGTTCCTTTACTACAAACAACACGTATTTTCAGAACCGGTAATGCAAAGTCCAATACTTCAATTTCATCTATAACCAATAACTTTGGTTTAAGTTCAACTTCCTGACCATCACGGGCATAATCGTACGCTCGTTTGCCATCTACTTTTACTGCTGAATAAACAGGTGGTATCTGCATTATCTCGCCTGTAAAACGCGGAATAATTTCATTAATCAATTCCCGTGTTATATGAGTGGTTGGATATGTTGCGTCAACCGGTTTTTCAAGATCGAACGAACTGGTTGTTGCACCAAGTTCAAGGGTTGCAATATATTCTTTCGTCTGGTACTGAAAACTTTCAATTAATTTAGTGGCTTTACCGGTGCATATTATCATTACTCCGGTTGCAAGCGGGTCAAGTGTACCGGCATGACCTACTTTTATTTTTTTTATATGATGCGTCTTCCTTATTTTCCATCTCAATTTGCTAACCAAATTGAATGATGTCCAATGCAAAGGCTTATTAACGTAAAAAATTTCTCCTTCGGTAAAATTCATTCTGTATGGGTTGTTATGGCTTAAATTACACTCAAATCAACTCCCATATACAACAAAACGAGTATAACTAATCCTACTACAATTCGATAATATCCGAAAGCTTTAAATCCGTATTTTGTTAGAAATTCAATAAAAAATTTGATGGCTGCCATGGCTACAATAAATGCAACAACATTGCCTATAAGCAGTGTCATTAAATTTTCGCTTAAAATACTTGCACCTGCCGGGTCCGAAATCAGTTTTAATAGTTTATAACCCGAAGCAGCTGCCATCGTTGGTACAGCCAGAAAAAATGAAAATTCGGCGGCGTTGGTTCTGCTCAACTTCTGTTGCATACCTCCAATGATAGTTGCAGCCGAGCGCGAAACTCCCGGAATCATGGCAATGCACTGAAAAAAGCCGATTTTCAACGCCCTTTTCCAATTCATTTCCTGATTTTCGGCTGGTTTATTAAACCATTTATCTACAAATAGCATTAATATACCGCCCAGAACAAGCATTAACGCCACGATAAAAACATTTTCGAGCATGGCATCAATGTAATCGCCTAATAAAAAACCTAGTACCAAAGCAGGAACTACAGCAATCATTAGTTTCAGATAAAAATCGATGGATTGAAAAAATCGCTTCCAATATAATACAATGACTGAAAGAATTGCACCAAATTGAATATTAACGGTGAATGCCTTTACAAATTCAGAACTTTCAATGCCTAAAATTTTTTGAGCTATAATCATGTGACCGGTCGACGAAACCGGCAAATATTCAGTAATACCTTCTACAATAGCAATTATTATTGTTTGAAATAAATTCATTCCTGATTCTTTTTCGGTTTAAAAAGTATTGCAAAAATGATAAAAAGGAAACCGAAAAGTGAAATCATTGGTCCTACAGTAATCCTGCGAGTGCTGAAAATATCAGGATTGAACTCTGTAGTGGTTGTTGAACCGGTCATTAAGAAAAACCCGGTAACAATAATCAGAAAACCGATTACGATTAATATCAGATTGAGTTTGCCTAAAACTAAATTTTTATCTTTTTCCATAAGAAGTTAATTAGCTTGTTTTTAATAGATTGAGTTTTATAAATATTATAATCAAATAGAATAAATCTGATCTGTTTTCATCTTAAGAAATCTACCAACAGCGAAGTAAGAAGATATAGCTGTGAGCGATAATCCAAGGAAAATAACAATCAGAATTACGAATAAAGCTGTTAACGGAGTAATCATCAATTCTTTAATGCCGAATTCGAATTGTATATAATAAATCGTTCCGGCTAACAAAAATATTGATATTATTGCTGCAATAATTCCGTTCAGCATTCCTCTGTAAATGTATGGTTTACGAATAAACCAGGGTGTGGCGCCCACAAGCTTCATGGTGTTGATTAAAAACCGGTTTGAATATACAGCAACCCGCACAGTGTTATTTATCAATACCAGCGAAATTATTAATAAAACGATGGCAATACCAAGCAATACGATACTTATTTTTCTGACATTTTCATTCACCAAATTAACCATGTCTTTCAAATAAGCAATCCGGTTAATATCCTCAAACGTACTTAATTTCGATTCAATAATTTTCACACTGTCATTGTTTGCATATTCAGCTTTGAGTTTCACTTCGAATGAAGCTAATAGAGGATTATAGCCCAAAAAGGCTTTGGGATCTTCGCCCAACGTAGCGATATGATCTTTCAATGCATCTTCTTTCGAAATGTAAACAACTGATTTTGTATAAGTTGAAGTTTCGAGGTAATTTTTTATTTTGGCAACAACAGTGTCATTTGTATTATCATCGAGAATTACCGATAAATTAATATTCTCTTTAACATGAATGCTTATGTCGCGTGCCATAAAAAGTATCAAACTCAATAATCCCACAAGAAACAGCACAAGCGCCATGCTTATTATCGATGTGATATGGATATGTTGAACTTTATACTTATGAATTTTTTTTTCACTAATCATACTTGCTGAATTTTGAGTTAATTAAACTTTTTTTAAATTTCCGGTTTTTTTCAGCTGCCAAAAGCCAAATCCTACAATTGAAACAATCAATAATAACGATGAGATAAGGGCTATAGTATTTCCTGTGGTGTACGATTTTGGTTCAAACTTAAATTCAACCTCATATTTACCGCTTTTCAGTGGCATAGCTCTCAATAAATAATTAGCCCGAACGTAAGGGACTTTCTGACCATTAATAAACGCATCCCAACCTTTATCATAATAAATTTCAGAAAAAACCGCCACCTGATCAGTTTTAGAATTGAAATCGTATATTAAATGATTGGGTTTGTACGATTTAAGAGTAATCGATGCTGTACTGTCAGTGGTAATTGATTTTGGCAATTGCGAAGCAAAATTTTTGTCAACAACCATTTCTGCTTTCGTGTCTATATTACCCAACAATTTCATTTCTTCATCGGCATTGTCAGCTATCTGTATGTTTTTTACTAACCATGCATTCCCGTTTGCATTTGGGTTTACGAGTGGAGCAGCATCTTTATTGTAAATTACATATTTCATATTCAGCATGTTGAGTACACCCAACGAATCAAGAACCGGAGCAATGTCTTCAAATGATTTTGCATTGCCAAACGCACCGAATAACTGACCTATTTCACCCTCGAGTTGCATATTGATAAGTTCCTGATACCTGCGAAGCTTGGCTGCATGATAACCACCTATATTTTTATGAAAATAAGACGGTTTGGCATCGCTAAAAATGCTTCCCATGCCATCAAGTACTCTGTATTGTGTTTTATCCTGTAATATAATATTATCAGCAGGTGAAGGTTGAATCAGGTTTTTTGTTAGTTGTTTTTTTGAGAAATTATCATCGTTCAGGTAGCGTTTGTCAACAGGTGCCAAATCGACAATGAATAGAATTCCGAAGAGAACTATGACAACATTTGTTTTAAGCTTCTCGTTGAGATACAACCAAATAACAGCAGTTGCAATAAGTATAAATGCCAATGAACGCCATGCATCACTGCTCAACAAAGCCATACGATCGAGTGGCAGAGTTTCTATCATAAATGCATAGTCACCCTGCAATTGCTGTGTGTCGGTTTCCGAAATAAAACTGCCTGCAAGCGATGGTACTAAAGCAAATATTAAAGCAATACCACCTGTAATTGCTGCACTTATGTAAACGGGCTTCAGCATTTTTTGTTTGTCCCTTTTGGTGTTCAACAGTTCTTTGAGGGCAAGAATGGCAATAAGCGTAATTCCGAAACCTGTTGCAACTAAAGTCATCGATACGGTACGGAATTTATTGTACATGGGTACATAATCGATGAAAATATCGGTTAACCACATGAAATTTCTACCCCACGATAGCATAAGTGTAAGCAAAATCATGGGTACCAGCCACCAAAGTATTCTTCGTTCGACAATGAAAAATCCAAGTACAAAAAGGAAAATAACAATTGCACCCAAATAAACCGGTCCCGAGGTTCCCGGTTGGGTGCCCCAATACAAAGGAAGAGGCATTTCGCTCATCACTTTCTCTACATTTGGCACGCCCATGCTTTTAATTTTCTGCCCTGTTTTACTATTCGCATCCAATTTTCCACCACTGGCTCCACCTTTAAAGTTTGGTATGAGCAACGTTAATGTTTCATCAATACCATAACTCCATTGAGTAATATAATCCTTATTCAACCCTTGTTGCGAATTTTGGGAGTCAATCGTAAGTCCATTCGATTTACCGCGCATGGTTTGTTGTGAATACTCATACGTGGTTAGAAGCGACGTCGCGTTCATGCCGATGGCTATGGCTGCAGCCGCGAGCACCATGCCTGTTGACTGCAAAAACGATTTTATTTGTTTTTCTTTTAAGCTGTAAATTAGTTCTACAATTCCGAAAAAGAGCAATATTATGAGTGCGTAGTAAAGAATCTGTACGTGATTAGCCCGAATGGCTAGGCTCAGAAACAGGGCAGTTAAAATGCTTCCAACCAGTTTGTTGCGTCTGAAAGCCATAAAAATTGCACCAATTAAAGGAGCAATATAGGCGATAGTAATGGCTTTGGAATTATGACCGGCAGCAATAATTATAAAATTGTACGATGCGAATGAAAAAACAATGGCTCCTACAATGGCCAACCATGGATTAACCCGAAAAGCCAGCAGCAATATATAAAATCCAATCAAATACAACATCAGATAGTATACAGCATTTGGGTAAATATGCATGATTTGCTCCACATATTTAATCAGATTGAACGGTTGTGATGTTGCTATCTGATAGGTTGGCATACCTCCAAACATCGAATTAGTCCATAAAGTAACATCATCGTTTGACTCGTTGTAGTCTACAGTTTCTTTTGCCATACACATCCAACTCTCGGTATCGTGACCGATAAGTCTCTTTCCTTCCAGTACGGGTAAGAAATATGCGAATGAAATAATTGTAAACAAAAGAACTGCAATGATGTGCGGGGTAAATTTTGAAAAATTTGTTTTGTTCATGCGTTACTGATATTTGAAGAAGTGCAGTTTTTGGGAAAAATCACACAAAAGTACAATAATATTTCGCGATTGATACTGTACAGGCGGTTAAAAATTAGTAAAAAACTGATTTTATAGAAAAATAATAAAACAAAAAAAGCCGTATGATAGCGGCTTCTTACATTGACCCACTTTTTGCTCTCCCTCCTGGACTTGAGAATTACTTTTGTCTCAAAATTGATTTTCCAGAAAAAATAATAAAAACAAAAAAAGCCGCTTGATAGCGGCTTTTTGCTCTCCCTCTTGGACTTGAACCAAGGACCCTCTGATTAACAGTCAGATGCTCTAACCAACTGAGCTAAGGAAGAATTTTGTTGTACATTTTTTTGTCAAATGCGTTGCAAAAGTAATAGGTTTTACTGAAATATGCAATATCTTTGCAAAAAAAAATAGATATAATTTTATGAAAAAAGTTTTAGGAATGGGTAACGCCCTGACAGATATTTTATTACAAATTGAAAATGATAGTATTTTAAATGAATTATCTTTGCCAAAAGGGAGTATGCAATTGGTTAATTCAAATAAATCGCAGGAAATTTTGGATTTTTTCGAAAATTCGTTCCGAAAAATGGCCACCGGCGGTTCTGCTTCCAATACAATTAATGGAATTACAAAATTAGGTTTAACAGCCGGATTTGTTGGAAAATTGGGAAAAGATTCTGTAGGAGAATTTTTTCACAACGATTCATTGAAAAACGGAGTTACACCTCACATCACCTACAGTGAAACACCTTCGGGATGCTGTACTGTGCTTGTTTCGCCCGATGGTGAACGTACTTTATGTACTTTTCTGGGTGCTGCCTGCGAACTTGATGCTTCTGATTTGAAGGTTGAGATGTTTACAGGTTACGATATTTTTCACATCGAAGGTTATCTGGTTCAGAATCACGATTTAATTCGTAAAGCCATTATTTTGGCCAAAGAGGCCGGTTTAAAAGTTTCGATCGATTTGGCAAGTTTCAATGTGGTGGAGTCTAATCTTGATTTTCTCCACGAAATTATCAAAAATTACGTCGATATTGTTTTTGCTAACGAAGAAGAAGCGCGTTCATATTCTGGTAAGACTCCACTTGAAGCGTTACATTATATATCCGAACAATGTGAAATAGCCGTAGTAAAAATTGGCAAGGATGGTTCTTTTATCAAATCAGGCAGTGAAATTGTGCAAATTCAACCTCGTCAATCAGTTTGTGTAGATACAACTGGAGCAGGCGATTTATATGCCGCAGGATTTTTATTCGGAATAGCGAATGGTTATTCGCTCGAAATTTGCGGAAAAATTGGTTCACTCGTTTCGGGAAATGTGGTTGAAGTGCTCGGCGCTAAAATGACAGATCAGGTTTGGGAAACAATTCATCAGGAAATTAAAGAACTGGTGACTGAATAAACGGGAAATTGGTAAAAAGAAATTAAGAAAACAGGAAATAGAAAATTGCGAAACATGAAAACTGTCTCTTGCCTCAAGAGACAGGCTTGAAACATGAAACATGAAACATGAAACGTGAAACACAAACGCGAAACGTGAAACATGAAACGCAAAACCGAATTTACATGCAAAACCTGAAAATATATACTGCCATTGTACTTGCCATGATATTTTGGTCGGGCTCGTTTATATGGACCAGAGTAGCGATGATTTCGTTTCAACCGGTCACACTTATCACCTTGCGACTGGTCATTGCATCATTGCTTTTGTATGTTGTTTCAAAATCGATAGGTAAATTTCAGCGCTTGCGGCGGGTCGATGTCAAATGGTTTGTGCTGTTGGCTTTTTTCGAACCGTTTATTTATTACATGGGCGAAACGTATGGATTGACCATGGTGGAATCAACACCGGCGTCGGTAATTGTTTCAACTATTCCGCTATTTGCACCAGTGCTGGCTTATTTTTTATTAAAGGAAAAAATAAGTTATACCAATATACTGGGCATTCTGATTTCGCTATGTGGCGTGTTTTTAGTAGTTTACAAGCCCGGAGCCGGATTTAATGCCAATCCTATGGGTGTTGGGTTATTGTTTGTAGCTGTTTTTTCGGCCATTTGTTATTCAGCTACCCTTCGTAAAATTTCTACCCATTATTCAATTCTCAATGTGATATTTTATCAAAGTATCATTGGATTGATGTTTTTTATACCTACCTTTTTTATTACCGATTTTTCCACCATTGATACTTTGAAAGTTACTAAAGATGCATTTGTAGCTCTTTTGATGCTTTCTGTTTTTTGTTCAGTCATAGCATTTGTGTTTTTTGCATGGGTAGTTCGCAGTGTAGGAGTAGCCAGAACCAATGTATTTGTAAACCTGATTCCGGTATTCACCGCATTGCTTTCGTGGTGGTTTATGGATAGTATCATCGAATTAATTCAATGGACAGGTATTATCATTGCTGTTTTCGGTCTATTTATCAGTCAACTCGGGAAGTTTAAATTCAGGTTCAAAATGATAAAAGGGACGGAATATTGAAAAAATACAAGAAATTGTTTTTTTAACGAACTTTTTTTTCTGATTAATTGTTTAAAAATTTAATTTATAAACAATCTAAAAAAATCAATTATGTCAAAAGTCAGTATTTACCTAAATTTTGAAAGTGAAACCGAAACTGCATTCACTTTTTACAAAAGTATATTTAACACCGAATTTCAAGGGGGTGGTTTTATGCGTTTTGGTGAGGTGCCACCAGAAGATGGCGCACCCGAAATGTCGGAAGAAGTAAAAAATTTAATTATGCATGTCGAATTACCCTTAATTGGAGATTATGCATTGATGGGATCCGATGCTCCTAAATCGATGGGATTTAACATAAAAAAGGGAAATAATTTTTACATAATGCTGCAACCCGATACACGCGCTGAGACGAAGAGACTTTTTGATTTGTTATCTGAAGGTGGTATTGTTGAAGCACAACTTCAGGATATGTTCTGGGGTGATTATTACGGAAGCTTTGCCGATAAATTTGGAGTACAATGGATGCTGAATTGTTCGGAGAAAGTTTGATAATTCTTACATAACTTATTTTAATTCAGAGGTTTAAACCGCATAATGTTTTATGCGGTTTTTTATTTGGTGATCTTTTGCAAACACCAGATTTTTGATTTTTACAGCTTGATTGTGATGTAAGATTATTATTTTATTTTCCTCTTTGGGGTAAAACAATTGATAAATGAATGCGAAATGAAGAATTTATTGTAGTTTTGATACCTGATAAAGTTTTATTTTTTTACATTTGCAGATGAGTTTATTTTTACCGATGAATTTGTAGAATGAATGTAAATTTATTTTAATAAAGACACTACATTTATTTACATAAATTTTTTAATGTATTGATAATGAATTTAGTATTGATTTTAATCTTAGAATTATGAAATCTTTGAATTTTATTACTATTGCGTTGTTATTGTTTTTTTTCTTGTCTGGTTTTTCGCAAGAACGAAAGATTAAAAAGAAAAATAGTACAAATTTTATCGAAGTTTATTCTGTTGATAAAAAAACGAAGAGAAAAGACGGAGTTTATTTAAAACTTAATAAGTTAACAAATGACACTTTAATATCCGGAAATTTCAGCAATAATACAAAATCGGGGTTGTGGAGATATTTTGACAATTCAAAAAATGTGTATTTGACTTACAACTATGATAATCAACATTTAAACCAAATATCACCTGAAATTTCAGCATCTGATTCATTTTATATTAAAAAGGATTCAATTTTCACATTAGAAAAAGTAGATAGTCCGCCCATTTATCTTGGCTATAAAGATGAATTTGGAATTACTATGAATCAAAACATTGTTCTGCCTGTAGAGATAATTGAGAATAAAATTATCGGATTTTGTGTTTCCACATTCGTTGTGGATAAACAAGGTAAAATGAAAGATATCCGGATTGAAAAGTCCTTAAATAAAAAATTTAATCAAAATATCATACAAACATTAAAAACAATAAATGGTGATTGGATTCCCGCAAAATTGAACGGAAAACCCGTTGAATCAAAAACGTATTTATTTTTTGATGTAAGTCAGTTTGAAAAGAAAAGAACTTTCAAGGAAAAACCTTATTTGCAGGTTTTTTATTTTTCTTTTTTGGGAATTACCAAGACTATCAGAATGCGAGCTTTTTGAGTTTTTAGATTTGCTTCTATTTTTTATTGATGAAATTGTAATGCGATAAATGAAAATAATACAAATGCGTAAATGACAATCAAGCAGAAATTACACAATATAATTTTCGAAAACGATACAAAAGCCGGTCGTGCATTTGATGTAGCTTTGCTTTGGAGTATTTTGATCAGTGTTTTATTAACCATAATCGATAGCATTGCGTACATAAATCTTCATTTCAGAGACGAATTTTATTTTGTTGAATGGATATTTACCATTTTATTTACCATTGAATACCTTCTGCGTATTTATAGTTCCGAAAAACCATTGAAATATATCTTCAGTTTTTGGGGATTAATTGATTTACTGGCCATTCTGCCTACTTTTTTGAGTATTTTTTTCTACAAATATCATTATTTATTCGTGGTTCGGATTCTGCGTTTACTCCGCGTTTTCAGGGTTTTAAAACTGGTTAGGTTCAACCGCGAATCCAGTTCTTTAATGAGATCGTTGAAAGCCAGTTCATACAAAATCGGGATATTTATACTTGCAATACTTGCTATCGTGGTTTTATTGGGGTCGTTAATGTATGTTGTGGAAGGTGAAGAAAACGGATTTACAAGCATTCCACAGAGTATTTACTGGGCTATCATTACAATTACCACGGTTGGTTACGGCGATATTGTACCACATACCATCATGGGTAAATTTATATCCTCTTTTTCAATGTTAATCGGTTATGCAATTATTGCTGTGCCTACCGGGATTGTAACCGTTGAAATGAATAAATTGAACAAGAAAAGTAAAAAATGTGCTGCCTGCGGAAATAAAAATGATGAGGAAGCAAACTTTTGTAGCGAATGTGGAGCAAAAATTTATTCTGATGAAGATGAAGCAATCAAGAATTAGAAAAGTTAGATGCAATTTCACCGAAAATGAAATATAAAGTATTGTAATTCAATAATATATTCATAATTATTACTCAAAAATGTCGGTATTATCCACCCAAAAACTTAGCATAGGATATTCAAAGAAGGGAATCGATACAATCGTTCAATCCGGTCTGGAACTCGAATTACGTGCCGGTGAATTGGTGTGTTTGATTGGCCCAAACGGCAGTGGAAAATCAACATTGTTGCGAACTTTGGCCGGTTTGCAAAAACCATTGGGAGGAAGAATTAAAATAGATAATTCTGATTTGGCAAAGCTCAATCAACACGAAAGGGCCATGCAATTTGCTCTGGTTCTGACTGATAGAGTTGATATTGAAAATGCTACAGTTCGCGATATCGTTTCGTTTGGAAGGCATCCGCACAGCGATTGGTGGGGAAATTTGACCGATGAGGAAAATGCAATGATTCAGGAATCAATCATTGCAGTTCATTTGGGTCATAAAATTAATAGTTTTCTGAACGAACTTTCGGATGGTGAGCGACAGCGCGTAATGATTGCCAAAGCGCTTGCTCAGGATACGCCGATTATTTTGTTGGACGAACCTACGGCACATCTCGATTTACCTAACCGGGTGGAAATTATGTTGTTGCTCCACAAACTGGCTCATAAAACTCAAAAATCAATTTTGCTTTCGACCCACGAATTGGACATGGCGTTGCAAGCTGCGGATAGAATTTGGTTGATTACCGAAAAGAAAGGCGTGGAATGTGGTGTTCCGGAGGATTTGGTTTTTAACGGCAGTTTCAATCGGGCATTTCAGAGCAAGTCTTTTGTTTTCAATTCGGCCAACGGAAATTTTTCGATGAATTATCCCATGAATCGTAAAGTGTGGGTAACGGGCGATAAAACCCGTATGTATTGGACCTTGAGGGCATTAGCTCGAGCAGGATTCGAAGTAACTGAAGATGCTGAAATTAAAATTGAAATTTCTGAAAATAGTTGGTCGTTAAATCAAACCACTTTTACATCGGTCGAAAGTTTACTTGCCGGACTTGAGAAAATTTAATAGAGCAAAGAGCAAAGAGCAAAGAGCAAAGACAAAAGAACAAAGAGCAAAGAGCAAAGAACAAGGAACAAAGAGCAAAGAACAAAGATAAAAACACGGAACACGAAACACGAAACACGGAACACGGAACACGAAACCCGAAACACGAAACCCGGAACCCGAAACCCGAATTGACTTTCAAATTTCTTTCCGAT
>Ga0116155_10002361_pt1 | contig 12862 bp, 12 predicted proteins | sample AD_UKC032_MetaG_FD_89890 | JGI IMG/M metagenome (GOLD analysis project Ga0116155, IMG submission 89890) | Active sludge microbial communities of municipal wastewater-treating anaerobic digesters from USA - AD_UKC032_MetaG | ecosystem: Engineered > Bioreactor > Anaerobic > Digestate | place: USA...
TAATTTTTTATGCGGCTCGCAGGCTTTGCCTGCGAGCCGCATGCCTTAAGAAGGCGTAGCGGCTGGCGAAGCCAGCCGCTACGCCAAATATAAAATTATTTATTTAGCAATTCAAGTTAATTAGCGGGTGTTTTGCCTTCGGCAAAACACCCGCTATACCATTGCCCAGCCCGTGCCGCCCTGCGGGCGGCACGGGCTATAGGTATCAGCTTTTTAACCAATTAACGAAAACTTATTGAGATTGGTATATTGCAGATTTTTTGTTTTTTATAAAAACTCAGGGATTTTACTAATCGGTTTATGCAGAATTATAAGAGATTCTCTGTCCTGTTCACTGCCTGAATGCAACTTAACTGAGGCGGTATGCTGTAAACTTTCTGCTCTTACGTTTTCCAGCGTTACAGGCATAAAATCAAGCGAAATTAATACATATTCATCAACGCTTTCCAGAGTAATTTTTCGCATTGCGTTGGGATATTGAACAAGCGCGGGAGATGAAATGTGAACGACATTATTTCTTGTTTTAACTCTTGCGCAATGATAATGTCCGGTAATTACCGCCGAGATATTGTCATATTTATCAAGGATTTCAAGATATTTAGCGCTGTTTAAAACCTGATGGGATGAAGAAATAAACGGCTCAATCAACGGATAATGCTGAAAAATTACAATATAAGAATCCCTGTTTGCCTTGATTTCATTCTCAAGCCAGGAAAGTTCCCGCTCTGTAAAAAATGCATTTGAAGTTATCCGATCATCAACTACGCCATTCATAAATATAAATAAAAAGTTTTCTTTTTTATAACTGTAATAAGGCTTGTTTTGAGGAAAAAAATGGTTTTGATTTATTGTTTGAAGAAAAGAATCTTTATTAAATTTTCCGCCGACGTCATGGTTTCCCATTGTCCAAAACCAGGGAACTTCAAGTTGATTAGCAGTTTTAGCAAATTTCTCAAGAAGAGTTTTGCGTGGAGTGTCAATCATATCTCCTGTAAAAACAACAAAATTAACGTCTTTCATTGCGTTAATCTGATTTATAGCATCCTGAAGCAAGGTTTCAGAATGTTTCAGCATTCTACTTCCTCTGTTTTCGGCATTATCAAGAAAATGGACATCTGATACCTGAACAAATTTTATTGAATTATAAAAAGGCTTATTTTCAGCCTGACAAATGCCGGAAATAAATAAACAAAACAGACAAATAAATAAAATTTTATTAATAAATTTGTAAAAAAGCATGATAATTTTTTCTCTCACAATAAAAGAATTATATGTGTTATTTAACTTTTTGAAACGATTTATTTGTATGAGTCATGATTTTTTATGTTAAAATTCTACTTAAATTAGTCTTAAGTGAGTAAAAAGGTTTTAAAATGACAAAAAAAGCTTTAGTTACAGGAATTACAGGACAGGACGGCTCTTATCTGGCAGAGTTTCTTCTGGATAAAGGATATGAAGTGCACGGAATTATAAGAAGATCAAGCTCTTTTAATACAGAACGAATCGATCATTTATATCAGGATTCTCACGTTGAAGACACCAAATTATTCTTGCACTACGGCGATTTATCAGACTCTTCGAGTTTATCAAGACTGCTTGAAAAGATACATCCAGATGAATTATATAATCTTGGGGCTCAAAGTCATGTAAGAGTAAGTTTTGAAACTCCTGAATATACTGGAGATATTACAGGGCTTGGAACTTTACGACTTCTTGACGCAATTAAAGACTCCCAGATAAAAACAAAATTTTATCAGGCTTCATCAAGCGAATTATACGGCAAAGTTCAGGAAATTCCACAGAAAGAAACCACTCCTTTCTATCCAAGAAGCCCTTATGCGGTTGCAAAACTTTATTCATACTGGATTACAATAAATTACCGTGAAAGTTATAATATGTTTAACTGTAACGGAATTTTATTTAACCATGAATCTCCAAGACGTGGAGAAACCTTCGTTACAAGAAAAATTACCAAAGCGCTTGCAAAAATTGTTGCAGGAAAACAGAAAAAACTTTTTCTGGGAAATATTGACTCTAAAAGAGATTGGGGCTACGCAAAAGATTATATTGAAGCAATGTGGCTTATGTTACAACAAAACGAACCCGATGATTTTGTAATAGCTACAGGAAAAACGTATTCTGTCCGTGAATTTCTTCAAGAAGCGTTTAATTTGGTAAATCTTAACTGGGAAAACTATGTGGAAATTGATCCCAGATACTACAGACCCGCTGAAGTTGATTTACTTCTTGGCGATCCTTCCAAAGCAAAAGAAAAATTAGGATGGGAACCAAAAACCAGCTTTAAAGAATTGGTAAAAATTATGGTGGAAGCTGATTTGAAAGAAGAAGGAATTGTTTTTTCCGAATCTGCCGTATAAGAGGTGCTTTAATGACATTTAGATTCTTAACAGCCGGAGAATCCCACGGGAAATGCTTAAGCGCAATAATTGAAGGTATGCCTTCAGGAATAGAAATTTCCGTTGACAAAATAAATCTCAATCTTGCAAGAAGACAACTGGGCTATGGTCGCGGCGGAAGAATGAAAATTGAAAAAGATACGGCAATAATCAATTCCGGAGTTCGTCACGGCTATACAACAGGAGCTCCCATAGCGATAGTAATAGAAAATAAAGATTGGGAAAACTGGCAAATCCCTATGTCTGTTAGTTCTGTAAACCTCGAAGACCCTGAAATCAAAAAGCTTGTGGAAGAAAAACGAATTACACATGTCAGACCAGGACATGCCGACCTTGCCGGAGCTTTAAAATATAACCATAAAGATGTAAGAGATGTTCTTGAAAGATCAAGCGCAAGAGAAACCGCAATAAGAGTGGCTGTCGGAGCTTTTGCCGAACAATTTCTCAATGAATTCAATATTCAATTGTTTAGCCATGTTGTTCAAATTGGCAATATAGAAGCAAGAAGAGAGAATTTTTCAGAAAATTATTTACTGCTAAAGGAAAAAGCAGAAAAATCAGAATTAAGATGCGCTGATGAATCAGCTTGCGAAGAAATGAAAAAAGTAATAGATAAAGCAAAGGAAGAAGGCGACACGCTCGGCGGTATTTTTGAAGTTGTTGCGTTAAATGTTCCTGTCGGACTGGGAAGCTTTGTTCATTGGGATAGAAGACTTGACAGTCAAATTGCTCAGGCTCTGATGAGCATTCCTGCTATAAAATCTGTAAGTATAGGACTTGGAGAGGAATCAGGGAAAATTTTTGGTTCCCAAATGCATGACCAGATATATTCAGATAAAACAACCGGCGTATATTCAAGAAAAACAAATAATGCCGGCGGTATTGAAGGCGGGATGTCAAATGGAATGCCGATAATTGCCAGAGCAGCTATGAAACCTATTCCTTCTTTAAAAAAGCCGCTTAATTCCGTGGATTTAGCAACCGGAAAAGAACATATCGCTCATTATGAACGCTCGGATGTATGCGCTGTTTCAGCGGCAGGCGTTGTAGCAGAGGCAATGCTTTCAACCGTTCTTGCCAATGCTTTTCTTGAAAAATTCGGCGGAGATAGTCTTGTGGAAATAAAAAAAAAGACGAACCCTCATAATTAAAAAATTAAAGAGCTGGAATGCGTTTATTAATAAAGGAAACAGATTAAAAATGTTAAAAAAAATAAGAATAATTATTGTTTTTGTACTAATTTTAAACCTTTTTAGCCATTTTACATCGGCTCAGGTTATTAATTTAAGCTCTTCAAAAAATATTTCTCCTGTAGAAGGAATGGAAGCGGAAGTTTACAAGCCTTCTAGACTGATAACAGGAGCTGAAACCGGATTTATAGTAAAAGCGGAGCCCGGAACAAATGTAGTCATAATATTTTCTGAGGAAAATAAAGGAATGGAGCCTTATTACGGACAAAGTTTAAGGCTTGGCGTTCTGACAGAACAGAAAGAAGCAATTGTTGGAGAAAACGGACTAGCTGAAATTAAAATCAGCCTGCCTGAAGAAAAAGAATTGGTTGGGAAATTATTATATTTTGAAGCGATAGTTTGGAAAAAAGAAGATTTAAGCGATGTAACAAAAGCGAAGATTATAGGCGCAAATGGACTGCAAACCGATGTTAACGCCGTTATGATAAGCAGAAAGCCTGGCAAAAAGGTTATGCCTGGCTTTGGTCCTGGGATTCCGGGCGGAAGAAATCTTTATGAAACCTTGGATGCTGTATCAGACCAGGACACTTCAGAAAAAGACTATCTTTACTCTGACGAAATGTATTATCGAAGCATGCCGCTTATGATCAGGAACTTGAGAGCTCCTGAACTTAAAAAAGAACAGGAAAAACAGGAAAAACAAGATATAAATGCAAAATAAAAAGAATATTCTTATAATTCCCGCTGACAATAGACCTGTAAGCTACACGTTGCCGGAGTCTATAGGTTCTATAAATAACGGCATCAATATTTTCATGCCGCCGAGAGAATTTTTTGGCGGTTTAAAAACTATCGCAAACATCGAAAAAATACTTGAATGGACACAAAAAACAGTATCTGAAAACAGGATCGATTATATAATATGCGCTCTTGACACGATTGTTTACGGCGGTCTTATTTCATCCAGATGGTGTAAAGACACGCAGGAAGATATTTTATCACGAATTAAATCTTTTAAATCACTGATAGAGCAGTCAAGCTGTAAATTTTTCGGATTTAGCAGCATTATGAGGATATCTGACAGTAATGTAAATGAGGAAGAAAAAGATTATTGGGATAAATACGGGAAATTAATTTTTAAATACTCCTATTTAAAACATAAAACTGATATTAATCCTGATAATGCCGAATTATTAAAGGATTTACAGGATATAAAAGATCAAATCCCCTTGGAAATCCTGGAAGATTACCTGCAAACAAGACAAAGAAATTTTTTAATAAACAAAACATACTTAAAGTGGCTCGAGGAAGACTTTTTTGATTTTTTTGTTTTTGCAAAAGATGACACAGCTCCTTTTGGACTAAATGTTCAGGAAGCAGGCTTATTAGAGAAGGAAATAAGCGAAAAAAAGCTTGCGAATAAAGCTATTATTCATACTGGCTCTGATGAGGTTAACTCAATTCTTCTTGCAGGAGCATTAAAAGATAATTTTAAGCGTGAAATATCGATATTTCCTATTTATTCAACTATAGAAGGACCACAAACAATTCCTCGCTATGAGGATCAGCATCTTTATAAATCTGTTAAAAAACATCTTGAAATTTGCGGAATTAAACTGGCTGAAACCGAAGAAGCTTCTGACATAACGCTTTTATTGCATACTTTTAAAAAAAACCAAAATGATTTTGCTCTTCAGGAATTTGTTGAACCGAAAAATACTGATTCTGTTGAAGTTTGTTTGAATTTACTTAGAAATTCAGGGAAACCGGTAATTTTAGCGGATGTATGTTGCGCTAACGGTTCTGATAAGTTGCTTATAGAAAAAATGTTTTCAGAAATTACTGATTTTTCAAAGTTATACGGATATGCGGGATGGAATACCGCGTCAAATACAATTGGAACGGCATTGTCGACCGGTATTTCAAGATATATTGCAGAAAAAGAAAATAATTTTTCACAGGAAAATTTTAACAGGGTTATTTTTGTAAGATTTGTTGATGATTGGGCTTATCAGGCAATTGCAAGGCAAAAAATCAGGTCTGTAACAGATAAAGCGGATAAAAATCTTCTTAAAAAAGAATTATTGCCATTAATACAACAAATTTCTTCTAAATTTAATATAAATTCTGACAAAATCAGCTTAAATTTCCCCTGGGAAAGAACTTTTGAAGTTGAAACACGTTTTATGCCAGATTATAATTAATCAAAGATTTACAAAAACAGCCTTTGTATAGCGGGTGTTTTAACTCATTCAAGCGGCGAAGCCGAAACTCCAGCTAATTAAGGATTTATAAAAACCATCTTTTTTATTTACCGGTTTATTTTATTGATTGGTATAGTTTTAAAATTACACTTTCAACAGCCTGATCGATATTATAATATTTGTATTCTGCAAGACGCCCTGCAAAAATAAAATTACCCTGATCTTCCAGCTTTTTAACTTCCTGCATATAAAGATTTCTTTTTTTAAGATTTTCTTCATTAATAATTACATAATAAGGTTCGCCGGAATTTGTCGGATATTCATAACATAAAGTCGTTTTGTCTGATTTTTCATCTAAAAACTGTTTATATTCAGTTATTCTTGTCCATGATTCTATCCCGGGATAATTCACTACTGCTGCGGGCTGGAAAAATTTGGCATTTAGCGTTTCATACTTGAAATCAAGCGATCTATATTCAAGTTTTCCATATTTATAGTCAAAAAACAGATCAAGCTCGCCGGTATAAATAGTTAATTCAGGCGTATACGGCAATTTAAGATCAAAATAATCAGTATTTAAAAGTATATCTATGTTAGGATGGTCAAGCATTTTTATAAAAAGATTAGTGAATCCTTCTGCCGGAATTCCTTGATAAATGTCGCTAAAATACCTGTCGTCAATATTATCTCTTACAGGCACTCTTTTTGCGATGTCGGCTGACAGGTTTTTCGGGTCTTTACCCCATTGTTTCAGGGTATAGTTCTTGAAAAACGCCTCGTAAAGATTTTTTCCCACCTGGGATATAACCTGATCTTCAAAATTTTCAGGCGGGTCATTAAAAAAAGATTGTTCAATTTCATTTTTTAAGACCTCTGTTATATTTACGTTGTTTATATCGAGTCTAAAATAATCACAAATTGTTTTTTTATTAATTGGAACAGTATAAAAATTTCCGCTCTGAAAACTTAAAACTTTGTGAGTATAATCATTAAAAAGGCTGAATCTGTTTAAAAATTCCCAGACTTCAGTATTATTTGTGTGAAAAATATGAGGTCCGTATTTTTGAATGGTTATACCGGTTTCATTTTTAAAATCAAAGCAATTTCCGCCGGTATGGTTTCTTTTTTCCAGAAGAAGAACTTTTTTTCCTTTTTCAGCGAGAATTCTTGCGGCGGTACACCCGGAAAATCCGGCGCCTATAACAATTACATCATGTAACACTATAAAATTTCCATAAAAATCTTTATTTATTAATTATATATATATTTAACGTAAGTTGCTACCGATAATATTTTTTTTCTTTTTTTAATTATAAATTTTCGTTAATTTATTAAAAAGCTTATATTTGCAGCCCATGCCGCCCTGCGGGCGGCATGGGCTGAGTAAGGGTATGGCAATTCAAGTTAAGGGCGCCTCTAAAAACTCAATTTTTTAAAATTTTTACAAAATTTGATTGGGGCTTGGCGTAGGGTTGCGAAGCAGTCGGCGCTGTCCGCATTTCGCAGCGAAGCCCCCTACGCGCAAGCTTCTCCCCCCTTTGAAGGGGGGCAGGGGGGTAGATATAAATAATAAAATTCTTTTGTTTTTAGAGGCGTCCTTAATATATTTGCAATTATTAATTAAAAAAGTTACACAAAAAAAATATTCATTTATAATTAAAATCAGGTAATTTTATATGAATTTAAAGTTTAAAAAATACAGCGTTTTGCCGGGATTTGGGTTAACACTCGGATATACCTTGTTTTATCTGGGCTTCATTGTCTTATTGCCTTTGGCTGCTCTAATTATAAGAGGAAGTGAATTAGGCTGGTCTGGGTTTTGGCAAGTTATTTCGGACCCTAGAGTCCTCGCCTCGTATAAATTGACCTTTGGAACAGCTTTAGCAGCAGCAATAATAAACACTTTTTTCGGTTTAATTGTTGCATGGTTTTTGACAAGAACGCATTTTCCGGGAAAAAGATTTATAGATTCAATAGTTGATCTTCCTTTTGCTCTGCCAACTGCGGTTAGCGGGATCGCTCTTACTGCGGTTTATGCTCCGACAGGCTGGATCGGCAAGCCATTAATGGATGCCGGAATTAAAGTAGCGTTTACGCCAATAGGAATAACGATCGCAATGATTTTTATAGGCTTGCCTTTTGTGGTAAGAACTGTTCAGCCAGCTTTGGAAGAGTTGGAGCTTGAGCTTGAAGAAGTTGCCATTAGTTTAGGAGCAAGTCAATGGACTACATTGGTTAAAGTAATTTTGCCGATGATTCTTCCTTCTTTAATAACCGGTTTTGCTCTTTCTTTTGCCAGAGCAATCGGTGAATACGGCTCTGTAGTGTTTATCGCCGGCAATATGCCTATGCGCACTGAAATATCTTCACTTTTAATAATAACAAAGCTTGAACAATACGACTTTCTCGGCGCAACTGCAATCGCTTTGGGCATGCTGATTATGTCTTTTCTTTTATTGTTTGTCGTTAATTTGCTTCAATCTTGGAGCAGCAGCAGATTAAAAGGTGTTTAAAATGCGATCTAAAGAATTAAAAAGAGGTTTGCAGCCGCCATTAATTGTAAACATAATAATTTCAACGGTTTCGATTATATTTTTGGCTCTTTTCCTTGTATTGCCTTTGGTTGTTGTTTTTGGCGAAGCCTTTAGGCAGGGTGTTTCAGTATGGTGGGGCAGCATAGCAGAAGAAGAATCGCTTTCAGCGTTGCGCTTAACACTTTTTGTCGCCGCAATTGCCGTTCCGCTTAACTTGTTTTTCGGAATAGCGGCGTCATGGGCTTTGGCAAAATTCGATTTTTGGGGACGTAATTTGATTATTACCTTGATTGATTTGCCTTTTGCCATCTCTCCCATCATTTCAGGATTAATTTTCATTCTGCTTTTCGGAATTAACGGGTGGATTGGACCATGGCTTATTAAACATAACATTCAAATCATTTTTGCTGTTCCCGGAATTGTCCTTGCTACAATCTTTGTAACATTCCCGTTTGTCGCAAGAGAGCTTATACCGCTAATGACAGAGCAGGGAAGCGAGGAAGAACAAGCGGCATTAACGCTTGGAGCTAACGGATGGCAAACATTCCTACGGATAACATTGCCTAATATCAAATGGGGACTGTTATACGGCGTTATTTTATGTAACGCTAGGGCAATGGGTGAATTCGGTGCTGTATCTGTTGTTTCGGGGCATATTAGGGGCGAAACCAATACACTTCCTCTTCAGGCGGAAATTTTATATAACGAATACAATTTCACGGCGGCTTTTGCCGTTGCGTCTTTATTAGCCTTTTTGGCTTTAGTTACACTTGCCCTGAAATTCTTTGTGGAATGGAAAAGTAACAAATTGGAGACCGTATAAAATGACAATTACTCTTGAAAATATAAGTAAAACGTTCAATAACTTTAAAGCGCTTGACAATATCAATTTGAATTTCGAAGATGGCAAGCTTACGGCTTTGTTGGGTCCGTCCGGATCGGGAAAAACGACCCTGTTAAGAATTGTAGCAGGTCTTGAATTGCCGGATCAAAAGGAAAACAGTAAAATATTGTTCAATGGCATTAACGTTACGGATAATGCTGTGGGTAAAAGGCAAGTCGGCTTTGTGTTTCAGCATTATGCGCTGTTTAGACATCTAAGCGTTTTTGAAAATGTGGCATTTGGGCTTAAAGTAAAAAAAAGCATTGATCGTCCTTCTAAACAAGAAATACATGATCAGGTTTTTGAACTGCTACGGATGGTGCAGCTTGACACAATGGCTCATCGCCTTCCTTCCCAGCTTTCAGGAGGGCAAAGACAGCGTGTTGCCCTTGCCAGGGCTTTGGCAATAAAGCCTAAAGTCCTGCTTCTTGATGAGCCGTTCGGTTCTCTTGACGCAAAAGTCAGGGCAGAGCTTCGCAGATGGCTTAGAAAGCTCCATGATGATCTGCATATTACCAGTATATTTGTTACACATGATCAGGAAGAGGCTCTTGAGGTTTCTGACAAGATAATTGTGATGAATCAGGGATGTATTGAGCAGGTTGGCACTCCTAATGAGGTTTTTCATAAGCCCGCAACCGAATTTGTAATGCAGTTTTTAGGGGATGTAAACGTATTTCACGGCAGAATTGATGAAAATCAAGCTATTTATTCCGGAAATTTAAATTATATCAACAATATCTCAGAAAATCCCAACGTAAAACTTTTAGTAAGACCGCATGATTTTGACGTTTTATTAAAAGTCGAAAATGAAAAAAACGTATTCACAGCTAAGGCTCACCGGATTTTAACGGCTGGGGCTTTTGTCAAAATTGAATTTATTGATAAATTAAATCGTTTAATACTTGTTCATTTATCGCATGACAATTACAGAAAAACTCCTGTAAATCACGGTGATGAGGTTTTTCTCTGTCCTCGCGAGCATCAATTATATAAAAACAAGGAAAAGAAAGTCAAAGAACAGGATAATCGGTTTGTGAAAAGACCTAAAAAACGAACTTTAATTAAAAATTTTATATTTAAGTATTTAAAAAAAAGTTGAATTTAAAGATGTTTTTTATAAATATTGTGATCTTAAAAAGAAATCAGGAAATAAAAAAATGATTTTTGTAAATATACTAAAATGTTGTAATAATAACGAAAAACAAGATTAAGATTGTGTGGCTGGCGGCTTCGCCGCCAGCCACACATAAATAGTTTAAAATTCGGAATTATTTTTGAAATTTAGTATATCAGCTTTTTAACAAAGAAAAACTTATTTGGATTGGTATACCTATAATTTAAAGGAATTAAAATAATCGCAAATAAGTTTTTCTTTGTTTCCAAAAGTTAAACAGCGTAAATTATTTTTAAATAAATTAATAATTTTTGTTGTTGGAGCGCAATTCAATTGTTTTCTAAGTTCTGCTCTTTGAATTAACAATCTGTTGTAAGCTTTATTGTATTCATCGTTTCCATCAATTTTGGTTTTTAATTTATTTAAAATACAAGTTAAATAATTTATTGAGTTTATAATTTCTTGTTTTTTTTTCATCTGATGGGAGAACCTCTTAAAACATTTGCGTATTATTTGATTTTTTTATTGTTAATAGTCGAAAGTTATGGAAAAAATATGCAATTCTTTTTTCTATTAAAATAATAATATATCAGTACAAAAAATTATTCCTCTAAATAATTGAAGACTTCATAAAAGATTGAAACGGATTATCAGCTGTAAAACACAAATAGGTTAATAATTCAGGTCTAATCAATAGAGTTTTTAAATGATACATTAAAAGAATTATATTGTTTTAACGTGATTATAAAAAAATTTTTTAGATAAAATTTTTCAACCACAAGTTATGATTGATAATATTTTTTTATGTAAAAAGCCAAGAAAAAACCAAAAACAAACATTTGTAAGCAAAGGAGTCGGTGGCTTGCCCCTGACCGATATGCTTTTAAATGACGTTCTAAGGCGGGCGCTGAGCGCTTACCCGATTTCTCAATATATTAAATTTTGTAACAAAAGGCATACTATTTGAAATAAATGAAATCCATAATTTTTTAATATAGTGGAGGATCACACAAAGAATTTAAAAATAAATTTTATTATTTACTACAATTTAAGCAATTTTTTTTTGGAGGAGTATGTTATGGCTAGAGTTCTTATTTCAATGCCCGATGAATTTTTAGGAAAAATAGACGGTATAGCGTCTGAAGAACAAAGATCGAGAAGCGAACTCATAAGAGAAGCGCTCAGAACTTATGTAAATAGACAAAGAGTCAGAAATCTTGCAACCGCAACGAAAAATGCCTCTTTATTAGAAGCTCTTCTTTAAACCAAATTTTTTAATTAAAACAGAAAAACATGCGGCTAAACCGCATGTTTTTTTGTTTTAAGCCTATCCCGCCAAATAAACGATTGTGGGATTCTACAAGATAATTTTTGACATATACTAAACGACAAAACTAATTAACTTGAATTGCTTACGGGATAATAATGTCTTTTGTAATTGGCAGGGGTTAACTTATAAAAGGAAAATATGAAATTTTATAAATCTATTGATAACAAAACGAAAAATTGTAATCATCGAAAAATCAATGATGAACCGGAAATTCCCGCGAAAAAAAATAAACTGTTTGTAAAAATAATTGATTATTTATTTGAATTAATGATAAAAAAAAATTTTTGTTCTGTAAGAGTTAAAAACAAACAAAATTATGAATTAAGAAATCCTGAATTCGCCAGTTTATTCTATGGATTTCACGGTTGCTGGTGGGATGGACCTATAGCGACAATTCTTTGCAGAAAATTATATAACTGTAACTTTTATATGATGATAAAAGAATTGCGTCGATTTCCTGCTTTAGCTATGGCAGGAGGGTTTTCTATAGAAAAAGAATCAGCGCATGAATCCATAAATTATAGCGTTAAACTTCTTGAAAATTCTGAAAATACCCTTTGGATATTTCCACAGGGCAAAGTTTATCCTTCAAATTTCAGACCTTTAAATTTTGAAGGAGGAATAGCTCATATTTGTAAAAAAATAAAAAAATTGAATTTAATTCCTGTTGCTTGCAACTACACTTTTTTAAGAGGCGAAAAACCGGAAATACTTATAGAAATAGGAAAGCCTATTATTCTTGAAGAAGGAATAAAGCGTAAAAAAGATTTTTTGTGTTGTCTTCAGAGAGAATTTGAACTTTTTATAGATAATCAAAAACTGGAAATATCAAAAGAACAATTTGAAGAATACGAATATATTTTATATAACAATTTTAGCTGGTTAAAATTAATTGAAAAAAACCTGCAATTTATTGTAAGAAAAAAATATATACTATAGCGCGATAATTCATTAATCTTCAAGGTCATCCTGAGCAAAGCGAAGAATCTCATGGCATGAATACAACAAGATTCTTCGGGCAAAGCCCTCAGAATGACGAACCCTCATAATTAATGAGTTCATGCGCTAGTGCTCTGACCGATTAATTATTAAGGATAAAGTCTATTTAATTTTATTCTTGCATCATTTTTTGTAAACCTCCATTTAACGCCAATATTCTTATCATTTCGTTCTTTGACCCAGTTTAA
>Ga0116155_10002362_pt1 | contig 12861 bp, 11 predicted proteins | sample AD_UKC032_MetaG_FD_89890 | JGI IMG/M metagenome (GOLD analysis project Ga0116155, IMG submission 89890) | Active sludge microbial communities of municipal wastewater-treating anaerobic digesters from USA - AD_UKC032_MetaG | ecosystem: Engineered > Bioreactor > Anaerobic > Digestate | place: USA...
AGCGTCTCCTCGACGGAGAGGGGATCGCGGTAGCAGCTCGACGTGAGGGCGACGTGCTCGCTCGCCGTGAGCGTCGGAGCGAGCGCCACCTCCTGCATCATCACGCCCACGCCGAGCCGGCTCGCGGCCTCGAGCGGCGGACCGCCCATCACGAGCGCCGTCCCTTCGTCCGGCTGCAGCGTGCCGAGCCAGAGGCCGATCGCCGTCGACTTGCCGGCGCCGTTCGGACCGAGCACCGCGAGGAGCTCCCCGGGGCGGACCTCGAGGTGGAGGCCGTCGAGCGCCACCGTCGTTCCGTACCTCTTCGTCACGTTCACGAGCGCGGCGACCACGCCCGGGTCCGACGGGCCGCCGGCGGGGCCGCTCCGGGCGGAGCGAGGAGCCGGCGGGAGCGCGGCCTCGCGCGCTTCGGCGCTCGACCCCCGCCGCGGAGAGCGCCTTCCGTTCAGGAGCTCGCCGAGCGCGGTCGATCGCACGAGGACGTGGTAGCTCGAAAGGAGCAGCGCCATCGTCACGACGAGGATCGCCGGGAGCTTGATCGACCAGTGGAGGGGCACCTCCATCAGCATCACCTGAAGGCCGAAGACGATCGGCGGATGCACCAGGTAGAGCCAGTACGACGCGTCGGAGAGGTACCGGCGCACGACGCTTTCCCCGGACAGGAAGCGGACCGCAGCCCCCAGGAGCCCGAACGTCCACGTCCAGATCGAGAGCGCGTACGCGGCCGCATAGGCCCATCGCATCGGCGCCCCGCCCTCGATCCCGCCGGTCGTCGCCGCCGCGGAGAGGTCCGGCCGGAGGCCGGCGATGGCGAGACAGACCGACGTGAGAGCCGCCGCCAGGGCGAGATTCGCCGGCCACTGCCGCGCGAGCGCCTCGAGCCGGTCGACGCGCCGGTTCAGCAGCCACCCGAGCCCGAACGCCGTACCGTAGGCGACCATCGCCGGAAGCTGCGGCGCGAGGCCGATGTCGGGCGTCGGGATCCCGAACCAGGCCACCCAGTCCGCCTTCTGCGAGAGGACCGCGACCGTCGGCGCCGCGAGGAGCAGCGGCGCGAGACGGCTCGCGAGCGCGCGGTCGGCCCACCGGTCGATTCTGGCCCGGAGCTTCTCCCCTTCGTCGAGCGCCACGACCCCGGCGCGCAGCGCGAGCGCCAGGACATAGAAGATCGCGAGGTCGTAGAGGAACCAGAGATGGACGAGCGGGACGCCCCGTGGTCCGGCGGCCCCGCCCGGGTCGCCGTCGGGAAACGTCCGCGTCAGCCCCCAGGCCACGGCCGCGATCGTCGGCGGCGCCAGGATCAGCCAGCCGGCGGTGAGCGGCACCAGGACTCGCCGGGCGCGGTCCTTCACGAAGCCGCGGACGCCGCGGCGATGGAGGAGCAGGCGGGCGAAGAAGCCGGCGATGACGAAGAAGAGCGTCATCCGGAACGTGTGGATGACGAAGAACGCGACGGCGGGCGCCGTGCCCTGCGAGACGTCCCGGGCCGGGACGACGAAGAAGAACGACATCGTCGCGTGGAGGACGATGCCGAGGAGGAGCGCCCCGGCGCGAACGGCGTCCAATGCGTGCAGGCGGTCGGGATTCGTCGGGCGATTCATGGCCGGCTCCTCAGAACGCGTCTCTGCGACGCGACGGAACGTAGAAGGCGAGGGCCAGAGACAGCAGGATCAGGGCGACCTCGACCGCCAGCACGGTCAGGATTTCGGGAGTCCAGGTCGCGACGGCCTCCTTCGAGCGCCCGGCGACACCCGTGAGCCGGGCGAGCCGGGACAGGAAGATCGTCACCGAGAAGTTCGTGAGGAGGATGCCGGCGATCGCCGCCGGCTCCGACCGGGTGATGACGGTGAGGGCCATGAGCAGGCAGAAGTTGACGAGCAGGAACGTCATCGTCGCGACGAAGAACGGGAGGGAGCCGTCCGGAGCCGGGGAGAGCGCGGTCACGGCGACGGCGCCGCCGGTGAGCGCCGTCCACGGCAGGAGGAAGGCGGCGAGCGCGGACGCGACCTTCGCGAACGAGTACTGCGCCGCCGACACCGGCAGGCTGAGGACGAAGAGGTCCGACCTCGTCTCGTGCTCCTTGAGGACGAGCATCGGCAGGGCGACGCCGAGAACGATGACCGTCGTGAGGAGCAGCAGGAAGCCGACGTTCGGCCCGGTCGAGATGCCGTCGCCGTCGCCGAAGCGCGTCAGGACGAGCGACGCCGCGCCGGCGATCGCGGTCCCGAGTATCAGCCAGCGGTAGTGGTGGAGGTCCCTGGCGATCAGCCGGGCGGTGAGAGATCCTCGCGAGCCGGTCATTCGCCGCGCTCCTTTCGCCTGTTCATGACGGTGGCGACGAAGATCTCCTCGAGCGTCATCCGCTGGACGTCCCGCACCACCGCGCCGACCCGCTGGTACGCCGCCGGCAGCGCCTCGTCGAAGGCGTTGACCGTGACGACCGCGGTGCGCGCGCTCCGCGCGACGTCGACGACTCCCGGCACCTCCGGGAGCGCGATCGTCGCCGGAAGCTCTAGGCTCAGGCGCCTCCAACGCTCGAGGAACGCCTCCTTGTCGCCCGAGTCGACGATCCGTCCACGATCGATGAAGACGATCTGGTCGCAGACCTGCTCGACGTCGAGGGTGTTGTGAGACGAGAGCAGGATCGAACGGTCCTCGTCCCGCAGGACCTCCATGAGCTCGCCGATGACCTCCTGGCGCGCGACGGGGTCGAGGCCGGCCGTCGGCTCGTCGAGCAGCAGCAGACGCGGCCGGCGCGCCAGGGCGAGGAGCAGGGCCGCCTTGACCTGCTCGCCGCGCGACAGCTCCCGGACCCGCTGCTCGGGGTGGAGGTGGAATCGCCGGAGGAGGCGCGCGGCGTAGCGGTCGTCCCAGGCGCCGGGGAAGAGGGAGCGCACGAATGCCAGGTGCCCGCCGAGCGCCGATCCGGGGAACAGACGCATCTCCTCGGAGACGAACCCGATGTCCCATTTCGCGCGCACCTGCTCCTCGGGCATGCGGCAGCCGAGGACCTCCACGTCTCCGGCATCGGGACGGACGAGACCCATGAGGATCCGGATGGTGGTGCTCTTCCCGGCGCCGTTGGGGCCGACGAAGCCGAGGATCTGCCCCGGCTCGAGGCGGAAGGAGACGTCGTCGAGCGCGAAGAAGCGATAGCGCTTCGAGACGCCGCGCAGGGCGATCGCCGGGGTCGCGGTCGTGGTCATCGGTCTTCTTCTCTCTGGCGGATGACTTTGCGAAGGCGCTGCTCGAGCTCCCTCGTCCCGAGGCCGAGCTCGCGTCCGACGTCGACGGCCCTGGCGAGGTGCCCGTCGAGCTCCTGCTCCCGCAGGTCCTGCTGGAGCCGGACGTTCTCGGAGACGAACGTCCCGCGGCCCTGACGGGTCGTGAGGACCCCCTGGTGCTCGAGCTCGAGGTAGGCGCGCTTGACGGTGATCACGCTCACGCGCGTGGACGCGGCGAGCGCGCGGATCGACGGGATCTCCTGCCCCGGCTCCCAGTCGCCGACCGCGATGCGCCGGCAGACCTGGTCGACGATCTGCTGGTACATCGGCCTCGGGTCGGCCTGCGAGATGGTGAGCTCAGCGTGCATATCGATATGCACACTATATACGGCTTTCGAGAACGGTCAAGCGCCGGGCGCGTCGCCCCGGCCGGGGAAGCCGGCCGGGAAGGCCGCCGCCCGTCTCAAGCGCGATCTCGCGCCGATAATCGACCTCTGCTTCGTATGCGACGCGAGACCCGACCGTGAACCTGATCCTCCTCTTCCCCGAAGAGCTCGGAGCGGACGGCACCGCGCGGATCACGGGCCGCCGCGCCCGCCACGTCCACGACGTCCACCGCGCCCGCGTCGGCGACGAGCTCGTCGTCGGCCTGCGCGACGGCGCCACCGGGAGGGGCACCGTCCTCGCCGTCGCGGCCGACGAGGTGCGGCTCGCGGTCGCGCTCGTCGACGTGCCGCCGCCCCCCGCCGGGATCGACCTCCTCCTCGCGATGCCGCGCCCGAAGGTCCTCCGGCGCGTCCTCCAGTCCGCCGCGTCGCTCGGCGCGAAGCGGCTCGTCCTCGTGAACGCGGCGCGCGTCGAGAAGAGCTACTTCGACACCCCGTTCCTCGCGCCGGAGGAGATCGAGCGGAACCTCGTCCTCGGCCTCGAGCAGGCGCGCGACACGGTCCTCCCCGAGGTGCTCGTCCGGCCGCGCTTCCGGCCGTTCGTGGAGGACGAGCTCGACACGCTCTGGCCGAGGGAGGCCTTCGGACGGCTCCTCGCGCATCCTGCGGACGCCCCGGGGCTCGGCGCGCCGGACGCGCCCCGGGTCGGCCCGGCCGCCGTCGTCGCGATCGGCCCCGAGGGCGGCTGGGTCCCGTTCGAGACCGGACTCCTCGAAGCGCGCGGATTCGCACGGTTCGGGCTCGGCCCGCGTGTCCTCCGCGTCGAGGCGGCGGTCGCCTTCGCGTTCGGACAGCTGCTGCTCGCCCGCGCCTTCGGCACCGGCCGCTGACGCGCCGGTGCGCCGGGTGTGCGATCCCGGTACGATCGCGGAACCATGCGACTCGGTTACGGTCTCGCGCTCGGACTCCTCCTCGCCGTCCCGGCGGCCGCCCAGGACGGCCCGCTTCCCGTTCCGGCGGCCGCGCCCCCCGCGCCCTCGCCCGGCGCGCCGTACCGCGACGCCGTCCTCTCGGGCCGCACCGCGAACGCGGCCGGCCTCTCGTTCACCGTCGGCGCCGCGCGCTACGAGCTCGCGACGGGGAGCCTCTGGGAGGTGACGACGAAGGACGGGACGCCCGTCGGCGCGTTCTTCCTCGGGGAGGGGACGCTCGCGTTCTCCGCGGGAGACCCGCAGGCCGCCCGCCTCGCCGCCCGGAACGCGAAGCACGTCGGCGGCGCGAAGGAGGTCGACGGGGAGCTCCGGGCGGCCTTCTCGAGAGCGACGTTCCTCTTCTCCGCGGCGCTCCGCCCCGCGTGGACGTACGCCGCCGGGGAGGAGACACCGGTCCGCCGCTTCGCGGCGCACGTCGAGCGGTTCGCGCGCGACCGGACGCCGCAGGTCGCTTCCCGGCTCGCGATCGCGGAGGCGGCGAAGGGGGCGTTCTTCGCCGCGACGCTCGAGGCGGACCCGGACCTCCGTCACGTCTTCGACCCCGTGACCGACGACGAGGAGGTGCTCCGCGTCGTCGACCGGCCGGCCGGACTCCCGGGGGGATTCCCGGAGATGCGCTTCTCCCGGGACCTCTCCCGCCGGCCGCTCGGGCGGACGCGCCGGCAGGCGCCGCGGGTCGACGCCCGGCTCGTCGCCGTGGACGTCGACGTACGCGAGGGGCCGGCGCCGTGGGGCGAGCTGAAGGTGTCCGAGACCTTCGTCGCCATTCGCCCCGTCTCGTTCCTCGTCCTCGATTTCGCGACCGAGACGATCCATCGGAACGACCTCCTCGAGACGCGCCTTCGCGCCCTCACCGACGGAGAGGGCCGGCCGCTCCCCTACGCGCTCGGAGACGGCGAGCTCGTCGTGGCCCTCCCGAAGCCCCTCGCACCCGGCGCGAGGCTCACGCTTCGCCTCGACTACGAGGCGCCTTACTTCGAGCGGGCCGGCGGAGACAACCTCTGGGAGCTCCCGATCGCGAGCGGGTGGTACCCGCAGCCGCTCTCCTTCAACGCGTCGCACCACACGTTCCACGCCGTCGTCCGCGCCCGCAAGCCGTTCCTCGCGTTCGCCTCCGGGGACACGGTCCGGCGGACCGAGGAGGACGGGTGGAACGTCCTCGAGACGCGGCTCGAGAGGCCCGTCCCGTTCGCGACCGTCCTCGCAGGCAAGTACACGACGCAGGAGTCGACCGAGGACGGCGTCACCTGCCGCGTCGCGAGCTACGGCATCCCGAAGGAGATGTCGGGGAAGATGCTCCTGAGCGTCTTCCACGGGGTCCGCAAGTTCTACGAGTGGCTCCTCGGACCGTTCCCCTGGAAGGAGTTCACGATCGTCGAGATCAACGACTACGGGTTCGGCCAGGCGCCTCCCGGCATGATGCGGATCACGAAGGAGGCGTTCCAGTCGAGCATCTTCACGGACGAGGTCTCGTCCCTGTTCTCGCACGGGATCAACCAGCGGGTGGCGCACGAGATCGCCCACGCCTGGTTCGGGTACGTCGTCGCCGACGCCTCCCCCGAGCACCAGTGGATCTCGGAGGCGTTCTCCGAGATCGCCTCGATGTACGCGATCGAGAGGCTGAAGGGCAAGGCGGAGGGGAAGAAGCTCGCGGGGACGTGGGCGGGGTCCGCGCGGCACTCGGCGAAGGCGGCCCCGATCGACCTCGCGAACGGCCTGGCGCCGAAGATCGCCTCGACCTGGGACAGCTCGACGGCGATCGACCGGGTCGAGCTCGTCTACTCGAAGGGGGCGCACCTCCTCCAGACGCTCCGGCTCGAGCTCGGGGACGACCTCTTCTTCACGGTCCTCCGGTCGTTCCTTCGGAGCTTCGAGAAGCAGCGCGACGTGACGACCGACGACTTCGTCGCCCTCCTCTCGTTCGCCACGAAGAAGGACTGGAAGCCCTGGTTCGAGAGGTACTACTACGGCACCGAGATGCCCTGAGGGCCCGGCCCCGCCTCAGTCCTTCTTCCCCTTCACCCACGTCTCGAGCCACGTGTCCGTCTCCCAGAGCATGTGGAGGATGTTCTCCCGCGCGGCGTAGCCGTGGCTCTCGAACGGGAGGAGGACGAGCCGCGACCGGCCGCCGAGCCCCTGGATCGCCTCGAAGAGCCGCTCGCTCTGGAGCGTGAAGGTCCCGGGGTTGTTGTCGGCCTCGCCGTGGATCAGGAGGATCGGCTCGTTCAGCGCCGCGGCGTGGTCGAACGGCGACATGCGCGAGTAGACGTCGCGGGCCTGCCAGTACGTCCGCTCCTCGGCCTGGAAGCCGAACGGCGTGAGAGACCGGTTGTACGCCCCGGAGCGCGCGATCCCCGCGGCGAAGAGGTCCGAGTGCGCGAGCAGGTTCGCCGTCATGAACGCGCCGTAGGAGTGCCCCGTGACGGCGCAGCGCCTCGGGTCGACGATCCCCTCCTTCTCGAGCGCGTCGATCGCGGCCTTCGCGTTCGCCACGAGCTGCTCCACGAACGTGTCGTTCGGCTCCTTTTCCCCCTCGCCGACGATCGGAAACTGCGCGTTCTCGAGGACGGCATAGCCGCGGAGCGCCCAGAAGACGGGCGAGCCCCAGTAGGGCCGGACGAACGCGTGCGGGGAGGAGTCGACCATGCCGGCCGCGGCCCTGTCCTTGTACTCGGTCGGGTAGGCCTCGAGGAGGAGCGGGAGGCGCCCGTCGCGCTTCGGGTCGTACCCGGGCGGGAGGTGGAGGTCTCCCGCGAGGTCGATGCCGTCGGCGCGCCGATAGCGGAGCTTCCGCGTCGCGACGGCCTGGAGCGATTCGTAAGGGTTCTCGAACGACGTGACGGAGCGCGGCGCGATCCGCGCCTTCACGTTCCGGACCTGGTAGTTCGGGAAGAGCTTCGAGCCCTCCACGCGCGTCAGGAGGACGCCCCGCTCCGCGTCGAGGACCCGGACGATCCGCTCGTACGTCGTCGTGCCGTCCGCGCGCCACAGCCGGGTCGTCTTCCCGGTCGCGAGCTCGTACGCGTCGAGGAACGGCCGGTTCCCCTCGGGAGAGTAGCCCTCGCCGGAGAGAAAGAGCCGCTTCCCGTCGCGGCTCGCGAGGAGGAGCGGCCGGCCCCGGCCGTCGACTCTCGTGACGAAGTCGCCCGGCAGGGCGTAGAGGTTCTCGGAGGAGAGGTCGAAGAGGACCTTCGGCTCCGCGTCCCCGGCGTCGGCCTTCGCGAGGTAGGTCTTCGTGTTCCGGTCCTTCCAGCGGAAGTCCGAGAGGACGGCGATCCCTCCCGCGCCCCAGGTGACCTCGCCGAACCGGTTGCGCGTCTTCGCGAACGCCCGGGGCGTCCCGTCGAACGGCGCGTCGAGGAGGTAGAGCCGGTCGCGAAACGGGACGTCGTTCGCCGGGTCGCCGCCGTCCTGGGCCTCGGCGAAGAAGACCGTCGCCGGCGCGTCCTCGCGCCAGTCGAAATCGCGGCGTCCCGCCTCCGTCGCGTCGAACGCGACCGGGATCGCGTCCTGCACCGGCTTCTCGACGAGCGTCGCGGCCTTCTTCCCCGCCGCGTCGAGGACGTCGACGCGGTACCCGAATCGGTAGACCGGGAAACGGTACGAGAAGGGCGGGACGATCGTCGTGGCCAGGATCCACTTCCCGTCGGGGGAGGGCCGCACCGACCGGCGAATCGCGGGCGGGAGGATCGCGGCGCTCGTCCCGTCGAGCGCGAACCGGCGGACCTCGGTCGTCGCGTAGTGCGCGAACGTCTTCTCGTCGTTCTCGCTCTTCAGCAGGTCCTGCCAGGTCCGGGCGGGCGCCTTCCGCCCCGAGGCGACCTTCACGACCGGGCCCGCGGGGAGCTCGGCGGGAGCGGCGAACGGCTCGAGCGACGGGCGGACGTGGACCAGGAGCCCCGATTCGTCCGGGAGCCACTGGTACGGGAAGTCGAGGACGGCCGAGACGCTCGCCGGCGTGACGCGCGAAGCCTTCGCGCTCGCGAGGTCGACGACCCAGAGGGAGAGGCCGTCGGGGTCGCACTGGACGAACGAGAAGTACGTCCCCCTCGGCGAGAAGCGGGTCCACTGGATGCGAGGCGCGGCCGGGAGCCCCTCGACGCGCGCGTTCTTCCCGGACGCGATCTCCTTCACGGAGATCCCCGTCGTGACGTTGAGGCGGGCGCGGTTGTGGCTCTTCGGGTTGAGCCGCAGCCCGGCGAGCCGGAGCTCGGGTTCCGCGACCTCCGCGAGCGTCTTGTAGCCGGGGAGGTCGAGGAGGACGAGGCGCGCCCCCGCCGGGTCGACGAGGACGGACGGCGGCAGCGGCGCGTCGACGAGCTTCCGGATCTCCTCGGGCGGAGTGCGGAAGGCGACGTTCTCCTGGGCGGCGGCCGTCGCGACGACGGCGAGGAGCGGGAAGAGAGCGAGGGTCGGGACGAGGCTTCGGCGCACCATCCCGCAAGGCTACCCCAGCCCTGCCCCGGCGACGGCGGCGTCCGCCCGGCTCAGCCCGGCCAGACGAACGTCATCGGCACCTCGACGTTCGGGCCGAGGCTCTGCGTCACCGGGCAGGCGCGGGCCGTCGCCTCGAGGAGGGCTTTCTTCTCGGCGGGGAGAGTCGCGAGGGAAGTCGGGAACGTCACGGTCGTCGGGAGCGACGCGATCCGCCGGCGCGGGTCGGCGACCATCTCCTTCACGACGTGGACGGTCGTCCCGGCGAGCTCGATGCCGTGCCGCGTCGCGACGAGCGCCATCGTCGTGACGAGGCAGGAGCCGAGAGAGGTCGCGCAGAGGTCGGTCGGCGAGAACGCCTCGCCCTTTCCGCCGTTGTCGAGCGGGGCGTCGGTGACGAGCTTCGAGCCGGAGGGACGATGGGTCGCCTCGCAGTGGAGGCCCCCGGTGTAGACGATGTCGATGTCGACGGCCATGCCGGAGACGCTACGCGACGCCGGCCGTCCCGTCGAGCCCCGCCGCGCGGGCTCCGGGGACGGCTCAGCCCGGGCCGAGCGGAGGCGCCCCGCCGCCGCCCGGCTCCTCGTGCAGCCGGAACCAGCGGAGGCCGCGCGGGACGATCCCGAGGAGGATGACCGCGAGCGCGAGCCCGGCGAGGACGAGGAAGTCGCCGAGGTTCCGGCCGAGGACGAAGAGGACGACACCCAGGATCGCGGAGACCTCCGCGACCGCGAGCGAGACGAGCGTCCGCCGGAGGAACTCGGGGTACGCCGGGCTCGTCGCGGCGTCGGTACCGACGCGCGGCGCGAGGACGAGCGCGAGGAGCGCCGCTCCGAACGCGGCTCCGTAGACCGCGTAGCGAAGTCCGATCGGCGCGGATGCGCCCGGGGCGCCCGTCGTCGCGAGGACGAATACGACGACAGCGTAGAGAGGGATCGACGCGGTCAGGCCGGCGACGAGGACGAGCCAGCGGGCCTTCTCGGGAAGGGGTCTCGGTCGGGACATGCTCTCGCTCCGGCCCGACGATACCCCCGCCGATGCCCGTCGCGGCCTCTCGGACCCGAGGGACCGAACCGACTCCGGCACCTGCCCGACCGAGCGACCCGGCTCCCCCGGCAGCCATGTCCGAAAACCGCCAGACAGACCCGGCTCCCTGCGCGACACTCCGCCCGTGGAGATCGACCGGGAGTCCTGCCTCGCCGCCTTCCTCGGACGCGACCGCCGCTTCGCCGGCCGCTTCTACGCCGGAGTGACGTCGACCGGCGTCTACTGCCGGCCCGGCTGCCCCGCCCCGCTTCCGAGGCCCTCGAACGTCCGGTTCTACCCGTGCGCGGCGGCCGCCGAGGAGGCCGGGTTCCGGGCCTGCCGCCGCTGCCGGCCCGAGACGGCTCCCGGGACGCCGGCCTGGGCGGGGACGTCGGCCACCGTCGCCCGGGCGCTCCGCCAGATCGAGTCCGGGCTCGTCGACCACGCGCCGCTCGGTGTTCTCGCGGCCCGGCTCGGCGTCGGCGAGCGGCACCTCCGGCGCCTGTTCGCGGAACATCTCGGGGCCTCGCCCGTCGCGGTCGCGAAGACGCGCCGGCTCCACTTCGCGAGGCGCCTCCTCGACGAGACGCCGCTCCGGATGTCGGACGTCGCGCTCGCCGCCGGGTTCTCGAGCGTGCGCCGGTTCAACGAGGCGATGCGCGCGGCGTTCGGAGCCCCGCCGACCGAGCTCCGGCGCGCTGCGGCCGGCCGGACCGCGTCTCCGGCCGGCGTGACGCTGCGGCTCCCGTTTCGCCCTCCGTTCGATTCCGCCGCGCTCGTCGCGTTCCTCGGGGCTCGGGCGATCCCCGGCGTCGAGTCCGTCGACGGAAGCGCCTGGCGCCGCACGGCGGAGCTCGCGGGAGTCGCCGGGATCGTCGAGGCGGAGGTCGACGCGGCGCGCTCCTCGATCGTCGTTCGCCTCGTCGGCCTGCCGCCCGGCGCGGCGCTCGACGCGGCGCGCCGGGCCGGACGCCTCTTCGACACCGATGCCGACCCGGCCGCGATCGCGGCGCACCTCGGGAAGGACCCGCTCCTCGCGCCGCTCGTCGAGCTTCGGCCGGGACTCCGCGTCCCCGGCGCGTGGGACCCGTTCGAGACGGCGGTGAGGACCGTCCTCGGCCAGCAGGTGTCGGTGAAGGCCGCGAGGACGCTCGCCGCGCGGCTCGTCTCGAGGTTCGGCCGGCCGCTCCCTCCGGGCGTCGCGCGCGGCTCTCTCACGCACCTCTTCCCGCGCCCGGTCGACCTCGCCGAGGCCGACGTCGCGTCGATCGGGCTCCCGTCGAGCCGGGGCGAGACGATCCGCGTCCTCGCGCGGGAGGTCGCCGCCGGCCGCCTCGACCTCGGCCCGGCCGCGTCGCTCGAGGAGGCGGAACGGCGCCTCGCGGAGATTCCCGGCGTCGGACCCTGGACGGCGCAGGCGATCGCGCTCCGCTCGCTCGGCGAGCCCGACGCGTTCCCGGGGGGAGACCTCGGGGTCCGCAAGGCGCTCGCGGTACGGGGCGTGGCCCCGACGACCGCCGCGGCCGAGGCGCGGGCCGCGGCCTGGCGCCCCTGGCGGGCCTACGCGCTCGTCCACCTCTGGACCGACCTCGCATCACGGGAGGACTCATGACGACCACGCTCGAGACCGCAACGATCGAAACGCCCGCGGGAGGGTTCTGGCTCGCCGCCCGGGACGGCGCGCTCGTCGCCGCCGAGTTCGCCGAACGCGTGCCGCATCGCCTTTCCCGGCTCGAGGCCCGCTTCGGCCCGCTCGAGCTCCGGGACGCGGCCGACCCCGCCGGCGCGGCGAGCGCGTTGCGGCGGTTTCTCTCCGGCGACCTGGACGCGCTCGAGGAAGTCCCCCTCGACGCCGGCGGCACGCCGTTCCAGCGCGACGTCTGGGCCGCGCTCCGCGAGATTCCTCCCGGCACGACGGCGACGTACGCCGAACTCGCCGCGCGCGTCGGCCGGCCGGCGGCCGTGAGGGCCGTCGGCGGGGCGAACGGCGCGAACCCGGTCGCGGTCTTCGTCCCGTGCCACCGCGTCGTCGGGAAGGACGGCCTTCGCGGCTACGCCGGCGGCCTCGCGCGCAAGGCGTGGCTCCTCGCGCACGAGGAGACCGCGGCCCGGACCTGACGAGACGAGGCGTCCCGCGCCGCGAGGCCCGGCCGTCGCGCGCCGGCCCGACTCAGCGGGGCGCGCCTGGGGCGCGGCCGATCCGCCGGACCTGGGCCTCGTGGTGCCGGGCGTGCTCGTGGAGGAAGACGAGCGTCCCGGCCGGGTCGAGTCCGCCGGCGGCGGGGTGCCGGAAGAAGAGCGCCGCGCGGCGCTCCTCGGGCAGGCCGAGGAGAAGGGTCCGGAGGTCGCGCCGGGACTGGTCCCATCGTTCGGCGCTCCGTTCGAGCGGCAGGGTCTCCGAGGGGACGACCTGCGCCACGGGCGCCCGGAACCGGATCGGCGATCGCAGGACCCCGACGAGGAGCGCGAGCTTCCCCCGGTCGACGATCGAGATCGGCTGCGGCGGCGCGAGGAGCTTCTTCCTCGCGTAGGCGAGGACGCCCTCCTCGACGAGGACGAGGTGCTGGACGACGTCGAGCGCGTTCCAGCCGACGCCGTCCGCCCGGAACGCGAGGCGCTCGGGTCCGAGGTCCGCGAGGGAGCCGAGGAAGGCGTCCTTCCATCGGTCCAGGTCGTCGAGGCGATTCTCGATCCGGCTCTTCACGGCGCGGAGTCTTCCACGAAGACCCCGCGCCGGGAAGCTCTGCGGAGCGCGGTCAGTGCGTTGGCGGCGCGCCGGTCCCGGTCCCGGCCGGCTCC
>Ga0116155_10002369_pt1 | contig 12848 bp, 10 predicted proteins | sample AD_UKC032_MetaG_FD_89890 | JGI IMG/M metagenome (GOLD analysis project Ga0116155, IMG submission 89890) | Active sludge microbial communities of municipal wastewater-treating anaerobic digesters from USA - AD_UKC032_MetaG | ecosystem: Engineered > Bioreactor > Anaerobic > Digestate | place: USA...
AACGCTCTGGGTGTTGGTGACGGCATGGATCGTGGACATGGATGCCGTCAGAATTATGTTAGTGTCCTCATTAGCCAGAAGCGGCTTGACCATATGTGCAAGCCCTGTCGTGGTGCAGGATGCGGCGGAAACCAGCAGATGTTTCTTACGGTCGAATGCAGCATGGTTAATCCCGTAGATCAGGGTTGTGGTGTCGTCCGGTGTGGATAGAGCTTTATTCTTAATCTTGAACGGTGCGGAATGGACAACCACCTTAGCGCCGCCGTTTAAATGCCCTCGGATCGAGCCTTTTTTATCGTCAACGGGAGCGGTCGGATCTTTGAAATTACCGCTGCAATCCACTACAATATCTGCGCCGTATTGACGCCAGGGAATATTGACAGGATTCCTCTCTTCACGCAGAATGGTCACCGGTATGCCGTCGATAATCATTTTGCCGTTTTTGTCATCGGTAATTTGAATAACAGGCTGCGCTTTAATGCCGTAGAGAAATCGATGGAGCAACCCATAAGTGGCATCAGCTTCAATCAAGCGGGCAATTGTGTCCATGCCTGTGCCTACGTCGCGGCCCAGGTTGACCACAATTTCTTTGAAGTACTTTCTGCCGACGTGATGCCACAGAGTCAGCTTACCGATTCGTCCTAAACTGTTGATGCCGAGTACTGGCAACCTGCGCTCCGACGTGTTACTTTGTACCATGATATATTTCCTCCTTTACCCCCGTTGTGGCGGGAATGATTTTCTTCATGTTGTGCAGTGGAGATGAAAAGGTGCATAGATTTCCAATGATGTTATGGAAGAGGAATTTATATAAATATTGCGTAAGTCGGATATCCATAATTCACTGAGGTTGTTTTTGGAACAACCGGCGTTTTCTTATCGGAAACACTGGCCAAAGTCAAGAGCTTAAAAGATAAAATAAATAATATTAAATAGATGTAATTTTTTGCTTTATTCTGCCCCTTGGGGGAGTCTTTGCGGTTCCCACTGAGGTTTATCGATTATACTGCTTCTGAAACAGCAATAGAAGGAATTTGATCAGGAATCCGTGGCCGATTCCATGCTCGGGAGCGAGAGTTTTAAGATCATTGAAACTATTGAAAACGATTTCTGGAAATGTTCAACGAGCGAATTTAATGACTGCCACCACCAGGCATAGCTCCTGCTCCAATTCCGTCAACTCCAACGACACCGATTTTTCCACGCGTCTCCTTGGGAATTATTACCTGCAATAGAATATCATCCCCTTTTTCCCAAATGACTGTTCTGTATTCAAACAGCATTTCATAGTAGCCACGTACCTTACCCTTGCTGTCTTTTATGACAAATTTACCCATATTATCTCTGTTCAACTGCTCGTATTTATCCAGGTTATCGAGGGTCTTCACAAATACTTCTCGCGGGAAGTCCGTCGTAATCTTTCCATCCGGCTCCACATAGACAAACCCGGCATCCGGCTGCAAAGGCATTCCTTCCGGGGTGTCCAACCTGATGATTGTCTCATACTTTTTGTCTGGGATGGCACTCACGGGCTCACTTCTGATAATGTTTTTGTATGATACGCAGCCACTAATCAAAACCATTATCCCTAGCCCTATTATTGCGTATGTCACGTATCCTTTCACCTTCATTCCCCGCTTTTTTATCTCCTGTCTTGGGTTTTTTTGTCGATCATCTTTTTGAAGTTCGCAGCAAGCGGGCCGTCCTCGCGCCAGGCATGGCATGTATTGAGAAGAAAGTGATAAATCATCCTGGTATGAGCGGGGTCCGGAGGTGATGGTTTCTGCGATTGGTATGCCGCAAATCCCTGGATGGCTGCCGGGGCCATGGCCAGGAGAAGCTCCACCAGGTGTGTACAGCCTTTTTTACCTCCGACCAGTTTCTTGACTTTTGACGTAAAGCCTTTGGTGATGGTAAGACCCTTAACGGGAGCGAGGCAGTTGATCGTTTCCCGGCACTCATCCCGGGGCACAGACAGCAGATCGACATCCACATCCTCAATCAAAAGATTAGAGCAATTTACCAAAAGCCTTATCATCATGTGATGAATGATGCCGCCTGGAAGGGTCTCTCCGTTTATCGTATGAGAGTCCTGAAAACGTTCGTCCTTCAAGAAACCTTCCACGATGATTCTTTGCCCGTCATACTCGGAGGTCGATACTTCTATCTTTCGTGTATGAAGCTTTTTGCCTTTTGCCGGATTCATGGATTGCATGGTGCTACCTTTGTGATGCCGTCTTGCATCTTATAGTATTGCAGCACGGCTGCTATGGATCGCGCAGCGCGCTCCGGGTCCTGATATACAGGGATGCCCTGGTCGAGCAAATGTCTGACCATCTTTTCTTGAAGACTGCGGTAAGTGAAACCGATGATCGGTTTATCGGGGTGACGCTTTTTAAGGTTGCAAAAGGCATCCGCATACTGAGCGATCATTTTGTCCCTTTCCGCAGGTATTGATTCCGCGGGAACGCCCATTTCTTTCAGAATTCGTTCAATAAAAATGCTAGGAGTCAGGAAATAGGCCAGAAGCATATCCGCGTTCTTTTCATGCAGCAGTATATCCGGAATATTGAAGAAGTCATCCGCGTGATTTTTACTGAATGTCATATCAACCGGGTTTGCCGTACTGGCCGTCTTGGGAATCAATGGCCTTAGCTTTTCTACCGTTTCCATTGAGAGCGGCGGCAACATAAGTCCTGCCCTTCCGCAAGAATCGGCCGCTGTGGCCCCTGGTCCCCCTGAGTGGGTCTGGATAATAACCCTGTTTCCCCTTGGCCGGCGGATCGTTCCCAGGGCAAGGGCATAATCAAAGAGCTCCGTCAGGGTCTGCGCCCTGATGATACCGCATTGCCTGAACACGCCTTGATAGATCTCGTTTGGGCCTGACATGGATCCCGTATGAGAACGACTCGCGTTCTTACCCGCTTCGGACCCGCCCACATAGAGGGCGACTATAGGTTTATGGGCGGTTATTGCCTTGGCCGTTTCAATAAATTTTCCACCCCTGGTGATTCCTTCAATATAAAGGGTGATAACCTTCGTGTTAGGACAGGCACCCAGGTATTCCATGCAATCGACAATGTCAATATTAGCCTCATTTCCCACACTCAACGCCGTGCTGAATCCCATCCCGTGGCGATGAAGGAAATCAAACATCTGGGTAATAAAACTCCCGCTTTGAGAGGCAAGGCCGACGAAACCGGGTAGGCCTTCTGCTTTAAGTGGAGTAGGATTTAGTTTGATGTGAGGATTGGCAACACCAAGACAGTTAGGGCCGAGAAAACGGATACCGTACTTAACGGCGATGGACTCCAGGTCCTTCTGCATCTCGCCGCCTTCGGGTCCAGTTTCCCGAAAACCGCCGGATACTACAATGGCATGTTTGACGCCCTTTTCCCCGCAATCTTTCATGGTTTGGCATACGATCTCTGTCGGCAGAACGATAATCGCCAGGTCTGGTACTTCGGGTAGATCCATAATGCTGGAATAGGCCTTACATCCGCGTACTTCTTTTTCGGTCGGGTGAATCGGGTATATTCTCCCTTCATAACCCAGGGCCTGCACAGATGAAAGCATGATGGATCCCATGCGCATGAATGTATTGGAAGCACCGAAAAAGGCGATGCTCTGCGGATTGACAATCGGATAGAGTGGACTTTCTTCAATGGAACAGATCATGAGTTACCCTTCCTAGATCGTTTGATAATTATAACATGTGTTAAAAGTCCTGCAGAAAATACAATGTTCCTCCTGCCTGATGAATGGGAAGAACATCGTTGCAAGTAATTGCTAACAGATAATGGCTGATTATTCAAGAAACGATCCGCGGATTTTTTTAAATCTCTCCGGGTCATATTTCCCAAAGCCCGTTTTGATGAGAGAAAAGCTGCCAACTGCGAGGTTCCCCGCGGCTTTCCGCGAGGGAGGTTTATGGATGAATGATAAGTCATTGACAATCAAACAGTATTTCAAGAGCGGTGGATAATGCTTGACCCTGACCGGTTTTAATAGTAGAAACCCAACGTTATATTGTTCATGGAAATACAAAAGGAGGATATGGAGATGGCAAAATATCTCTACAACGAGGAGGCCGTTGCGAATCTTAAACTCAGCGATACGTCCATTCTGGATCGTCTGGTTGATTTTGAATCAGCACGCGCGGCGCATTTGAAAAAGGAACACGGCAAGAAAGACAAGCGGATGACGATGGGTGAGGCGGTTGCGACTTTTGTGCAGGACGGCGACATCATCACCGACGGAGGTTTTTCATATGTTCGAACACCGCATCAGGCTTTTTACGAAATCATCCGGCAGGGCAAGAAAAACCTGCAAATGATCGGGGCACCCAATACCAATCAAAGCTTTTTTATCACGTACGGGCTTGTGACCCATTCTCACAGCTCATACACCGGAGCAGAGATGCGCGGGATTGATAAAGTCTATGACCGCGCGCTCAAGGCCGGCAAAATCACGATTCTTTCTGAATGGAGTCACGGCGGGGCTGCCCAGGGGTTCAAGGCCGCCCAGCTTGGCGTTCCGGGTGTTTTCAGCAAACAGATGCTCGGCAGTGACCTTGTGCGCTATAACCCGTACCTCAAGGTGACGCAACATCCCTTAAAGGCGGATAAGGATCCTGTGGTTTTTGTTCCTGCTTTGTATCCCGATGTTGCGATCATCCATTGCCACGCGGCGGACAAGTTCGGCAACGCCTATATTTATGGTCCGGCCGTCAATGATATGGCCGTTGCCGCTGCGGCGCGTAAACTCATCATCACCGCTGAAGAGATCGTTCCTGAAAACGACATCCGCTATAACAAGCAGGGTCAGATCATTCCGTTCTTTTATGCGGATGCCGTGGTCGAAATGCCTTTTGGCGCGCTTCCCGGCAGCATGCCCGGATGTTACTACTGGCCGCGTCAATGGTGGGAAAAGTGTATGCGGTTCGGCGGCGCATCCGCTGAAAACAATCTGGCGTTTTGCAATGAATGGATTAAGGGCACCAAAAACCAGTTTGAGTTTGTGGACAAACTGGGCGGCGCTAAGTGGATCGCCGAGGCCCGCCGTCAGACCAAGGCCGCCGAAGCCGACAATGAAGATATTGATTTCTCTTACGAGGAATACACCCTGAAACACGATACGGGACTTTATTATTAAGATAGGAGTAGAATTATGCAAGACTTAAATGCACCGGCCAATCCCCTGGAAACATTGGCTTATATTATCGCACAGCAGATTTCCGACCATTCGGTCGTCTATATCGGAACCGGAATTCCCATGGTGGCCGGGATTCTGGCCAAGAAAACCCACGCCCCCAATATCACCATTGTTTACGAATCCGGCGGACAGGACCCGATTGAAGGCGATATGCCCTGGTCGGTCGGTTGTCCCATGACCTGGCGCAAATCACCTACCATTATGGAAATGTCCTATTCTTTCGCGCAATGCTACAATGGATATGTGGATATCGGATTTTTGGGTTATGCCCAGGTGGATATGTACGGCAACGTGAACACCCACATGATCGGTAAGGATTATCACCATCCCAAGGTCCGCTTGACCGGCAGCGGCGGGAACAACGATTTGTCGTCGCTCACCGAGAAAATGGTTTTGGTCGGGCTTCAGACGCCGGATAAGTTCCCTGAAAAGGTTGATTTCATTACTTCCGTTGGACATTTGACTGGCGGCAATTCACGTCAGGAGGCCGGCCTCATCGGAAATGGCCCCGCGGCTGTGATCAGCCCTTGGGGAGTCTATGACTTTCATCCGGTCAGTAAACGCATGCGGGTCAAATCCCTTACTCCCGGTGTCACCTTTGAACTGGCACAGCAGTTGACCGGCTTCGAGCTTCTCAAGCCTGAAGGGGATATCCCCGAAACGAAATTGGTTACGCCTGAAGCTTTGAAGGTCATCCGCACCCAGGTTGACCCGCGCGGTGTTTTCACAACCATGCCAACCGCTTAAATATGCAGGGGGCGGGCATCACAAGGGCGGTTATTTCAAGCCTCAGACAGAGTGACGAGTGTGTTCAGTTGGAAGGGATGTCCATTGTAATGGGGCTTTAATAAGACATAACTGGATCAGGAATTGGTTCCGGTGTGAGAAAAGTAAGCAACAGCGTCCAAATTAATTGGGCGCTGTTTTAAATGTTCCTCATATTCCATTCATTTGATTATATCAGATTTTTGGCACCGGATAATTCTTCCGGGAGTCAAAAGCGCTTGATAACAAAATATTGCTCAAGGAGATCATCAACGTGCCCAAGCATGTCCAAATGAAGAAATGGCAAGAAACGGCAGCCAAAGAATTAAAAGGGAGGCCCTTGGAGACTCTCAACTGGGAAGCGCCTGAAGGCATTACGGTCAAACCGATTTATACCGCTGAAGACCTGGAGGGGCTGGATACCGTCAATACCCTTTCCGGGCTAGCTCCATATCTGCGAGGGCCTTCGGCTACGATGTATGCCAATCAACCCTGGACCATCCGCCAGTACGCGGGATTTGCCACAGCGCGCGAATCCAATGAATTTTACCGGAAAAACTTAGCCGCCGGACAAACAGGTTTGTCCGTGGCCTTTGATCTGGCCACACACCGGGGTTATGATTCCGACCATCCCCGCGTCGCGGGCGACGTCGGTAAAGCCGGTGTGGCGATTGATTCCGTTGAAGATATGAAAATCCTTTTCAATAAGATTCCGCTGGATAAAGTCTCCGTCTCGATGACGATGAACGGCGCAGTGCTGCCCATTCTAGCCGGATATATCGTTACGGCGGAGGAGCAGGGCGTCGAGCAAAAGTTACTCGCCGGAACCATTCAGAATGACATCCTCAAGGAGTTTTTGACCCGCAATACATATATTTATCCACCGCGTCCCTCCATGCGGATTGTCTCCGACATTATTTCCTACTGCTCAAAAAACATGCCCCGCTACAACACCGTCTCCATCAGTGGTTATCATATGATGGAGGCGGGCGCAGATTCCGTATTGCAGACGGCCTTCACACTGGCTGACGGCAAGGAATACATCCGCGCCGCCATTGACGGCGGTCTTAAGATTGATGATTTTGCGCCAAGGCTTTCCTTCTTCTTTGGTGTGGGGATGAACTTCTTCATGGAAATAGCCATGCTGCGCGCGGCGCGTTATCTGTGGCATAGAATTGTCGGCGAATTTCATCCGACCAACCCCCGATCATCTGTTTTACGGACACATGTGCAAACTTCCGGTTGGAGCCTCACGCAGCAGGATCCATACAACAACATCATCCGCACCACGTTGGAAGCTCTGGCGGCGGCGCTTGGCGGCACCCAGTCGCTGCACACCAACTCATTTGACGAGGCGGTCAGCCTGCCCACGCCGCTTTCCGCGCGCATCGCCCGCAATACGCAGATTATTATTCAGGAGGAATCACAAATCTGTCATGTGATCGATCCCCTTGGGGGTTCCTATTATGTGGAATCCTTAACAGCGTCGATTATCCGGGAAGCCCAGAAAATCATGGATGAGATCGAAGAGCTGGGCGGAATGGCGCGCGCTATTGAAACTGGTATGCCGAAACTGCGCATCGAAGAATCCGCCGCCCGCCGTCAGGCGAGAATTGACCAGGGCAAAGACACCATCGTTGGCATCAACAAATACAAAGTCAAAGAAGAAACCTCGATTGAAGTGTTGGATATTCCCAGTACCGTCCGCGACGAGCAGGTGGCTCGCCTCAAAGACATCAAGGCCAAACGAGGCAATAAGGCCGTACAAAAAGCACTGAAAAAGATTACAACTATGGCCGAAAGAGGCGGCAATCTTTTGGAAGCGACGATTGAAGCCGTGAGGCTGCGGGCAACCGTAGGAGAAGTATCCGACGCTATGGAAAAAGTATTTGGCCGCTATGTCGCCACTACACGGGTTATCTCTGGCGCTTATTCTTCCGAGTACGGTGAAAGCGACGTGATTAAGGCATTGCGCAGGCGGACTGAAAAATTTTTGGAGAAAACGGGCCGTCGTCCCCGGCAGCTGGTAACCAAAATGGGGCAGGATGGTCATGACCGAGGGATTAAAGTAGTCGCCACGGCTTATGCGGATATTGGCTTCGATGTCGATATCAGTCCAATGTTTCAAACGCCTGAAGAAGCGGCTAAGATGGCCATTGAAAACGATGTCCATGTGGTGGGTGTATCCAGCCTGGCAGCAGGTCACAAGACCCTTGTTCCTCAGCTTATAGAAAATCTGAAAAAAATGGGTGGTGAGGATATCATCGTGGTTGTTGGCGGCGTGATTCCTCCTGGGGATTATGACTTCCTTTATTCCAAAGGCGTCAAAGGCATCTTCGGGCCCGGCACAGCCGTCACCGATTCGGCGGATAAAGTTCTACTATTGCTGGAGGAAAAGTACATTGGCCATTCCTGATGGAGTATTTGCCCTGCTGGCAGACATTCTCGGTAAGGAAAAGTTTGCTTATTATGCGTTAGCGTTACCCCGGGGTTGCGCTTCTTATCTAAACACTATCTTTGTTGACTGCCGCGACTTGTAATCTGGACGTTACGCGTTTAAAATACTATACGTTTCCTCTTTCTGACTTAATGTTCCTTTCTGCCATCCTCTGTGAACCACTTCAAATCACATCTTCCGGATCTCCTGTAGTGTCTCTGTCCGTCTCATCCGTCACCTCCATTGAGGCAACTTACCAACCGGACAGTTTATGTGCTGCAAAACCGGACAAATCATTTGCTCCTTACAATATGTTTTTTACTGATTGACAGCAAATATAATATTTTTTAAAATAGCAAAACAAAAAGATCATATATTTTACTTGGACGATCCGCTTTAAGCCATCCACCAAGGAGGTGAATACCCATGAATGTCTTACGTGAAAAAAAATGGTCCCCTTATGCTGCTGGTGCATTGGCAGGCATTCTGCTTGTCCTTTCTGTTTTCATTACGGGAAAGTATTTCGGTGCCTCGACAACCTTTGTCCGTGCCGCAGGTTTTATAGAGCAGGCTGTCGCTCCGGATAAGGTGGCGAGCATGGATTACTTTATCAAGGAAAAAGCAAAAGTTGACTGGCAATTTATGTTTGTCATAGGGGTGCTTTTAGGTTCCCTGGTATCCTCTTGGATTTCGAAGGAAAAGAAGGCAGTAGCAGTGCCTTCAATGTGGGAGGGCCGTTTCGGGCCTTCACGCATGCGGCGCTGGGTTGCCGCTTTTCTGGGCGGCATTGTGGTGATGTTCGGAGCGCGTCTGGCCGACGGATGTCCAAGTGGGCATGGTCTGAGCGGTCTGGCTCAGATCGCCCTTAGCGGTTACATCTCGCTGATATGTTTTTTCTTGGGAGGCGTCATCATAGCCAGAATGCTGTATGGGGGAGGAAATAGCCATGAATGAACTTTTAGCCGGTGTTATCACGGGAATTTTCTTTGGATTTATCATGCAGAAGGCCCAAGTCATACGCTATGATCGACAGTTAGGCGCCCTGCGCTTACAGGATATGACGATCGTGAAATTCATGTTGACAACCATTCTTATCGCCATGGTCGGCATCTATTTTCTCTTGGATCTGGGGCTTATCAAGCTTTCCATAAAACCGTTGATTCTGGGTGGAAATATTCTGGGTGGTCTAATCTTCGGAGTCGGATGGGGCATTGTGGGATACTGTCCCGCTACAGCGATGGGAGCTCTTGGAGAGGGACGCTACGACAGCGTTTTTGGCTTACTGGGTATGATGGTGGGAGCGGGAATCTTCGCCGAATTTTATCCGATGCTAAAGAGAACAGTGCTGACCTGGGGAGACTTTGGAAGGATCACGCTGCCCGCCGCTCTGGGAATCAATCACTGGCTGATTATCGTCATCCTGTGCGCGGCCTTTATCGGTCTTTTCGTCTGGTTTGAGAAAAAGGGACTTTAACTTGATGGTATTGAAACCGTCCTGTACTCTCGACGTGGAAAAGGAAGCTCTTGTAAATCATAGCAATCGCATCATCAGGTCCGTTCTTTTTCTTCTCCTCGCATTCTTTTCCTTTGCCATGATCTACTCCACGTATCAGAATGCACAGACGGCGCGATCCCTGGCCCAGACATCCCTGGAGAGCACAGCTCTCGCGCTTTCTAAGGCCGTGGAAAACATACTTCGCAAGTCACGAACCGATAGCGAAACAAACATCCGCAATATCCTGTCAGACCGTGTCATTGCTTACGCCCTGATCGCAGGACAGGACGGTACCATTCTTTTTCACACGAACAACAAACTGGTGGGCACGAAACTGCCCGGGGACAACGTCAACAGGCATCTGGCCATGGGGACCGTTTCTAGCCGTCAAGTTACCCTGGGAACCGGCATACCCGCCTACGAGTTCAATTTCATTCTACATCAACAAGATGGTAGGAAAGAACTCCTGCGCATGATCCTTAACACCGCTGAAGCAGACCTGATTGTAGCAAGAGCCGAACGGATGTGGTGGCTTGTCGGGGTTTTGCTGCTGCTGGTCTGGTCGGCAGGGATTGCGCTGGAGCGAGTTATCGTGCGCTACACCAGCCTTCAGGCACTGATGGAAAAGCAGAAGAGGCTGACTCTCATCGGTCAAATGTCGGCTGTGATTGCCCATGAAATCCGAAATGCACTCGTCAGTGTCAAAGGCTACGCTCAGTGGATAAATGAAAAGCCCCCGGAGCCCGAATCGTTGAAAACCTCTCTGGAGGCCATTCTTCAGGGCACAGGGCGAATTGAATCCCTTGTGAACGAGCTCCTCATCTTCTCGAGGCAAGAGCATTATAATACAGAGTCCATTGATCTCAAAAAACTCATCGATGAGGCCGCGGAAAGCGGCCTTGCAGGCTGGCAAGGAAAAATAGAAATTGAGATAGAGCCGGGCAAATTCGTGACAGCCGACCATGAAAAGCTCTCCCGCGTTCTGGTAAACGGGATGAGAAACGCCGTTGAGGCCATGTCAGGAGAGGGAACACTTCGGATTGCTTCAGCCAAGAAAAACCATTGGATCACGGTTATGATCGAAGACACGGGACCGGGGATTCAGGAAGAGGAAGTCCATCGCCTCTTCACCCCATTTTATACGACGAAAGTGGATGGCACGGGGCTCGGACTTGCATACTCGAAAAAGGTAGTGGAAGGCATGAGAGGCAAAATTAAACTGGAAAACCGGAAGGATAAAAAGGGGGCGATTCTAAGCATCGTGCTCCCAGAATCGTGAGGAACATTCATGGGTAAATCAATCCTTGTCATTGACGATGACCGGCTTATCCGTTCTTTCATTTCGACCATTCTGAAGGAAGACGGGCATCATATTGAGGAGGCGGGAAATGGCGGAAGCGGCCTGGAAAAGCTTCGGACAGCTGAATTTGAACTGGTGATTACCGATCTTCGCATGCCCGACATCTCGGGTATGGATGTTCTCTGTGAGGGAAGGAAAATTCGACCGGAAGCGCGTTGGATCATTATTACTGCCTATGGATCAATCGAGAGTGCCGTTGAGGCCATGAAAATGGGTGCATCGGACTACCTGACAAAACCCTTCGGCAGTCCCGACGAGCTCCGCCATGTGGTCCGGAGAGTGCTCAAAGAGGTTGAGCAGGAACAAAAGCTCTCCCTCATGTCGGAAGAGCTTGGGAAGCAATATCCTCCTCCTGAAATGATCTTTCTGGGAAATAGGATGGATTCGATCCGGCGGCTGGTCGAGGAAGTGGCTCCCACACCGGCGACCGTGTTCATTACAGGTTCCAGCGGGACGGGTAAGGAGCTCGTGGCAAGGCTGATTCACCAACTGAGTCCCAGAAAGGACGGCCCGTTCGTTGCTGTCCACTGCGCGGCACTGCCAGAAACGCTTCTGGAGAGTGAACTTTTCGGACATGAGCGGGGTGCCTTTACGGGAGCCACATCCACACGTAAAGGCCGGTTCGAGCTTGCCGATGGTGGCACACTTTTTCTGGATGAGATCGGAGATATTGCGCCGTCCCTCCAAGTAAAGCTGCTTCGCATCCTCCAGGAGAGAGAGTTCGAGCGGGTCGGGGGCACAAAGTCAGTTTCAGTCAACACACGAATTATTTCAGCAACCAACATGGACCTGAAGTCGGCTGTCGCAGGGGGCCGCTTCCGGGAAGATCTCTACTACCGTCTGAACGTATTTCCAATCGCACTACCGACGTTGAAAGAGCGAAGTGAAGCCATTCTGCCGCTCGCGGAATACTTTGCATCGAAGTTCGGCACATCTTTCGGCAAGAAAATATCAGGGTTTACAGAAGACGCGCAAGCAGCACTCTTGGCATACCGATGGCCGGGAAATATCCGGGAGCTGCAGAACGTTGTTGAAAGAGCGGTGATTCTATCGAGCGGCTTGATCGACAAAACGCATCTCAATCTCGAAACATCATTGGGAGCGACAGACGGTGCCGATGGATTGTTGAAGCTGGGTGAAAAGGAGTTGATCCGCAAGACTCTTCTGGAGACGAAGGGAAACCGACGGCAGGCGGCGGACATACTAGGTATTTCTTTGCGCACACTTCACTACCGCATAAAGCAATATAAACTTTAGACGTGGTGTGCAAGCCTTGCGCAACATATGCAGGATTTGCATCATAATCAGATGTTTCCTACAGTCACCAGGGGGGCTGCATCGTTAAATAACAATCGATCTCTATGGGTTAGATATTTAGGATCATCATGGCACAGGCCTTGCTTTTCGATGAAAGTTAAACATATTGAAAGGAGCAAGGAAAATGAAAACAAAAATTCTTACGATCACACTGGCAGGGGCATTTCTTCTTGCAACTGCCATTCCGGCAGTTACTGAGGCCCGCGGTGGAGTGGGTAATGCTGGCGGACGGGTTTTGCAGACGCAGACTAAAACTATAA
>Ga0116155_10002372_pt1 | contig 12844 bp, 10 predicted proteins | sample AD_UKC032_MetaG_FD_89890 | JGI IMG/M metagenome (GOLD analysis project Ga0116155, IMG submission 89890) | Active sludge microbial communities of municipal wastewater-treating anaerobic digesters from USA - AD_UKC032_MetaG | ecosystem: Engineered > Bioreactor > Anaerobic > Digestate | place: USA...
CGAAGCAGCACGGCCTGCCCATCCTCGCCTACATGGTTGACGCCGAAGTGGCCGCCGTCGATTTCATCGATGAACGCGAAGGCCTGCTCATGGCCCCGGCCTATGCCATTGCCCGCATGCTGCAGCGGCGCAAGCTGAGCCTGCAGGATTTCGACTACTACGAAATCCATGAGGCCTTCGCCGCCGTGGTGCTATCCACCCTGCACGTCTGGGAGTCGGCGGACTACTGCAAGGAGCGCCTCGGTTTGCCTGATGCCCTGGGCAAGATCGACCGCAAGAATCTCAACGTGCTCGGCAGCAGCATTGCCGCAGGGCATCCCTTCGCCGCGACGGGCGGCCGCGTCGTCGGTACCCTGGCCAAATTGCTCAGCGAAAAACAGGGCAGCGGGCGCGGTCTGATTTCAATATGCGCGGCCGGCGGACAAGGCGTCACCGCCATTCTGGAGAAATAGAGATGAGCGATTACCTGGTCAATCTGGCCAATGACAAAGTCACGGCACAACTCGTCAAGACCCTGGGCCTGCCTACCCCGGCCCGCCTGCGCCGTGGTGGCACCGAAGATGCGGCCCCGTTGGGCGGCGGGGTGTTTCTCAGCATCAGTCTCCCCGGCAGCCATGTCCGGCGTGCGCTCAGTGCCGTGCTCAAGGCGCTCGGCGCCCAAGTGGTCGACAGCCTCCCTGAAGACGACAGCCGGCTCCAGGGCATCGTCCTCGATGCCACCGGCTGCCGTACCCCGGACGATCTGCACGGGCTTTACGATGTTTTTCATCCGCTGATGCGCCGGCTCGAGCGCTGCGCGCGCATCGTCGTGCTGGCAGCGGTACCCGCCGAGCAGGATGACCCGCTGGCCGCTGCTGTGGCGCGTGGCATCGAAGGCTTTGTCCGGGCCCTGGCCAAGGAGGTCGGCAAGCGCGGTGCCACGGCCAATACGCTGTACGTGGCCAAGGGCGCCCCGGCACGGCTCCAAGGCCCCTTACGCTTTTTCTGCGGCAACGGCACGACCTATGTCACCGGTCAGGCGCTGACCCTGAGCGATGTCGTCAAGGCGCCGTCAAAGCAGCCATCGACGCAGCGCCTGGCGGGCAAGGTGGCCTTGGTCACCGGTGCGGCACGCGGCATCGGAAACGCCATTGCCACCCGGCTGGCAGCCGAAGGCGCCAAGGTGGTGTGCCTGGACGTCGCGCCGGCGCGCGACCCGCTGTACGAACTTGCCTTGCGCATCGGCGGCATGCCGCTGGTGCTCGATGTCACAGCCGCGCCGGGCGAACTGGCGGACTTTCTTGCCAGCAAGTTCGGCGGGGTGGACATCGTGATCCACAATGCCGGCATCACGCGTGACAAGACACTCGCCAACATGAAACCGGAACAATGGGATCAGGTGGTCGCGGTCAACCTCAAGGCCATAGCCGCCGTGGACAAGGAGCTCGATGCCCGCGGTCTGCTCCGGAACGAAGGGCGCGAGGTCTGCCTGTCGTCGATCAGCGGGGTTGCCGGCAATTACGGCCAGAGCAACTACGCGCTGACCAAGGCGGCGCTGATCGGCTACGTGGCGGCGCGTGCGCAACAGCTCGCGGCACGCGGCATCACGGTCAATGCAATCGCGCCGGGCTTCATCGAGACCCCGATGACGCAAAAGATCCCGGTCGTGACGCGGGAACTGGGGCGCCGGCTGAACTCGCTGGCGCAAGGTGGCCAGCCGGAGGACGTCGCCGAAGCGATCGGCTTCCTGGCCAGCCCCGACGCCTGCGGAGTGACCGGGCAAACCTTGCGTGTCTGCGGACAGGCGCTGATCGGGGCATAGCGCAAAACAGGTTTGGCATGGCGGCACCGGCGGGCCGGCAATTGCGGCGTAAGCCCTATCCCAGCATCCGGTCCCGCCTCGCCAGCGATGGAAAGAGGCGTATCCAGCCGGCAGCGATGAGCAGGGTGCCGACGCCGCCCATCACCACCGAGCCGACCGGGCCGAGCAAGGCAGCGGTAGCGCCAGATTCGAATTCTCCGAGCTGGTTGGAGGCGCCGATGAAGATCGAATTGACGGCTGACACCCGGCCGCGGATCTCGTCGGGGGTTTCCAGCTGAACCAGGGTCATGCGCATGACGACGCTGATGTTGTCGGCTGCCCCGGTAACGGCGAGCGCCAGCAGAGACAAGCCGAAATGTTCCGAGAGCCCGAACACGATCGTGGCGATGCCGAAGACGGCCACCGAGGCCATCAGCCACGGTCCGACCTTGCGCTCGATGGGCCAGCGCAGAAGGATCAGTGACATCAGCAACGCGCCCACCGCAGGCGCAGCGCGCAGCAAGCCGAGGCCCTGGGGTCCGGTGTGGAGAATGTCCCGTGCGTAGATTGGCAACAGCGCTGTAGCGCCGCCGAGCAGCACCGCAAAGAGGTCGAGCGAGGTGGCGCCCAGTAGCAGTTTGTTCATCCAAACGAACTTGACGCCGGCCAGCACGCTGCGCAGCGTGGTTTTTTCCTTCGCCGGCTGATGCCGGTCATGTACGCCCAGCATCAGTCCGAAGGCGATCACGAGCAGGGTCATCGAGGTGCTGTAAACCCAGGTGGCGCCTGCCACATAAAGCAGCCCGCCGAGCGCCGGCCCACAAATGATGGCCGCCTGCATGCCGCTTGCGCTGAGGGTGACCGCTCGCTCCAGCAAGTGGGGCGGCACCAGCATTGGGACCAGTGCCTGTTGGGTGGGCATCTGGAAGGCCCGGCAGGCACCGAGCGCTATGGACAGGGCAAGGATCAGTTCGCGCGAGATAAAGTCGGCTTGCGTCGCCATGACCAGCAGCAGCGCGACTACGCCTTGCGCCAGCATGCACATGCCGAAGATTCGCCCGCGGCGCCAGCGGTCGACCATGTGGCCGGCCGGCAGGGTGAGGAGCAGCGCCGGTACGAACTGGAACAGGCCTACCAGTCCGAGATCCCAGGCGCTGCCGGTGATGTCGTACATCTGCCAGGCGACGGCGACCATGAGCATTTGCTGGGCCAGCATGCCGGCTAGCCGGGCCAGCCAGAAAAGGATGAATTGCCGGTGGGTAAAGAGTTCGGCGAGCTTCGGTCTGGTCATTGCCGCAGCTTAACAAAGCCCGGCATGCGCAAAAAGCGGGTTGTTGGAACTTCAGCCCGAATCGGTTGTTCGGAAGAGCGCTAGAATGCCGCTTCCAGATTTCACAGCACGCGTAAGCTCAAGGAGAAAAGCCGATGTCCGGTCATGGATTTCATGTGCACGGCCCGCACGATCACGAAGTCGAACACGTCGCTCATCACGGCGGCGACACCTTTACCGCACGGCTGGCGGTTCTGACTGCCGTTTTGTCCACCGTTGGCGCCATCTTTGGTTACATGGGCGGTCACTCGCAGAACGCAGCACTCCTCTTGAAGAATGAGGCGGCGATCCAGAAGACCTCGGCCTCGAATCAGTGGAACTACTATCAGGCCAAGAGCAACAAGCAGAACCTCGCAGAGCTCTCGGTAACGCTGACGACAGGTGAAACCCAGGAGAAATTCAAGCAGGCGGTCGAACGCTACAAGAAGGAGAAGGAAGAAATCAAGGCCGAAGCCGACAAGCTGGAAGCCGCTGCAAAGGAAGCCGACCACAAGAGCGAGGCTGAAATGCATGTGCACGAGCGCTGGGCAATGGCAACGACCTTGCTCCAGATTGCGATTGCGCTTGCGGCCATCACGCTGCTGACCCGCAAGCGCTGGTTGCTGGCGGGTGTTTTTGGCGCAACCGGTCTGGGATTGCTGACTGGAGCAATGGGCTACCTGCATCTGTGACTGTTCGCCCTAAAGGGAGCGGCGTTTCCCTGGTCGGACTTGCCTGCTGGCTGGTTGCCGCTTCTGCTTTTGCCGATGAAGGCTGCAGGATCGCCTTCGACATGGGATCATCCGGCATCAGGGCGGGCGCCTCCACCAGCGCCGTTACGACGCGGACCAGCATTGATTACCTCGAACCCTTGTGGGACGGGCAGGGTTTGGAAGTCGTGGTCGAACCAACCATCAGTGCGATGCGCAACCTGCCTGAAGAGGGTCGCTTTGCCGCCCATTGCGCGCGCGTCGGCGGCGGTTTCTCTGCTTGGCGCCTGGCGTTGCAGCAGGGGCCTGTGGAACTGGTGGCGATCCTTGCGCGCATCAACGCCGGCAGCGGTGTTCCCGTCCTGGTGATTCCCCAGTTGCAGGAAGGCGCTTATGGCTACCATGGCGCCCGCCAGTTGCTTGGTGACAAGTTGCGGACCAGCCATGTACTCGATATCGGCGGTGGCAGTTTGCAGATTGCGGGCCAGCACACTGCCTATGGCGAGTTGCTCGGCCAGAAGGTCTGGCATCACCAGCTCTGCCGGGAATTCCGGAATGCGGAACCCGCCTGCATCCTGCAACCGATGACAGATGTTGAACTGAATGCCGCACGCGCCCTGCTCGCGGCGAAGCTGAGTGGCGTCAGCGCGGCATTGCCCGGGAAAGTGTCGATGACCGCGATCAGTCGCCCGGTCAGCCGGGGTGTTTTTCCGGCCGTCGAGCGCCTGGTGCCCGGCGCGGTTGGGGCCGATAGCCTAAGCCTGTCCGCCGTCAGCTCAAGCATCGCCCGGATAGCCGGACTGAGCTTGGAGCAAACACAGGCACTGACCGGAGACACCGGGGCGTATTCCACCTACCTGCTGAGCAGCCTGCTCTTGGTCGAAGGCGTGCTGACGGTGACCGGCGGCGAGTCACTGCAGGTCGCTGAAATCGACCTGACCAACTTGCCGGGGCTGCTCGCCGATGACCATGCGTTCGCCTGGTATCGGCGTTACGGCTGTTATCTCGAGCGCCTGCAAACGCTTGGCGTCGGCGCCTATGGGAGTGATCCGGCGACGTGCCCATGAAGTTGCGGCAGGGAATGCCATACGCAACATCCGAAAAGTTGATAGCATGGTAGAGGTCCTTTGGAAGCTGGAAATCAAGGGAACCACAAGTCCAACGAAGCCAGCCAGGCTTGCTTCAATTCCGTTAGCCAGGAGAGGTTCATGCGCCCGACAAGACTGCTTTCGCTGTTTGCACTCACGGCATTGCTAGGTGTGCTTTCGTTCGAGGCCGGTGCCCAGCAAAAGCTTTATGTGTACACCTCGATGAAGGAGTCGATGGTTGGCGACCTGAAGGTGGCTTTTCTCAAAAAACACCCGGACATCAAGGTCGATTTTCAGTCTGCCGGTGCCGGCAAGCTGATGGCAAAGATCGCCGCCGAACGCGAATCCGGCAAAATTCTCGCTGACGTGCTTTGGACCAGCGAGGTGCCCGATTTCTACCAGCTGAAAGCGCAGGGGATGTTGTTGCCCTACATTCCCGCAGACTCGAAGGCCTTGCTGAATCCGCTCCCCGATTACGATGGTTCGTTTACCGCTGTGCGCCTCGGTACGCTGGGCATCGCCTACAACACGCGCATCATCAAGGAAGCGCCGAAAACCTGGGCAGACCTGCAGAAACCGGCATTCAAGGGTGCCTTCGGGATAGCCAACCCGGCACTCTCGGGCACTGCCTATATGAGCGTCGCCGTTCTTTCAAAGACCTTTGGCTGGGCTTTCTTCGAAGGCCTGCGCGCAAACGGCGCGAAGATGGGCAAGGGCTCCGGGCAGGTGGTCGACGACACCGCATCCGGTGACCTCGTCGCCAGCCTTGCGGTCGACTACATCACGCTGGACAAAATCGACAAGGGCGCCACGCTGGCGCTGGTCTATCCGCCTGAAATGCTGGTGATTCCCAGTCCGGTTGCCATCTTCAGGAACAGCCCCAACATCGAGGCCGCCAAGAAGCTGGTGGACTTCCTGGTTTCCAAGGAAGGGCAGATCATCATCGCCAACGAAGGCACGCTGCCAGTGCGCGCCGACGTCAAGATCCCCGAGCGCTACAAGCTGCCGCCGGTTGAAGAAGCGATGAAGCGTGCCATGAAGATCGATTACCAGCAGATCATGGCCGAGAAGGAAGCGACGATCAAAAAGTTCACCGACATCATGCAGAAATAAGCTGCCGGGCCATGGCGAACGTCCGGATCGAAGGCGTCGGCAAACAGTATGCGGGGCACAAGGTCTTGTCCGACCTTTCGCTGGAGCTCAATGATGGCGAGTGCTTTACGCTACTGGGGCCGTCAGGTTGCGGCAAGACGGTTCTGCTGCGGCTGATTGCCGGTTTCGAGGCGCCGGATAGCGGAAGCATCTCGATTGGCGGCGAGGTCGTGGCAAGCGCGGCGACCGGACAGAACCTGCCTCCCGACAAGCGCGGCCTGGGCATGGTGTTTCAGGACTATGCCGTCTGGCCGCACATGAGCGTGTTCGACAACGTGGCCTACCCGCTGAAACTGGCGCGAACAGAATCAGGTTCGCTGCGCGAACGAACGCTTCAGGCAATCGAACTGGTTGGTTTGGCCGGGCTCGACGCCCGGTTGCCGTCGCAGCTTTCGGGCGGCCAGCAACAGCGCGTGGCGCTGGCGCGCGCGCTGGTCTCGAAGCCACGGTTGCTGCTGCTCGATGAGCCGCTGAACAATCTCGATGCCAACCTGCGCGAGGAGATGCGTTTCGAGATCAAGGCCTTGCAGCGGACGCTCGGCATCACGATCCTCTATGTCACGCACGATCAGGAAATTGCCCTGGGCATTTCTGACCGCATTGCGGTGATGGATCAGGATGGCGCATTGCGCCAGATCGGTGCGCCCGAAGAGGTTTACGAACGACCGAGCGATGATTTCGTATTCAGTTTCCTGGGTATCGCCAATTTCCTGCCGGTCAGGCGAGAAGGCGAAGCGCTCTACATTGGTGAATCAGCGGCAAGGTGGGTTGGGCAATTGCCTGATAAAACGGGCGGCAAACATACCGCGGGATTCCGCCCCAGCGACGTGATACTGGCACGGGAAGGCGACGGGCTTCCCGGCGTGATTCGCCGCGCCAGCTTTCTCGGGGCCCAGGTCGACTACCTGATCGATATTGCCGGCACCCTCGTCCGCGCCGCCTTGCCAAGTCACGAATGTCTTGCCCGCAATCTGCTGTTTGTCGAGGGGGATCACTGCCGGATCAGTCTGGCCGGTGTCCAGTGGTTCGCCGGTGATGTCGTCGCGGCGGGGAACGTCTAGGTCATGGGCCATAGAGCGGCGTTGCGCTTTGGTACGCCAGAACTCTTGTTCAGCCTGTCGGTGGCCCTCCTGGTCATTGTCGTCGCCGTGCCCATGCTGTTGATCTTTTTCAATGCCTTCTGGGTCGACGGCCACTTCAATGTCGCAGACGTCATCAAGGTGTTGCAGCACCCCGAGACCTACAAGGCGCTGCTGAACTCGCTGATTCTGTCTGTCGGGGTCACGATCACCGGAACCATCGTCGGCACCTTCTTCGCCTGGCTGGTTACGCGGACCGACCTGCCCTTCAAGAAAACGATGAAGCTGCTGTTCCTCGTGCCATTCATGCTGCCTGCGTTCATCGGGGCGCTGGCCTGGAAGATGCTGCTCTCGCCGCGTGCCGGTTACATCAACCGTTTCTTCATGGATGTGCTGGGCTTCGACGGCCCGGTCTTCAATATCTACAGCTACGCCGGGATCATTCTGGTCGAAACGATGTACCTCTTCCCCTTCGTCTTCATCCAGGTCAGCGGGGCGCTTGAAAGAATGGATCCGACGCTGGAAGAGTCGGCGCGAATTTCCGGTGCCGACCTGTTCACGATCACGCGCAAGATCACGATACCGCTCGTCATGCCCTCGATCCTCTCCGGGGCGCTGCTGATCATGCTCTATTCGATGGCGCATTTCGGGACGGTCGCCGTTCTCGGCGTCGAAACCGGGATCTACAACATCCCGACATTGATCTACGAAAAAATCCACCAAAGCGCGGGGAGTTTCGCATCGATCCGCACCGCCACCGTATTGGCGACGGTCCTGGTGATCACTGCGGCACTGATCCTGTGGCTGCAGAATCGCATCCTGAGCAAGGGGCGCTACCAGATCATCGCCGGCAAGAGCTTCCGTCCTGCCGAACTGAAGCTGCGTGGCCTGCGCATTCCGCTGCTTGTCCTCTGCATCGCCTACATCGGCTTTACCATCGTGCTGCCGACGGCGACCATCTTCATGGTTGGCGGGCTGAAAACCTATGGGCTGCAGTTCACTGCCGAGAACATGACCTGGGTGAACTACAAGCATATTCTCTTCGAGTGGGACCTGACCCGCGACGCCATCTGGAACAGCATCAGCCTCGGGCTGTCCGCCGCACTGATCACGATGTTTGCCGGCGTCATCATCTCCTACGTCATCGTCAAGATGCGGGTTCGCGGCAAGGGCATACTCGAGTTTCTGGGCATGCTGCCATTTTCGGTGCCGGGCTCCGTGATCGCTCTCGGGGTGATCCTCGCCTGGAGCGGCAAGTTCGGCATCAACCTCTACAACACCGTGTGGATCATCCTGATTGCCTACATCGCACGCTATATGGCGTTCTCGCTCAAAGCGAATTCGGCTGCGCTCGAACAGGTGCACGACTCCCTGGTCGAGGCGGCCCGGGCTTCGGGGGCGACCATGGCCCAGGCGCTACGTGACATCGTCGTTCCGCTGGTGCGGCCCGGCATGGTCGCGGCTTTCTTCCTCATTTTCCTGCCCGCCCTGCGCGAACTGACTGTATCCGTGCTGCTGTACGGCCCGACCACCCGGACGATCGGCGTGGCGATCTACACGCTCAATGAAGACGGCGAAACCGTCTACTCGGCGGCGCTCGCCGGGATCGCCCTGATCATCATCGTGCTCGGCGAAGTGCTGATCAAGCGTCTTGTCTCCGGCAAGAACAGCGCCTAGGGATCGCGCAATGGCCTATATCGAACTCAACCAGGTAAGCAAGCGTTTCGGCCAGGTGACTGCCGTGGACAGGCTGGATCTTCACATCGCCCAAGGCGAGTGCGTCGCGATGCTCGGTCCCTCAGGCTGCGGGAAGACGACTACGCTGCGCATGGTGGCCGGCTTCGATGACCTTGACGAAGGCGAGATCAGGGTCGGCGACAAATTGCTGTCATCGAAGTCCGAGAAGTTCTATCTGCCGCCGGAGCAGCGCAATTTCGGCATGGTCTTTCAGGCGTTTGCCGTCTGGCCGCATCTCTCGGTTTTCGAGAATGTCGCCTTTCCCCTGCGCGTTCGCAAACTGCCCAAGGCAGAAATCATCTCGCGCACCGAACAGGCGCTGAAACATACGAACCTGCTCTCTGCCGCACGAGCCAGCCCGGACGACCTCTCGGGAGGCGGCAAGCAACGGGTCGCGCTGGCCCGTGCGCTGGCCATCCGGCCCGACGTGATGTTGCTCGATGAGCCCCTGTCGAGCCTCGATCCGCATTTCCGCGAAGAGATGCGCTTCGAGATCAAGGATCTGCAACGCCGCTTCGGTTTCTCGATCCTCTACGTTACCCATGATCAATCCGAAGCGATGGCCTTGTCGGATCGGATTCTGGTCATGAAGGCTGGTGTCGTGCAGCAAATCGGCACCCCGCTCGAGGTTTATGGCGCTCCGGCCAACCGCTTCGTCTTCGAGTTCATCGGCCTCTCCTGCTTTCTTCACGCCGGGCTGACACCCTCCGGCATGCAGATCGCCGGCACGGCATACCCGTGGCCCAACGGGATGCCACCGCCACCGGAAATATTGGCGGCAGGTACCGGGGTACTGGCCGCGCGCCCGACAGAAGTCGATTTCGTCAGCGAGGGCGGCATACGGGGCGTCGTCATGCGCAAAGCCTATCTGGGCGAGATCATCGACTACCGGATCAAGGTCGGTGAAACCGAGCTTCGGGTGCAGAAGACCCGCCGCGTGGCCGGGCCCGCAGTCAGCGAAAGCTGTGGCCTGAGCTTTGTCCGCCCGCAGTGGTATCCGGTCGGCTGAACGGATCGGTGCCGGCCTACTGCCCGGCAATGCGCAACATGACTTTCCCGGTTCGGCCAGGTTTCAATGACGCAGCGACGGCTTCGGCAACCTGATCCAGGGTGAAAGTGTCGGTGACTTCGGTCGCGAAAAGGCCTTGGATGGTCAATTTCTTGACCTCGCGCAGGATGCCCAGCAGTTTCAGCGGTGATTGCTGCATCATCCAGTTGGGCAGCAGGAATCCCGAGATGTGGGCGACCGGCATCATCAGGTCGCGGATATGCAGTTGTGTCGGACTGTTCGCCAGGGTGCCGTAGACCACCAGCTTGCCATCGAGTCCGAGGCAACGGACAACCTGCGCGGTCAGGTCGCCGCCCACGCAGTCCATCGCGTGGCCTACGCCCTTGCCTTGGGTGATCCGCTGAACCTCGGCCGGCAGGTCTTGATTGTCGGTTGCAACGACGGCGGCGGCGCCCAGCGTGCGCAGTTCGTTGCTGGCGGCGCCGGAGCGCACTACGCAAAGCGTCTTGAATCCGTAGCGCTTGCCGAGACGGATCACGCTCTTGCCCAGGGCGGAGCCGGCAGCGGTGACGAGCAGCCAGCCGCCGCGCGGGACGCGCAGCACTTCGCGCGTCAGGACGTAGGCGGTTACAGGATTGACGAAGAACATCGCCCCCTGTTCGTTCGAAATGCTGTCGGGCAAGGCCACCGCGCGCTTTGCGGAGACCACGGTGTATTCCTGCCAGGTACCGTTGGGCGGGCCGCCGGCGATGGCAACGCGCTTGCCGCGCAACCGCCAGGCGAGAAATCCGGAGCCAGTGGCGTCCACCACGCCCATGCCCTCACCGCCAAGCGCGTAGGGCGGCTCCGGGCAGGGGTTGCTGGCCGCAGGGTCGTAGAAGACAGGCGCGCCCGGTTCGCGGTTCTGGTTCCAGACAATGCGCTGCAACGCCGCGTGGTACGTGCCGTGAACGAAATTGAGATCGGAAGGATTGATCGGGCTCAGGAGCATGCGCACACGAACTTCCCCGGGCCCCGGTTCGGGTACCGGCACGTCGCTCAGCGCAATTTTGCCGACGTTCTGGGTGAAGACGCCGAGCCGTGCCGATTTCATCGTTCAGTTCCTGTAGCCGGGATCGATCTTGTCGAGCTTGCGCAGCAGCGCCGGCCAGGCGATGTCACCGCCCATGCCTTTGGTCACCGTGGCCAGTATTTTCCGCGTATCGCCCTGAATGTCGGGCGAAATGAAGAGCAGATCGCCGGCTGCCTGCGCGGCGATCTGGATCTGGCAGGTGCTCTCGAAAACGTACATCGAGAGGAAAGTGTCGGGAACGGTCTTGCCCACCACCAGCAGGCCGTGATTGCGCAGCATCAGGAAAGTCTTGTTGCCGAGGTCGGCCTGCAGGCGTGGCTGTTCGTCCTCGCGCAGGGCAATGCCCTCGTAGTCGTGATAGGCCAGCGACGACAGGACCAGAGTCGACTGCTGCGAAATTGGCAGGATGCCGCCCTTGTGGGCGCTGGCAGCGACGCCGGCACGGGAGTGCGTGTGCATGACGCAATGGGCGTCCTCGCGCCCGGCGTGGATGCAGCTGTGAATCATGAAACCGGCCGGGTTGACCGGAAACGGCGAGTCGTGAAGCTTGTTGCACTTGGCATCGACCTTGATCAGCGACGAGGCGGTGATCTCGTCGAAAAGCATGCCGTAGGGATTGATCAGGAAGTGATGCTCGGGGCCGGGGATGCGCAGGCTGATGTGGGTAAAGACGAGATCGGTCCAGCCGTGGAGGGCGGTCAGGCGGTAGAGCGCAGCAAGGTCGACACGCAGTTGCCATTCTTCGGCGCTGACCTGGTCCTTCATTGAGGGGATGTTCATTTGTCGCTCCTCTGGCGATGGATGAATAGTGTGGCCGGCCGGGAAAGGCCTGCCGCCGTTACCAGGGCATTGCGTCGATGTTGCTGCGCTTGATATCCGAGATTCGGGTCACGCCCGAGAGCGCCATCGCCACTTCGAGTTCGCGTTTGAACGTCGCCAGCAGGTCGCCCAGGCCTTGCTCGCCGCCGCCGGCCATCGCCCAGACCCAGGGGCGCCCGATCATCACCGCCCTGGCACCGAGCGCGACGGCCTTGTAGACATCGAGCCCGCTGCGGACACCGCCGTCCATCAGCACTTCCAGTTTGTCGCCCACCGCATCAGCGATGGCCGGGAGTTTCGAAATGCTCGACGCCACGCTGTCCAGCTGGCGGGCGCCATGGTTGGAGACGATCAGCCCGTCGGCGCCGACCTCCAGCGCCCCCCGGGCATCCTCGACTTCCTGGATGCCCTTGAGCAGCAGAGTGCCTTTCCAGATGCCACGCAGCCATTCGATATCCTTCCAGGTCACGGAGGTGTCGAACTGCTTGTCGATCCAGACGCGATAAGCCGCGAGGTCGGTCGGGTCGGGCACCAGGTGGGCGAGACTGCCAAAGGAGTGCGGTTTGCCATTGACGCCGACGTCCCAGATCCAGCCGGGCCGGGTGCCGAGTTGCCAGGCCTTGCCCAGTTTTGCCTTCAGTGCATTGCTCAACATGCCGTTGCGCGTATCGCGATGACGCATGCCGGGCATCGGCAGATCGACGGTGAAGACCAGAGTGGTGCAGCCATTGGCCATCGCGCGCTCGAGCAGTTCCCTGATCACGCCGCGGTCACGAATCATGTAGAGCTGGAACCAGAAAGGCTGCGCGGAAGCAGCCTTGATTTCCTCGAGCGGGCAGATGCCCACGGTCGACAGGGTAAAAGGGATGTTTTTCGCATTGGCGACGCGCACCCCCTGGACTTCGCCCCGACGCCCGAACAGTCCCGCCATGCCGACCGGTGCCAGCACCACCGGCATGTCGGCCCGGGCGCCGGCGATGGTCGTGCTCGTGTCGAGGTGATCGACGTTCGTGAGGACGCGCTGCTTGATCAGGATCCTGGAAAAGTCATCGACATTGCTGGCGAGCGTGCGCTCGTCGTTGGCCCCGC
>Ga0116155_10002373_pt1 | contig 12841 bp, 9 predicted proteins | sample AD_UKC032_MetaG_FD_89890 | JGI IMG/M metagenome (GOLD analysis project Ga0116155, IMG submission 89890) | Active sludge microbial communities of municipal wastewater-treating anaerobic digesters from USA - AD_UKC032_MetaG | ecosystem: Engineered > Bioreactor > Anaerobic > Digestate | place: USA...
AACTCCCGTTTTGTCTGAAAATCAGATGAAGGAAGCGGTTCAGAAGTTCAAGAAGATCATCACCGACAGTGAAGGTGAGATCGTTCATGAAGAGAACTGGGGTCTGAAGAAACTCGCTTATCCCATTCAGAAGAAGTCGACAGGTTTCTATTACCTGGTCGAGTTCAGGGGTCCCGGCGAGTTGGTTGACAAGCTGGAAGTACAGTACAGGAGGGATGAAAGGATCATCCGTTTCCTTTCCTTCCGCATGGACAAGTATGCTGTAGAGTATGCCGAGAAAAAGAGAAAGATGAAAGTAACCGAAAAAGTCAGGGAGGAGTAATCATGGCACAGAACAATTCAGAGATCAGGTACCTGACACCGCCTACAGTAGAGATCAAAAAGAAGAAATACTGCAGGTTCAAGAAGAACAAGATCAAGTACATAGACTACAAGGATCCCGAGTTCCTCAAGAAATTTCTCAATGAGCAGGGTAAGATTCTTCCCCGCCGCATTACCGGCACATCGCTCAAATATCAGAGGAGAGTATCGAAGGCTATCAAGCGTGCCCGTCACCTTGCCTTGCTTCCTTATGTTGCTGATCTTTTAAAGTAGAGGAGGACGAGACATGAAGATTATTCTGAAGCAGGATATTGAAAAGTTGGGTCAGAAGAATGACATCCTGACCGTAAAAACCGGTTATGCAAGGAATTTCCTGATACCCAAAGGTCTGGCCATCCAGGCATCCGACTCAGCCGTCAAGGTTCACAATGAGAACCTGAAACAGAGGGCTCACAAGGAAGAGCAGATCAGGAAAGAAGCCGAGAAACTGGCAGCTAAGCTTGCCGTTGTGAAACTGGTGATTGGTGCCAAGGTCAGCTCAGCCGGCAAGATTTTCGGATCGGTCAACACGATTCAGCTTGCCGAGGCTCTTAATGCAAAGGGTTTTGAGATTGACCGCAAGAACATTGCACTTGGTGAAGATACAATCAAGGAAGCCGGTAACTACAAGGCTGTTGTCAAGCTGCACCGCGATGTAAAAGTCGAAATCGATTTTGAGGTTGTGGCCGAATAACAACCACCACCACTATTTATATTCAGGTTGCAGGGGGTTTCAGACCCCCTGTTTCTGTATATGGATACTAATCTTTCTGGCTGATGGTCGTTACGGGTCTCAGACCCGTCGGTACAGTATTATTTTACCGCCACAGTCTCTATCTCTATAAGCGCCCCCAGCGGCAGCCCCTTTACGGCGAAGGCAGCCCTTGCCGGCTGGTCTGATGTGTAGAACTGCGCATAAACCTCATTCATGGCCTTGAAGTCGGACATGTCTGAAAGCAGGCAGGTCGACTTGACAACATCATTCATAGTATAACCGGCTGCAAGTAGAATTGCCCTGATGTTTTTAAGCGCCTGGGTTGTCTGCTCCGTGATGCCCCCCTCAACCATTTTCCCGGTGGCAGGGTCAATTGGCACCTGGCCTGAAATGTACAGAGTTCCGTTTGCCTCCACGGCCTGGCTGTAAGGTCCAATGGCGCCCGGGGCAGCTGTTGTACTGATAATCCTTTTCATTCCTGATCTGTTTATATCATTAGTAATTCTCATGGTAGTCCTTTCTGCGTTCGTACTTGAGATCCTGCAGCATGCTCGCCTTGGCCCTGATTGTGAAGTTCCAGCTCTTCATGTATCCGACAGGGATCCAGGAGAAACTCATCTCCCAGCAGTGCAGATCTCGACTGATTCCCACCCGGGTCATTGTTATCTCATTCTGGTTGAAGTCGTAACCGGTATTGTAATTTATTGCCATCTTGGGTGTAAGCCTCACGTCTCCTGACAGTGTCATGGTCTGGTTCACGTTGGTCCTCATCCCGGGCTTGCTGTAGCTGAAGTTATATGCCACCCGAAGCGACCAGGGGACATCGAATCTGACATAACCGAACTCATCGAGGTTTTTGTTTGAGAGCGGCAGGTTATTCGGCGCAGCTCCACCCGGGACATCGGAATCGTCCGTGAGCCGGCCTGATGAAGGACGCTGACCCTCCTGACCGGTGTTCTGTTGCTGGTTGTTACGGTTCTTGTTTCCAATCAGCTGCCCCAGGTCAAGGTCGAAACTCATATTGAAGCTGGTCATCCTTGCCAGGCCCAATCCCTGGGTTACTGCAAGCTGTCTTACCGTTCCGCCGTTCTGATTCATACCATAGATCGAGAATGTGCTTCCGGCCTGGATATTGATGTTCTGCGCCAGCGTTGTGCGGAAGGATGCGCTCACCGGAGACCAGTTGAGTGAATCGGCAAATAAATTATAGGAGCTGTTCAGCGAAAGACTTTCAATTATTTTGACCTTTTTGGGTTTTCCGGTTGTATCATTTCTGGCGTATACCTTGGCTTCAACGAGGTTGGAAAGACTGAAAGAGACAGATCCTGACCGCCTGCCGGTACTGGGGGTCCCGAAGAGACTGCCTTCGTAAATCGAGTATTCACGCAGATTGCCCAGAGTATCAGACTGCACTGTCCTGAACATGTCACTTGTCAGTCTGTCAGTTTCAGGAGAGTAAGAGAAGCCAATTGAAGGTTTCAGAACATGCCTGATTGATTCAACCCTGGCCCCTTTTTTTGTGAACTGGATTGTCCCGTAAATGGATGGGTTGAATGACGCGCTCACTGAGGGCACCAGAGCCTGTCCGTACGTCAATCCGCGGATTGTGTCGTTGACCACCGATGGTACAACCTTATTCCTGTCTTCGTCATAGTAGTCAGGATCCCATCTCTTCTCAATCCGCTGGGTATATAAGACGCCGGTATAGCGTAGGGATGGTGAAATTGAGAAGTTATTGAAAGGTCTTATCTGAAGGCTGAAAGGCACCTCGTGCTTGAATCCGTTCTTCATGCTTTTCCATACGGCACTGGTGAACAGGAGACTGTCATATGTGTCTATCTTGTTTTCAAAACTGGCGGAATACTGGGTTGTCAGATCATGATACCACCTGGTCTTTGCAACCGGCTTTCTGGGCTTGAAGGGATAGATGCGGGAGACGTTAAAGCTTCCCTTCGGAAGGTTCAGGACCATTGTCTTGTTCTGAACGTTCTGAGACTGGTTCAGGCTTGTAGAGAAGGTGATGGGCTTTCCCGCCCAGGATTTGGAATAGCTTATGCTCGACTGCCTGGTTGTAGTTACGTGGTCAGCAACCTCATAGCTGTTGTTTCTGTCATATCCGCTTGAGCTCATGTTAACGCTGGCAGAGAAACGTGATCCGGGATTGGCCTTGGCATCCTGGGAGTGTGACCAGCTAATACGGTAGTTTGTATTCTTTCCGTAATCGGGCAATCCCTTGTAACTGTTAATGTTATTGGCATAACTGAAACCGAAGGAGCCGGAGTAGCGGTATCTCAGACGGTATGATGTGGCGGCATCGGCAAGCCAGGTACCGTTTGTATAGATGGTTCCTGTCAGTTTCAGGTCGAAGTAATCACTCAATGCAAAGTAGTATCCCCCGTTTGAGAGAAAATAGCCCCTTCGCGCCTCCTGGCCGTACTTGGGCATGACGATCCCGGAAGCTCTCTTCTGTTGTACAGGGAAGAATCCGAAGGGAAGGATCAGTGGCAGGGGTATGTCTGCCACAACCATGTAAGCCGGGCCCGAGACTATCTTTTCACCGGGATAAACCTTTGCCCTGGGCAGCGCGAGGTAGAAATGGGGTTCTTCGGCATCACATGTGGTGAACTTACTGCGGTTGACATGAAGGGTTCCATCCTCATGCCGCTTGGTGGTCAGGCTCTGCAGATAGCCCCCCTCCTGCTCAGTGGTGACATTGCGTATGACTCCCTTTTTGGATTTGAAGTTATATGTAAGTTCCTTGGATTCAAACTCTTCTGAACCATCCTTGTAGACCGGCAATCCAACAGCATTCCCTGCGGAATCAAGTCTGAAGGTGGCATAAACAGATCCGGTTTCCATGTCCAGAACAATTGAATCAGCCGTCAGCACAATGGTTCCATAGGTTACTTTGGCGTTTTCTACAAGACTCACCTTTTTCGTGCGCAGATCGGTCTTCATGTATCCGTCGGCAGTGTAGACGATAGGCTCATCCACGGCATCGGAGGAGATGATAAGTGGTTGCTTTCCACCAAGGGTGTCAGAGAAGTCGTACGCAGGTGCTTCATTGAGAAAGGCAGGCTTAACTTCCTGTGCCTGCCGTGACACCCCTGAAGTATCAGGCAGGTTTTTGAGCAGCGAGTCCGGCCGCGTTAGCTCCTGGGCAGATAATGCCGCAGTGAAGAGAACCGGCATGAAAATTGCCACAAACAATCTTTGTGCGAGAAAATGCAAGTTAAATGCTATTTTTGCGTAGTTGTTGCGCATCGTTGACATGCCAGCGACAAAACTAATTAAATTTCGCATAGCAGTAATGCGGCAGAGTACCAAAATAAGAGGGTTGAAAGATATTCTGGCAGGTGCCATAATGATGGCAGCAATTACCATGCCAGCAGGGCTGCAGGCGCAAGCGGTGCCGGCAGAAAATGAGTGGGTTGTTGTGATCGATGCTGGCCACGGTGGCAAAGATCCGGGTGCCGTGGGCGCGAAGGCGAGGGAGAAGAACATCAACCTGTCGGTTGCTCTCAGGACAGGCAAGTATATAAGTGACAACCTGAAGGATGTAAAGGTCATCTATACAAGGGATGATGATACATTCATCGGCCTCGCGGAAAGAGCCGAGGTGGCAAACAAACACAAAGCAGACCTCTTCATCTCTATCCATTCGAATGCGATGACAGACAAGCGTTTCACCGGAGCCGAGACATATGTTCTCGGGCAGACGATGGATGAAGCCAACCTGCAGGTGGCAATGAAGGAAAACTCTGTAATTACATTTGAAACTGATTACGAAACCAAATACGAAGGATTTGATCCCAACTCAGTTGAATCCTATATCATTTTTTCACTGATGCAGAACACCTATCTCAGGCAGAGCACCGAGTTTGCCACCCTGATCCAGAACCAGTTCAGAGACAGGGTAGGCAGGAAGGACAGGGGTGTGAGGCAGGCAGGGTTCCAGGTATTGTGGAGGACTACAATGCCCTCGGTGCTTGTTGAACTTGGATTCGTTACCAATCCCGACGAGGAGAAATACCTCCTGTCAGAGCAGGGTCAGGATTACCTGGCCTCGGCAATTTTCAGGGCTTTCAGGGACTACAAGCAGACAATAGACAACAGGTCAGGCGTAAAGAACGGCAACGGGATCGCTGTGCAAAAAACTCCCGCATCCGCCTCCCCGGCAGGAATTTCTGACAGCGCTGCCGGCAAGGCAGCAGAACAGGTCAAACAACCGGTTACAGCCAGCAGTAACCGGACCCCGGCTGTACTGAAGCCTGATACAACTCCCGCAAATGCTGAAAAAGAGGTGCCCCCGTCAATTGAAAAGAGCAATGACACTCCGGTTTTTGTTCAGCCAGAGCAGTCTTTTCATAATGATGCGGATGATATATTCTTTATGGTTCAGGTAGCTGCAATGCCCAGAAACAGAGGCCTGAGTCAGGGTCAGTTGAAGGGACTTGAACCTCTGAGCAGAATAGAAGATTCCGACCGGATTAAATATGCATCAGGAAAGTTCGTTTTATATGATGATGCCCTGAAGCACAGGAGGACACTTACGGGAAGATTCCCGGATGCCTTCGTTATTGCTGTCAGGAACGGTAAGGTTATGCCTCTGAAGGAGGCCATTGAAGCAAAAAGAAGAAAATAAGAATCCTATGAAAATTTCCCATGAGGTTAAAGTCGGTGCAGTGGCGCTGCTAACAATTGTCTCTTTCATCCTGATGTTCGAGTTTCTCAAGGGAACCGCACTGTTCACAAGCACTGACACCTACCATATAGTATATGAGAATATTGCCGGCCTGACTGAGTCAAACCCGGTAGAGATCAACGGATACCAGGCAGGTGTGGTTCAGGACGTCCGGCTGATCAATGACGGCTCAGGGCTTATCCTGGTGTCGCTTTCCGTGGATAAGCACTTCAATATCCCGGAAGACACTAAGGCGGAGATAACAACAGCGACACTGATAGCGGGTATGAAGATTGTGCTCCGCATGGGTGAAAGCAGTGTAATGTGCCACGACCATGACACAATCTCAGGCTATGTGGCTACATCTATTATTGACAGGCTTAGCCAGACCATTTCTCCCCTTGAAGACAACATTTCCAATACAATTATTAAGCTGGACTCGGTTGTCTCAGCCCTGAATGATGTCTTCACCCCCGAGATGACAGGTAACATTAAGTCGACAATGTCAAATGTCAGTGGTATAACAGCCAGTCTGAAGGATGTTTCCGACAGCAGTAAGGATGAGCTCGTTGCAGCCATATCAGAGCTGCAGACCTTCACTGCCATGCTCTCCTCAAACAGCGCAACAATTGATTCGACTCTTAAGAATTTAAGCGTGATTTCCGAGACAGTGGCTGCGGCAGACCTTGGAACATCGCTCTCCTCACTTCGTACCTCGCTCTCCAGCCTTGATGGCATTGTAAAAGGCATCAGCAAGGGTGAAGGATCAGCCGGCAAGCTTGTCACCAACGACAGTCTCTACAATAACCTGAGCAATACACTATACAATCTGGACCTCCTGCTGCGTGACATGAAGGAAAATCCGAAGAAATATGTCCACTTCTCCCTTTTTGGCAAAAAGGCCGAATAATTTGTTAAAATAATACTAAACAATACAGAATCACCTGATTGCAGTCACGCGGGAACCCATTCCCGGAACAGGACAGATCAGGACCGGAATATCCTCAATTTTATAATCTGCTGTGACACATAGTATTCATGTTAATGTGCTGATTATATGAACATTGGAAATTTTGACCAACGTTTCCGGTTTTAAGGACCTGAAGGTCATCACAGTAAAGAAGAAATGGAAAAGTCAATAGAAAAAAATTTTTTTTTTTACCTTTTTTTTTACAAATATTGTCCCGGGTTTCAGCACCAGAGAAATAAAGCGATTTTATTAATTTCTATCTGAATGAACAAGTCACACGATGAGGTGTGGAATAATTGTCTTGAAATAATCCGTGACATTATTCCTTCGGCCAGTTTTAAAACATGGTTTGAGCCTATTGTTCCTCTCAGGCTCGAAAAAAACATACTTACAATACAGGTGCCAAGCCCTTTCTTTTACGAATACCTTGAAGAGCAGTACATAGATATCCTCCGCAAGACACTCAGGCGTGAGATTGGCAATGATGCCAAGCTTGAGTACAACATTATTATGGAGAACTCGGGCTACACAAACGGGAAGCCCTACACTGTCAGGTACCCTTCCAGGAACAAGGCTGATCTTCAGAACAAACCTATGCAGGTCCCATTTGAGGTGACTCAGCCTGCAATCAGGAATCCTTTTATAATACCGGGCATCAAGAAGCTGCATTTTGATCCGCGGCTCAATCCCGACTACTCTTTCAGCAATTTTGTGGAGGGTGAATGTAACCGTCTCGCCCGTTCAGCCGGTATTGCCGTGGGTAATAATCCCGGTGGCACAGCCTTCAATCCCCTGATGATTTACGGTGATTCAGGACTTGGAAAGACCCACCTTGTACAGGCTATTGGCATTCTTGTTAAGGAGAAGTTCCCGGACAAAACGGTGTTGTATGTGAACGCCAACAAGTTCCAGACACAATTTGTAGAATCGATCCGGAATAACAACAAGAACGACTTCCTTCACTTCTACCAGATGATTGACGTCCTTATAATTGATGACGTTCATGAGTTTGCCGGAAAGGAGAAGACACAGGACACATTCTTCCATATCTTTAACCATTTGCATCAGTCGGGCAAGCAGCTCATACTCACATGTGACAAGCCCCCGGTGGAGCTTCAGGGGATGGAGCAGCGCCTCCTTTCACGTTTCAAATGGGGTCTGCTTGCTGACCTGCAGAAGCCCGATTTCGAGACCAGGCTTGCCATCCTGCGCAAGAAGGCTTACAACGACGGAATTGAGCTTCCCGACGAGATCTTCGAGTTCCTGGCGGAGAATATCTCCTCCAACATCAGGGAGTTGGAATCAGGGCTTATCTCGCTCTATGCCCAGTCCACACTCAACCGTAAAGAGGTAACCCTGGAGCTGGCCCGCCAGATGGTTGACAGGCTTGTAAATACCCAGCGCAGGGAGATTACAATAGACTATATACAGAAGGTTGTATGTGAGTACTATAAAATACCCGTGGACCTGATGCAGGGCAAGACCCGGAAGAGGGAGATAGTACAGGCAAGGCAGGTCTCGATGTATTTCTCGAAGAACCTTACGAAGGCCTCGCTGGCCAGCATAGGCTCATCAATCGGTGGCAAGGACCACGCAACCGTGCTGCATGCCTGCAAGACCGTAAACAACCTTATTGATACAGACCGGCATTTCAGGAGCCAGATTCTGGAAATAGAGAAAAAGCTTAAAGTATGAAAGCTGACACAAACTATCTGAAGGAAGAATTTTTCAGGTTATTCGGGGACAGGGACAAAGAGCCTGTCCTTTTTTATTCACCCGGAAGGGTCAACCTGATCGGGGAGCATACCGACTACAACGCGGGTTATGTTTTCCCCTGTGCGCTCGATTTCGGCACTACACTGCTTGTGCGAAAGACCGGCGGTAAAGAGATGAAAATGTACAGCATCAACTTCCCCGGCGAGATTGTTATTCCCATAGCCCTAAATTACCTGCCTGTGGCTAAGAGCTGGACCAACTATCCCGTGGGAGTGATAAACGAATTCGCCCGCAAGGGGATCAGTGCTCCCGGTATGGAGATGCTGTTCATGGGCGACATACCCAACGGTGCGGGCCTCTCCTCCTCGGCATCCATCGAGATGCTCACAGCAGTGGCTTTGAATGATCTGACAGAGTCGGGCCTGGAAATGATTGAAATGGTAAAAATGAGCCAGAAGGCCGAGAATGGTTTTGTTGGGATGAACTGCGGCATCATGGACCAGTTTGCCGTGGGGTTCGGAAGAAAGGACCATGCTATCAACCTCAACTGTGACACCCTGGAGTACCGGTATGCCCCGCTCAACCTGGGTGACAGGAGACTGATTATTACAAACACAAACAAGCGCAGGGGTCTGACCGACTCAAAATACAACGAGCGGCGCTCGGAATGTGAGATGGCCGTGGCGCTGATCTCGGAGCACAGGCCGATACGGAACCTCAGCGAGCTGACGGTTTCCGACCTGTGGATGCTTGACAAATACATTGATGACCCTGTTGTAAGGAAGAGGGCAAAGCACGTAATCACAGAAAACGGCAGGACGCTTGATGCGATCAAGGCGCTGGAAAGCAATGATATAGAATTATTTGGCAAGCTGATGAATGAATCCCATGATTCACTCTGCAGCGATTATGAGGTGACTGGTACTGAGCTTGACACCCTTGTTTATGAGGGAAGGAAGCTTCCGGGGGTTGTAGGAACCAGGATGACAGGTGCCGGGTTTGGAGGGTGCACTGTTTCGATAGTCGAGAGTCGCCATGCTGATGAATTTATAAAAAATCTTGGTGAAGTCTACACCGCGAAGACCGGCCTGACAGCCGAGTTCTACCTGCCCGGGATTGGAGACGGAGCGAGGCGGGGGTAGTTCAAGTAGGCAGTTGGCAGTCAGCAGTAGGCAGTTGGCAGTCGGCAGTCGGCAGTTGGCAGTCGGCAGTAGGCAGTAGTGATATATAGGTTACAGTCAGTGTATTGACCGCACGACCGCAGGACTGCAGGACCTTCAGACTCTCAGACTTTCAGACTTTCAGACCCTCAGATTGAGGCTTCTCCGAAGAAGCCGAAACCCCGCACACGAAGTGCCGGGGCCCTCAGACCCTGCCAGCGATCACAGATCAATGACACACCTGAACCCGACAGTGGCACTGCGGTCATAGCCTGGTGAGACCAGGAGTTGTATCTGCGTCATTGTCAGCGGCTGCGGGCCGCCACGGACATACCACCAGCTCGATTCAGGCCTGAACCAGCTCCCTCCCCTGATTATATTGAAGTAATAAGCGCCGTTGCAGTAGACATCGTCTGTCATCTGCCAGACATTTCCAACCAGGTCTGCCACGCCATAGGGGCTCTCCCCTTTCGGGAATGCATCCACGGGTGTGGGTCTGCCAAATCCGTTATTGCATTTTGTGGCGTGGAACTCATTGCCCCACGGCCATTCCCTGCCATCGGTACCCTGCGCCGCCAGCTGCCACTCAGTCTCAGTGGGCAGGCGCTTTCCGGCCCACCTGGCATATGCCCTGGCATCCTCAAGGCTTATCCAAACGACTGGATAGCGCTCCTGACCGCTGACAGGCAGTCCCGCCTCCCAGTGTCTCAAATAATTGGACGTGTCAGACGGAATATATCTTGCGGCCCTGATAAACCGCAGGTATTCCTCATTTGTAACAGGATACCTGTCGATCAGGAAGCTGTCAGGTGAGGAAATCGTTTCTTTTCCTGCACCGGGATAAGGGACGAATTCATCGGCTGACTTAAGGGTGTAGCGAATTGTTGCCGAGGGTACCAGGACCATCTCAGCGGGTATTTCACTTACAACAGGAGTCCTCACAGTTTCAGATACAAGCCACGAATGGTTTTGTGCCGGCTGCACAATCCTCTCATCAAGGAGAATGCCATCCTCGTCAGTAAGTTCAATCACAATCCTGTCCCCTGCTATACCCAGCAGGGCATCTGCGCTGAGGAGAGTGTCAGCCGGAGAGCTGATCTCAACCGAAGGATTACTGTATCCCGGTGCTCCGCTGCTTATAAGCAGTGTTCCACTGACGGGTGATGTGATGCGGATCCTGTTGCCCCGGAATTCTGCCGTGATGATTTTTGGGAGCAAAGCTATGCAGTCGACCGAGCTCTCGCGCCTGGTTCCATTGAAGCTCTGGCTCCATCCCGGGGTCTGCACCGGCGCCATAAGGGTGCCGTTTACAACTGAGGGGTCAAGTTCCTCGTGTCTCCAAAGGGAGACAAGGTGTTTGCCGGCTGTATCTCCTGGGCTGAAGAGAGGGCCGCTGTACCCGCGGTGATCCATGTTGAGTACAGTAAAGACGTGCTTCTCTCCTGCCTTCCAGCTATTCACATAAACCCTGTCCGCACCGCTGCTGACAAGGGGATTCCAGCTGCCTCCGGCAAAGGCATCACTGTTTCTTCTTAGCAGGTAGGTTGTCTTCGCCAGGTATTCCAGGTCCATACGAAACTCCTCTCCCCTGCCACCGGGTCTGAACATATTGAGTTCGGTACCGTATCCGTTGAAGAAAGCCACGGATATCTCGCGGTGCAGCACATCTTCACCCACGTCGGCTACTCTGAAGATCGCAAAGTCGGGTCTGATGAGCTTGTTCAGGTTCAGTTCCGGGCTGAGGAACAGGGCGTTATGCACCCTGGCAGCCACTATGCCAGGCATATCCCTGACTACCGGCATCCCCTCTGAGTACATCACCACACCCGGACGGACGGTATCGGCAGCCTGCTGCAGCTCAGCCGATGACCTGCCTTCCGTATCCAGCACAACGCCGTCAGCTTCGGTTTCAGCAATTATCTGTGTCATTCCGGCAAGGTGATCCTCGCCACGAGTGCTCTTGTCCCAGGGATTATATGCTATGAAAAACCGGCATCCGTCGGCCCTTGCCTCCCTGCTGATCCGCCTGAGTGAGGCTGTCCCTCCCGGCAGGTCACGGTAAAGGTCCCACTGATTCCTGTCGTCCAGGCCAAGCCTGGGCCATGTCGGCCATATGCCGTATACATCCACATGGCCGAAGAGGCGGTTATACTCCGACATGTAGCCGGTGAATCCGCCCGTGCCTGAAAAGCGGTCATGAAACTCCCTGTCCCATGCCATCTGCAGGATCATCAGGTAGCTTGTACGTATCCATTTCAGGTCATCACGCCTGAAGAGGGTTTCATCGAACTTTTCCAGGTCATAAAGCCATCGCTCTGCGAACATAAGCCTTAAACCATCCTGCCATTCGCCCCTGAAGAGGTCGGCCCATATATGATAGGTCACTGTTGCCCCGGGAGGAAGAATTGTTTCATAGCGACGCATGGTGCCATTCTCAGACCTGATGCGCCGGGCTATCGCACTGACCGAAAGATCACCTGAAGTCCTGAAGGTGCTGAATCCCATCTCCCAGGCATTGTCAGGCAGTATGACGCGCAGCGGACTCTTCCCGGGAAGAGTGAGATAAGCTCGTGCCAGATCACGGGGTCCGGCACCGGTTATAAAGGCATCATTGTTTTTTTCGCCGAATGGCACAACATCACTCAGGGTGATTGTGTCGGTCCAGTTGTTGCGAAAAACAAGTTCAGCCATGAAACCCGGATGGGATCCGCCACGTGGAATGTAGGAGGCCTCGGCCCCGCCCTGGTAAATCATAAGGAAACGGCTTCCCACAAGACCTGCAGGAACATCATCCGATTCGAAGCTGACCCCGTCAAGCCTGAAGCTGAATAGTGGCCGTGGGGCAGCCAGGTCTACAGAAGTGCTGTCGTCAAGGATCAGGGAGACGGCCATGGCCCCGTTATCCCTTACAACTCCAATATTTTGGAGCGACTGGCCGGGAGCTGCCAGGCTTATTATGAAAAAAATGAGTAAAAACCGAAACCTAAAGCTGCACATCGGAGTATAAACTGATATATTTAGCTTCCCAACCAAACGGGAGTGCAATTTATGATATTGTATCTTAAAATAAAAGAGAAGTTTAACCTCAAAGGTATCACTCTGATGATACTTGTTCTTTCGGCATTGATGCTGATGCCCGCCTGCGCGCCCGCAAAGAAGAACTCTTATCTTGCCAGCCGGAAGAACTCATATATAGACACTTCACAGCTGGGACGCAACAAGTACTTCTTCTCCAA
>Ga0116155_10002375_pt1 | contig 12836 bp, 6 predicted proteins | sample AD_UKC032_MetaG_FD_89890 | JGI IMG/M metagenome (GOLD analysis project Ga0116155, IMG submission 89890) | Active sludge microbial communities of municipal wastewater-treating anaerobic digesters from USA - AD_UKC032_MetaG | ecosystem: Engineered > Bioreactor > Anaerobic > Digestate | place: USA...
CGGCGCGGGTGGCGGGTGTGCCCAGGCCCTTGGCGCTCATGGCCTCGCGCAGCTCCTCGTCATCGACGAGCTTGCCGGCGCCTTCCATGGCGGAGAGGAGCGTGGCCTCGTTGAATCGGGCAGGCGGCTTGGTCTGCAGATGCACGACATCGATGGCGGCGGTCTGGGCCAGCTCGCCCGGCTGAACCGGCGTGAGGGAGGGCGTGTCTTCCTCGACCGCCTCCTTGCCATACACCGCCAGCCAGCCGGGATTCACCAGCACCTTGCCTTCGCTCTTGAACGGCTCTCCGGCCACGCGCGTGATGCGGGTCGTGACGAGGAACTCCGCAGCGGGGTAGAAGTTCGCCAGGAACCGCCGGGTGATGAAGTCGTAGAGGGCCGCATCCTCGCCTTCGAGCGGTTTGGGGGCAACGGCGGTCGGGATGATGGCGAAGTGATCGGAGACCTTGGCGTTGTTGAAAATCCGCTTGTTGGGCCGAACCCAGCCTTCGTGGAGGATGCGCCCGGCGAACTCGCCGTAGCGGGTGCCGCCCAGGGCATCGAGGGTGTCGCGGACGACGCCCATGTAATCCTCGGGCAGCGCGCGGGAGTCGGTGCGGGGATAGGTGATGAGCTTGTGTTTCTCGTAGAGGGCCTGGGCGATCTGCAGGGTTCGCTTGGCCGAGAATCGGAAGCGGCTGTTGGCTTCGCGCTGCAGGCTGGTCAGATCGAACAGCAGGGGGGCGAGCTGGGTGGAGGGCTTGCTCTCCTCGGTGACGGCGCCGGGCTGGCCCAGGCACTTGGCGCGGATCGCCTCGGCCGTGGCCAGGTCCCAGAGCCGCTCCGGCCGCAGCTCGCCGTCGCCGTTGCGCTCGCGGACGAATTTCTCGTCAAACCATTTCCCGGCGTAATCGCCGGCGGCCACGGTGAACGTGGCCTGGACCTCCCAGAAATCGCGAGGCTGAAACGCGCGGATCTTCTCCTCGCGTTCGACCACGATGGTCAGGGTGGGGGTCTGCACGCGGCCGACGGTCGTGAGCTGGAATCCGCCCGCCTTCGAGTTGAAAGCGGTCATGGCCCGCGTGCTGTTGATGCCGACGAGCCAGTCGGCTTCGGACCGGCAGACGGCGGCGCTGGCCAGGGGCTGCATTTCGGCGTCGGACTTGAGGCGCTGGAAGCCGTCCCGGATGGCGGTGGGGGTCATCGACTGGAGCCAGAGCCGCTGGATAGGCTTGCGCACCCCTGCGTGCTTGACCAGGTAGCGGAAGATGAGCTCCCCCTCGCGCCCGGCGTCGCAGGCATTGATGACGCCATCGACGTCCTTGCGCTTCAGGAGCCGGACCAGGGTCTTGAGCCGGGCCTCGGACCGCTCGATCGGCTTCAGGTCGAATCGGGGCGGGATCACCGGCAGGTGGGCCAGGGTCCACTTGCCCCGCTTCACCTCGAAATCGGGGGGGCAGACCAGCTCGAGGAGGTGCCCCACCGCCGAAGAGAGCACATGCCGCTCGCTCTCGAAGTAATCCTCATGGCGGCTGAACCCGCCCAGGGCGCGCGCAATGTCCGCCGCGACCGACGGTTTTTCCGCGATGATCAATGCTTTTCCCATGGCCTGAGCAGTCGCTGGGCGCCCCGCGCGTGTTCGACCCGTATGGCGGACGCTCCCATGACGCGGCAGAAAATATGGCAAAAAGCCACAATGTCAAAGCACGTTTTTTTCACTTGCCCAGGCAGAATTGGCGGAAAATGACTTCGAGCAGATCTTCGGTGGCGGTCTGGCCCGCGATCTCGCCGACTGCCGACACGGCCCGGCGCAGGTCCATGGCGGCCAGTTCGAGCGGCGCGTTCTCGCGCAACGCCGCCCGCGTCAGCCCTGCCGCCGCCCGCGCCCGCTCCAACGCCTCCTGATGCCGCGCGCCGATCATGACTTCGAGCATCTCGGCCGGGATATCGCCCCGGTGGATGACCGAACGAATCGCCTCCTTGAGATCCTCGATCCCATCGCCGGTCCGGCAGGAGACGGACACCATCGGCGCAGCCAGGCCAGCCGGCATCTCGAACCTTGAAGGCAGATCAATCTTGTTCCGCACCAGGATCCGCGGCCGGCCGGCGTAGGCGGCCAGGTCGTCCCGATCGGCGTCGGTGCACGGGCTCGAGCCGTCGATCACCTCGAGGATGAGCTCGGCCTGATCCAGCGCAGCCCGGCTGCGGCGGATCCCTTCCATCTCGAGCGGATCCGTCGATTCACGAAGGCCGGCGGTGTCAATGAAGACCACGGGGAAGCCGCGGACGCTGGCGGTCTCCTCGATGGTGTCGCGCGTCGTGCCGGGCACGGGCGACACGATGGCGCGGTCGCGGCCGAGCAGCTGGTTGAGCAGGCTCGATTTGCCGACATTGGGGCGCCCAACGATGGCGGCTCTGAGGCCGCGCCGGAGGACCTGTCCTTCGCGGGCAGAGGCCAGCAGCCGCGCCATGAATCGGTCCGCTTGCTCGAGGCGCGATTCGAGCTGCTCGCGCGTGTCCGGCGCGATGTCCTCGTCCGGAAAATCGATGTGCGCCTCGATGTGCGCGAGGGTTTCGAGGAGATTGTCGCGGAGCTGACCGATGCGCCGGGAGAGGCGGCCATCGAGCTGTTCCCGGGCGGCCGCCAGCGCCAGGTCGGTCCGGGCGCGAATCAGATCGGCCACCGCCTCGGCCTGCGCAAGATCAAGACGCCCATTCAGGAACGCGCGCTGGGTGAACTCGCCCGGATGCGCCAGCCTCGCGCCCGAGGCCAGCACCGCCTCGAGCGCGCGACGGGCCACGAGCAAGCCACCATGCACGGAGATCTCGACGACGTCCTCTCGCGTGTAGGTGCGGGGCGCCCGCATCACGGTCAGCAGCACGTCGTCCACGGTCTGCCCCCCTTGCATCACGCGCCCGTAATGGACGGTGTGGGACGGGGCCTCGGAAGGCTTGAGGGCTCGGAACCCGGCCGGCCTGAAACAGGCGTCGGCCACCGCCATCGCACCGGGCCCGGAGATCCGGATCACCGCCAGACCGCCTTCGCCCAGCGGGGTTGCCACCGCCGCGATGGTGTCGGCTGCGGCCGTTTCCTGGGGTCGGGGCCCGCTTTTTGCAGATGGATCGAGGCGCGACATGGCGGCTCAAGACATCCTTGACCTGATCGAATTACTTTTCAAGGATTCCATGGGCAACGTCATCAGTCCCGCCGGTGAGGCCGGTCCAGCGCGGCAGCTCAGGCTGGCCGGACCCGGCGTTTTGGACTTGGGATGCTCCGAATAGCCATGGCTGATCCAGCATCAATCGGGGGGCGGCGCCGGCGGTTGCGGGCCGCTCCGGCGCAGCCGGCGGCCGAAGCCAACTCTGGCGACCCGAGCGAGCCGGTCCTGTTGGGCATCGAGGGAGGAGGCACGCGCACAGTCGCCCTGGCGGCGCAGAGGAGCGGCGCCTTGATTCGGCGGTTCGTTGGCGGGCCCGGCAATCTGCGTCTGCTCGATGACGATGAGCTGGAGGCGCGGCTGTCCGAGATCCGGCGGTCGATGCCCGCCCCGGCTGCCGTCGCCATCGGATTGGCAGGGGCGTGCACGGAGGCGGACCGGGAACGGATTCGGCGGGCGGCTGCCCGTGTGTGGCCCGGGATTCCGTCCCTGGCCACGAACGACCTGGACACAGCCCTGGCGGCGGCGCCAAGGCCGCGTCATCCGGGCCGGGCTTGCCAGATCCTGGTGCTGAGCGGGACCGGATCCTGCTGTTACGGAAAGCCTCCGAGAGGCCCAGCCATCCGCGTGGGCGGGTGGGGGCACCTGTTGAGCGACAACGGGAGCGGGTATCAGATTGGCCTGCGGGCGTTGCGGGAGGTCATTCGCTGTCTGGACGAGACCGGCCGGTGGCCGCGTCTGGGCGCCCGCTTGCTGGCCGCGCTGGCGCTGAATCAGCCCGAAGATCTTATCGATTGGATTCAACGCGCCGATAAGGCGGATGTGGCGGCGTTGGCGGCGGACGTGGGAGCGGCTGCGGAACGCGGGGACGCAGTGGCTCGGCAGATCCTGCGGGAGGCAGCCGGCCAACTGGCGCGCGATGCGATCGCGTGCGCCGCTCGAGCGGCCAAGGGATCGGCCCCGGTTCGATTCGTGCTGGCCGGAGGCGCTCTCCTGAACCTTCCGCCCTTCGCCCGTGCTCTGGTCCGGGCGATCCGGCAAGATCGACCGGGCAGCCAGTTTGTCCGCCTCGATCGCCAAGGGGCCTGGGGCGCCCTCGAGCTGGCCCGGCGATTGCTCTCCCCATCCGGATTGGCCCGGTCGAGGCAGACATTCTCTTCCGCGCCGGATCTTGTCCGGATCCGCCCGCCACAAGCCCTCCCTCCGACCGAACGACGACATCCGAAATCCATGCATCTGGACCAACTGCCGCTCCGGCAGGCCATCGATCTGATGCTGGACGAGGATCGGAGGATCCCGGCCGCCATCCGGAAGGAGAAGGCCGGCATCGAGGCGGCCATCGTTGCGATCGCGCGCGCCTGGCGGAGGGGCGGACGGCTTTTCTATGTGGGCGCGGGAACCAGCGGGCGGCTGGGGGTCTTGGATGCGAGCGAGTGTCCGCCGACCTTTCGAGCGCCCCCGGACCGGATCCAGGGCATCATTGCAGGTGGCCAGCGCGCCCTCTGGCAGTCGGTCGAAGGCGCCGAAGACGACGCTGCAGCAGGGGCTCGAGCCATCCTTTTCCGCGGGGTGACCCGGCGCGACGTGGTGGTGGGGATCGCAGCCAGCGGACGGACGCCCTTTGTGCGCAGCGCGCTCCGCCAGGCTTTCGATCGAGGCGCGCTGACGGTCCTCTTGACGTTTAATACGCAGGTCAAGCTCGAGCGGGACGCGTCGGTCCGGCTTGTCATCGCTCCTCCGACGGGGCCGGAGATCCTGACCGGATCGACCCGGCTGAAGGCGGGCACGGCAACCAAGCTGATCCTGAACATGCTCACCACATTGGCCATGGTCCGGCTGGGCAAAGTGGCCGGCAACCTCATGGTCGACCTCGACCCGTCCAACGCGAAGCTGCGCGAGCGGGCGGTCCGGATCCTGCAGCAGCTCACCGGCCTGGATTCGGAGTCGGCCCGGCGAATGATGGTGCGCCATGGATGGGTGATCCGGGATGCCTGGCGCCGCTGGCGCCGGCAGGCGGCAAGCCCAGGCGCGCGGCCCAACGCTGCCCTGGCGACAGTGGACGTCCCCGCCCGCAGCAGGCAGCGGGCCTTGGGTTGACAGCACCGAAAGCCGGCGTGCGAAGTTCAGGCTCCGCCTCAGCGGAAAAGCTTGGGCGCCAGCTCGGCGAGATATTTCCGCCAGACCGGCCAGCTATGCGCGCCATCGGTGAGCTGCCACTCGTGGCGGATGTTGTTGTCGGCGAGCAGGGCGACGAACGCCTGATTGCGCTGGAGCAGGAAATCATTTTTGCCGCATCCGATCCAGAGCAGCTTCAGCTTCTGGTTGGTGGCGGCGGGATCCTCGAGCGCGGCCGCCACGGCGTCTTTGGACGGCGCCGAGGCGCTGAATCCGCCGACCCAGGCGAACCGCTCGAGATGGTTCAGCCCGATGGTGAGCGATTGCCCGCCCCCCATGCTCAATCCGACGATGCCGCGGCTGGCGGCGTCGGCTTTCACGCGATAGCTGGCCTCGACGAACGGCATCACATCTTCGAGGAGGTCGCGCTGGAAGGCGGCGGTGTTATCCTGGAACCCGGCGGGGCCGCCGCCGATCGCCGCATGCCCGTCCATCATCACCACCACCATCGGCCGGGCGCGGCCCTGCGCGATGAGGTTGTCGAGAATCCAGTGCGCCTTGCCGTGAACGACCCAGGTGGCCTGGTTGTCGCCTGATCCGTGCTGGAGATAGAGCGCGGGGAACCGCGTATCGCGCTGCTGGTCGTAGGACGGCGGGGTGTAGACGGCCAGCTCGCGAAGCCGGCCCAGGGACTTCGATCGATAGGTGTGCTGGCGAACCACGCCGTGAGGCACATCCTGGAAATCGTGGATCAGCGGCGGATTCCCCGGCAGGTGCAGGATGCTGGTGCGCGGCGCGCGCATCGGCTTGATGGCGGGATTGCCGGGATCGATCATCGAGAGGCCATCGACCTGGAAATTGTATTCCCACACGCCGGGCTCGACGGGGCCGACCGTGACGCTCCACACGCCGCTGGCATCCTTGGCCATGGGCGCGCGGCCGTCGGGCCACTGTCCGTTGAGGACAACCTCGCTGGCCTTGGGGGCTTGGAGGCGAAAGGCGACATGGCCATCGGCCTGCAGTTCGGGCGACACCACGGCCGGCGGGCGCGAGCGGGGCGCGGGCGCCTCCGCGGCGGGCGCGGCCAGCCCGGCGGCCAGCAACAGGGGCGCGAATGTATAGAGAGGGCGTTTCATGGATGCTGGCTTTAGTGATTTCCAGTGGGGGAGTCAACCTCCAATCTGCGCGGCGGGGGATCCGGCGGCTGGCACTGGTCGCGATCGGTCGCGATCGACGGGTTGACGGCGGGGTCGATTTTCAGTTAGCTGTCGAGCACAGATGAGCACGACACGATCGAGGAAGGTGTTCTTGTCGCTGGTTCTGGCGACAGGGGTGGCGATGGGGATGAGGGGCGGGGCGCCGCTGGACGAGAATCTCGTCGCCCTGTTTGCGGACCCGCATGCCACGCAGAATCCGACGATATCGCACCAGCGGGAGGGGCTGGCGCGGTGCGTGCGCGAAGTGCTCGCCTGCGATCCGCGTCCGGCCCGGGTGCTCTTCTTCGGCGATCTGGCCTACAATCATGGGGACACGAACGACTACCGGATGCTGAGGGAGCTGGTCCAGCCGCTCGAGGAGGCGGGGATCCGCTGGACCGCCTGCCTGGGCAACCACGATCGCCGCGAGGCGTTCCTGAGCGTGTTCCCGGAGCGCAGAGAGGCCGAGCCGCCTGTCCCGGGCCGGCTGGTCACGGTGGTGGAGACACCGCACGCCGACTTTCTCCTCCTGGACTCGTGCCTCGAAGGCCCGGTCAATGGCGGGATCGATGACGCGCAGCGCGCCTGGCTGGAGAGGACGCTGGCTCGAGCGTCGAGGCCGGTCTTCGTGGCGGCGCACCACCCGATTGCAGAGACGGGTGTTGCCGGGTTGCTGGCGTCCAACGCCTTCTGCCGAGGCTACATCTACGGGCACAAGCACGCCTGGCAGCAGCAGCGCGAGGGAGGCGTCGAAACCCTCTGTCTCCCATCCACCGGCCATTGGGGTGACATCGGCTACGTGCTCCTGAAGCTCGACGCCGGCGAGGCGGTGTTCACCCTGCACCAGCACGACTATTACACGCCCCGTCCGGCGGCGAAGCCCGAGGACCTCAAGCCCGAGTGGGGGGAGCGGACGCGGAAGAACGACGGCAGCCAGTGGCGTGTGCCGCTCGGGCCCTCGGAGAGCGGCTTTGTCCCGCTTTTCAACGGGGAAGATCTCGACGGATGGGTTCCCTGCAACATCGCGCCGGAGACCTTTGCGGCGCGCGACGGTATGATCGTCACGACCGGCTCCCCGGTCGGCACGCTGCGGACCGCCCGCATGTACGAAAACTTCATCATCGAGCTCGAGTGGCAGCACATGAAGCCCGGCGGCAACTCCGGGCTGTTCATCTGGGCCGACGGCCTGCCCGTCGCCGGCTCGTCCTTCTCCCGCGGCATCGAGGTCCAGATTCTCGATCCCGGATTCGACGTGCGCGGCAAGAACGAGTGGTACAGCACCCACGGCGACATTTTCCCGGTGAACGGCGCGGCGATGACCATGGCGGGCCGCGTTTCCGCCAATGGCCGCCGCAGCTTTCCGTCCGAGGAGCGAACGCGGCCTTCGCCCGAGTGGAACCACTACCGCGTGGTGGCCAACCACGGCGACATCCGCCTCAGCGTGAACGGCAAGGAGGTCACCGTCGGCAAGGCCGCATCGCCCCGCAAGGGCTATCTCATGCTCGAGTCCGAAGGCGCGGAGTGCCGCTTCCGCAACCTGAGGATCCGCGAGCTGCCCTCGACGCATCCGGCGCCCGAGGAGATTGCCCGGGAGGCCGACGGCTTCGCCCCGCTGTTCACCGGCGTCGATCTGCGCAACTGGAAGACGCCCGAGGGTGACGGCGGCCACTGGAAGGTCGCCGGCGAGGTGATCGACTACGATGCCTTGAGCGAGGCGCGCGGCGACAAGAGCCTTTGGAGCGAAAAGGCATATCGGGATTTCGAGCTCGTAGTCGATTGGCGGATCAAGGAGACGCCCTACCGGAACCCGCGCGCCTACAACATCCTGCCCGACGGCACCGAGGCGACGGGCCCGGACGGCAAACCACTGCCCATCGCGATTCCCGATTCCGACTCCGGGATCCTCCTGCGCGGACAGGGCAAGTACCAGGTCAACATCTGGTGCTGGCCCGTCGGCTCCGGCGAGATGTACGGGGTCCGGCGCGATCTGGCCATGCCGGCCGAGGTGCGGGCGGGTGCCACGCCCAAAGTCCCGGCGGACCAACCGGTGGGGAAGTGGAACCGCTTCGAGATCGCCGTGCGCGGCCAGACGGTCCGCGTGATCCTCAACGGCAAGGTCGTGCTGCCGGGCGTCACGATTCCCGGATTGCCGGAGAGCGGGCCCATTGGCTTGCAGCACCACGGCAGCATGAAGGACGGCGTGTGGACCAGCCCGCCCGCCCTCGTTCAGTTCCGCAACATCTTCATCCGCGAGCTCGCCCCGTAAACCAGCTGCAGCCACGCAATTCCTCCCGCGAGGCGCGAACGGGAAGAGGGCCCGCATCGGCGCCCGAACCGGCTTCCGGCTTGACGCGCTGCGCGTCGCTGGGCCAGAATTCGTCCAAGATGAATTCGAGCGGTGCAATCGGGGCTCCGCTGTGTCGCGTTTTGGCAGATTGTCAGAGACAACCAGTCGATAGCCCCTTGTACCGGCCGGTCTGTCCTCCACCCTTCACTAACCAATCGGATGGTTGATGCTGCTATGAAAACAAAGAACTGTTCCCGGGTGCCGTCAGGCATTTTCTGCCTGGGGATCATCCTGGCGATTTCAATGCTGACCGGTCCCGCGGCGAGGGCCGTCCCGTATGCCTCGGGAGTCGTGAGCAACAACAACTCGGTGTCGTTCATCCTGAACCAGGAGGCCCAGGGCCTGGTCGTGTTGCGCGACGGCGCCAATCCCGTCTATCCGGGCACGGCGCCAGGGCAGCACAGCTTCGACATGACCGGGTTCACCAATTTCTCGATCATCGTCACGGGCAATACCGCGAAGGCGTGGACCAAGTTCGTTCCGGACGGTACGGACCGAAGCTTTTACCTGCCACGCGGCGTGGCCATCAACAAGAATCCGGCGAGCCCGAACTTCGGCAAAGTGTATGTCTCCGAATCCCGCGGCGGGCAGACGGCGAACACCACGTATGGACGCATGACGGCCGACGGAATCTACGTGCTGCGGGCCGATGGCACGGCCGAAAGCGGCCCGTACACGGGCGGCGTGGACTGGACAGTGGATGCAGCGAACGCGTCCGCACCGTTGCGGAGCGTGATTGGGCCGGACAACCATCTCTATGTCGTGAGCCTTTACAGCGATTTGGCCTTCGAATTCAACGATGATCTGAGCGTCGCGACGCCGTTGATCGATGCATCCAACCGGACGGAAGGCCAGTGGGTTCACAGCATCTGGGTCGAAGGCACCAAAGCGGCTGGCAACCGAAAGCTATACCTCGTGAATGGAAACTACCTGGATGGCCGCCGCGGCCTCATCGGCTACGACCTCGGTGGCAACGACATGGCCACGCCAGGCGACACCGGCACCCAGCTCATCGGACCTGACGTCTTTAACTATTATCCCTACGACGTGGCCCGCGACCGCAACGGCGACTGGTATCTCAACCAGTATCGGGCCACGGCAGGGCAGGCGCTGGCGCTCCTGAAGTTCAAAGGCGACATCGTGCCAAACAATGAGCCGTTGTGGTCCGTGCCGAATACATACACCTACACGGAAAGCCTTGATATCAACGATGCCGCCGGCGTGATCGCGGTCGGACGTTACAGCGATGGCACGGTCTACTTGTTCGAACTCTCCACGGGCGATCTGCGGGAAAGCTTCGACTGCGGTAACCGGTGCCGCGAACAAGCTTTCGACGCCGCCGGCAATCTCGTGACCGTGGACAACGGCGCCGAGTGGGCGCGGTTCTGGTCCCCGGGCGGCTATACGATCGCGACGACCACTTCGGACGGCACGTTCAACCTCTTCACTCCGGACAACCTGAGCGTCACTTCCGTTGCCGATCCGGCGGCGGCCGAGGAAGGGCTGGATCCGGCCACCTTCACCATCACGCGGGTCGGCGGCGCCAACCTCGATCTGCAGGTCCACTTCACGCTGACGGGCACCGCCGTGAGCAACGTGGATTACACGGTTTCACCGGCCAGCCCATTCACCTTCCCGGCGGGCGAGACTGCCGCCATAATCACCATCACTCCCAAGGATGACACCGAACGCGAGTCCCTTGAAACGGTTGCGTTCACGCTGGCCGCGTCGCCCGATTATTATGTCACCAGCCAGAACACCGCCACGGTGACCATTACGGACAACGATGCCGTCCGGCGGTATTGGGACATCAACGGCGCCCAGTCCGGCGCCGGCGGCCCGGACGCCAACGGCAATTGGGCCGATCTCTCCTGGAACTCGAATCCGGATGGCATCGGCGCCCCCGCCGCATGGACGCCAGGCGCCACCCCGGTTTTCTCCGCCGGCACGGACGCATTCAACGTGTTCACGGTCACGATCAGCGGTGCCCAACAGATGGACGGCCCGATCTTCGAGGAAGGCTATGTCACCCTGGCGGGTGGAACGATCCAGTTGGCCAACTATGACACCATCCAAGTAGCGCCGTGGTTGATCGCCACGATCAATTCCGTCGTGACCGGCTCCAACGGCTTGAGCAGCGGAGGCGAGGGGACGCTGGTCCTCGGCGGGGCGAACACCTACACCGGCCCGACCGTGGTGAAGGGGGGGACCTTGCAGCTCGCCGCCAGCGATCGCGTGCCGGACAACTCGGCTCTCGTGGTCGAGGGCGGAATGTTTGACCTGAACTTCTTTAATGAGACCGTCGGCTCCCTGGCGGGCTCGGCGGGCGGGACGCTGAACCTGCCTCCCGGCAGCACGCTGGTCTTCGGCGGCGACAACACCGACACGATCTGGAACGCGACCAACGCGAGCGTCGGCGGTTCGCTGGTCAAAGTCGGTACCGGCACAACCCGAATGAACGCGGGCGGCACCGGCGACGCGAATCTGGTCATCTCCAACGGCGTGATCTCCGTGAACAGCTCCGCCCGGCTCGGCTCCCAATACGACATCACGATCGACAATGGCGCGACTCTGGAAAGCACTTCCAGCGGAGTGGGCAGCGATTTCCTCGCTGCGGGCAAGCTGATCATGATTGGCGCCGGCGGCGGCACCCTCAAGGTCGCGGACGGCGGCGCCATTCTGATGGTGCGCGACGCGAGCGTGATCTCGGGCCCCGGCACGCTCACCAAGGACGGTCCGGGCGAGCTGCGCACCTACAATGCCGAGCATTCGTTCGGCAAGCTGATCGTGAAGCAGGGCCTGTGGACAGCGGGCCATTCCACTTCCGCTGGGTACGCGACCAGCTTCGGCGCAATCCCCGCCGCCCTCGCCCCGGATGCCATCACGATCCAGAACGGCGCCCAGATCCGGAAGGCCGGCGGCTTCAACGTCACCTTGGATCCCAAACAGGGCATCACGCTCTCTGCCGGCGGGACTATCCGATCCTATGCGGGCAACACGGATGCCGGCACCTTCGAGATCCCCGGCCCCATTTCCGGGACCGGCCCTCTGGTCCTGGGCAACACCGCCGACGCCGCCACGATCATCGTGCTGAGCGGCCATAACACCTACACCGGCGGCACCACGGTCAACGCCGGCACCACCGAGGTCCGAGCCGATGGCGGTTTGGGCGCCGGGGACGTCACCGTTGCCAGCCGCGCCAGCTTGAGGCTGACCGGGGGCGTCTCGAATACCTATATCCATCCGCAAGCCACGCTGACATTGAACGTCACGACGAACTTCGTCGATCTGGCTTTCACGGGCGCCCCGAACGTCATCAAGGCTCTCTATATCAATGGCGTGAAGATGGTCTCCGGCACATGGGGTGCGGTCGGATCGGGCGCCACTCATGAGCACGCCGCCTTCACCGGCACCGGCAAGATCGAGGTCGCCGCCGGGGTGACTCCTCAACCGATCGCCAACGTGACCATCGGGCCGGTCAGCAACGGCGCCTGCAGCATCAGCTACGCGAATGCCGTGGGCAGCCAGTTCGTCCTGCTGTCGTCGCCCAACGTCGCATTGCCGACCAGCTCGTGGACGCGCGTCGCCACGAACACCGCCTCCGCCGGCTCGTTCACGATCCCGATCGGTTCGGACCCGCAGGGGTTCTATCGGATCCAGAGCGAGTAGCAGGCTGCTTCCCAGAGGAAGCGTGATTCACGGGGCCGGGCCGCCAAACCCGGCCCCGTTTTTTCGGGGTGGATCGAGAAGGAAGTGGATACGGAACCGCTGGCCTGCCAGGTGATGAACCGGCGTGACCCGGGTCCTGTTTATTGGTTTGACCCGTGCTTCCTGCTCGGACATGCTCCACGCAAACAGCATCCCCATGGCGTCCTGGCTGCGCTGGCGTGGTTTGGGTCGTTTCGAGGCGGTCCACTAAGGGTCTGTGCAAAAATTACTTCCGATTTTGGCGGGAGCGCCGCCGGGCCCGATGCGAGGCGCAAGGGAGGGAGTGTATCCCCCTGCGATACTCGACCGACCGAGCCACGAAGCAGATGGCCC
>Ga0116155_10002377_pt1 | contig 12835 bp, 4 predicted proteins | sample AD_UKC032_MetaG_FD_89890 | JGI IMG/M metagenome (GOLD analysis project Ga0116155, IMG submission 89890) | Active sludge microbial communities of municipal wastewater-treating anaerobic digesters from USA - AD_UKC032_MetaG | ecosystem: Engineered > Bioreactor > Anaerobic > Digestate | place: USA...
CGCGCCTAAACCTGCCCCGGCCCCTGCTCCCAAGGCACCGGTTCCGGTTGCGGCGCCGGTGGTAGCGCCGGCGCCTTCGGCGATGCAGCGGGCATTGGACGGTGTTTGGCTCAGTCAGGAGGAATCCAGGTGCCTTCAGGCTATCTTAGGGCCCGCCGGTGCCGAGGACCTGGTCCACAGAATTCTGGACATCGACAACCACCCCTCGGGATTGCGTCTGGCCGCTAAGGAGCTTGCCGGCATTGATCGCGGGGCCCCCTACAAAGGCGCTGAGCCGCTGGTATTTGTGGCCAGCGATTCAGCGCGCGCCTACACCAAGATGCAGCGCTACGTGGATGGCCTGATGAACCAAGGCAAGGACACCAATGTCGTCCTTCAGGCCTTTGTCCACGATCTGTTCGGCAAAATGCCGATGAAAGAGCTGACCTGGGTGGTCGAGCGCTACGCTGGCGGGGACTTGGCACCTTTGAAGACTCTGCATGCGCAGCTTACGCAGAAACCATACGGCGCGCCGGTAGACGCAGCGTTACATGCCGCTCACCAAGCGCAAGGGGTTTGGGCGCAACAGCCTGACGAGATGCTGCGTCCGTCGCAACGCGCTATCGACCAAGCCGAAGAGGTTCGCAAGGCCTTCGGTGCGCAGTACCCCGTACTTGGAGTGTTGGCACGCGCCGAGGTGGGCAAAAGTGCTGTGCCTGATTGCGTCGCGCCGAGTTCCCAAGAGCGCGGTCATCCGGACTATTTGGCCATCGAGAGGCAACTTGGTAGTCCGCTATTCCACGAGCTTTCGCCCGGCCAAAAGCGCGAGTTGGCGGATATCCTGTGGCTCTCCCAACAGAAGAAGACCCCGATGACGTTGGTGACCCAAGACTGGGCTTTGCTCAAGGCGTTGGCGACGTTCGCGAAGGTCCCGGCTGACAGGACCGGGCCGTTTTTCAAGGACCGAGTCAAGCCGTTGACGTTCGACGTTACGGTGGGCAAAAGCCAATTGCACGTCACCGGCGTGCCAGCCCTCGCGAACACCGAGCGTCCGCAAGAGACGCAGATGCTCAAGCTTGCGACGCAAATGGGCCCAACCTTTACCTACGGCGCGCCGGTGCGAGTGGGAAACGAGTTGGGCTATGTGCACGGCTTCGATACCCATGGGAATCTGCGCGTCTATTTTCCGAATGACGAGATGATTCGCACACTTGATGGTTTCGAGCGCGTTGTGCCCTTGGGCAAGAAAGGGGGCGCTCAGCATGTGGAGACGCCTGCAACTCAAGCGTGGAAGCCGATTGCGATAAAGTCCGTAGATCTCGTGAAGCGTTTTCCCTCCGCCGCGAATCTGCGGGCGCTCGCCAAACGGCTGGTCCCCAAAACCCAGGCAACTGTTGCGGCCTACATGAAGCTTGTCAGTGAACGCGGATTCCAGTCGTACATTGTGGGTGGTGCTACGCGCGATGTGCTGTTGGGCGCCAATCCCAACGACATCGACTTGGCTTCGAGCTTGCCGTCCCTCGATTTGTACCATGCGATCACCGCAGGTCCTAAGCACTTGGGTCGGCCGCGAGATGCTGCCGATGGCGATCGGAAAGCGGCGGCCGAGGTGCGGGTCAAGGAGCCGTTTGGCATCGTGCAGGTGGAACCCTCGGACCCAGCGGGGTTGGACGTGGTGACCATGCACGATGGCCACGTGGCGAGCACGCGCTTGGATTTGGACGCCTTGGCGCGGGATTTTACCATCAACGCGGTCTACTACGACCCCACCACCGACATTGTTCACGATCCGATCGGTACAGGGCTCGCAGATTTGGAAGAAAAAAGAGTGCGGTTTGTCTGCGATCCGGGCGAGGCGCTCGTAGAACCGTGCATGGTGGCCCGGTGGATCAAGTGCATGTCGAAGGACGGGTTTCATTCGGATAGTCATGCGGACGAGGTTGCGGTCCGCAATGCGTTGGTTAAATACGCCGGCGAGATGGACGAGCCGACCCGCATGCGCTTTATGGACCGTATGACCTGCTCCGCCGCAAAGGCTGAGGAGCGCGTGAAGAAGATCTTTCCAGGCGATGGCGAGGCCTTGGCGGCGATCCGAAGCATCTACGGGCAGCCATGAATTCGTAAGGGTAAGCAACCGCGCTGGCCCCCCTTTTCGCGACTGAGCGACAGGGTTAACAGCACCCTTTGCGGGCCATCGGGGGAGGGGATACACTCCCCGTACCCATGCCATTGCCAGCCCACCTAGAAGCCATTCGCACCCGTGTCGAGGGTTACGCTCGGGAGTTTGGCCTCGACTTTTTTGACACCGTGTTCGAGTGCGTGTCGTACGACGAAATGAACATGATCGCCGCGTACGGTGGCTTTCCGACACGCTATCCCCATTGGAAGTTCGGCATGGAGTACGAGCACCTGGGGAAGAGCTACACCTACGGGTTGTCGAAGATTTACGAGCTCGTCATCAACAACGATCCGTCGTACGCCTATTTGATGACCTCGAACGCCGACGTCGACCAGAAGCTGGTGATGGCGCACGTCTATGGGCACGTGGATTTCTTCAAGAACAACTTCGCGTTCGCCCACACCAACCGCAAAATGATGGACACGATGGCGAACCACGGCACCCGCGTGCGCCGCTACATCGATCGTTACGGTGTCGAGAAGGTGGAAAGCTTTATCGACCGGGTGTTGTCGATTGAGAACCTCGTGGATCGCCATGCTCCATACATCAAGCGTCGGGATGATCGGCCGGTCGAGGTCGACCGGGATGCCGAAATTATGGACGTGCCGCGGTTAAAAACCGACCGCGAGTACATGCAGCGTTACATCAACCCGCAGGCGTTTATCGATGAGCAACGCAAGCGACTGCAGGAGGAACGTGAACGGCAGCGGCGGTTCCCAGAGCACCCTGAACGCGACGTGATGCAATTTCTGCTCGAAAATGCGCCGCTTGAGAGCTGGGAACATGACATTTTGGCGACGCTTCGGGACGAAGCGTACTACTTTGCGCCGCAGGGCCAGACCAAAATCATGAACGAAGGGTGGGCCTCCTTCTGGCACACCACCATCATGACGCAGCGGGCTCTCGATCCGAACGAGATCATCGACTACGCCGACCACCACGCGGGCACGATGGGCGTCCAGCCTGGTTCGATCAACCCCTACAAGCTTGGCCTAGAGTTGTTTCGCGACATCGAGGAGCGTTGGAACAAGGGGCGTTTCGGCAAGGAATGGGACGAGTGTGACAGTTTGGCGCGCCGCAAGGCCTGGGATACTCAGGCGGGACAAGGGCGTCAGAAGATCTTTGAGGTCCGCCGTCACTACAACGATGTCACTTTTATCGATGAGTTTCTGACGCCCGATTTTGTGCGTCAGCAGAAGATGTTTACTTACGGTTTCAACAATAAATCCGGGAATTGGGAAATCACCGACCGTGAATTCAAGGCCGTAAAACAGAAGTTGCTTACCTCGCTGACGAATTTTGGCCAACCCAATGTTCAGGTGGTTGACGGCAATTTCGAGAACCGTGGCGAGTTGTTGTTGAAGCATCAGTTCGAAGGTGTGCCACTCAAGCAAGATTACATGCGCGACACCCTGCGCAACCTTGCATCGATGTGGGCGCGGCCTGTGGGCATTGTGACGAGGAGCGACGATAAGCTGGTCTTGGTCCGCTTTGATGGCCAAGATTACAAGGAAACCGAAATCGAGACCGAGCCGTGATGTTGCGAGGGGTGCGGGCGGAGGGACTCCAATGGCCGTGCGGACGAGACAACCGATGTTGAAAAAAGAGCGCAAGGCGCGTGCGCCAAAAGTGATGCGTCATCCAACCACCTATGCGTGGAACCCACGAGTCGCTTGCCGAACACTCGAAGGTTCGGCGTTTGTGCTGGTGAACAGCACGATGGTGCGCTTGAACGAAGTCGGCAGCTTTATTTGGGAGCGGTTTGCTGAACCGGCGACGCTCGCGAGCGTGGTGGAAGCAGTGGTGACCGAATTTGCGACGACGGCTGCCGAGGCTCGTCGCGATGCCGAGGCTTTTGTGGCAGCACTCGTCGAGAAACAGGCTCTCGTGTCCGTGGACACGCGGTCAGAGGTAGGGAGGTCCAAATGAAGACGACCATCCGGTTGCGTTTCGGTTTGTTGTTCCTGTTGGGCTTGCCGTTCGGCTGTTCTGGTAGCTGCTCGGATGGCAAGGTCGTCGTAAATGAAGCCTCTATCTTGTTCACCTATCCGTTGGACGGTGAGTCGATTGGGCCGACTCAGGATGTGAATCCCTCCGCATTGGGTGTTCAGATCAACGTCTTGGCCGACGTGACTAACTTGGACACCGGCGACCCTCTGTACCTCTGGAATAGCACCGATGGCGCCACCCGGCGTGTGGAAGGCACCGTCGCCGATGGTCATGTCACCTTTCCGAGTTACACGCTGCCCAACGGCACGGCTACGCTTTATCTCGCCGTACCGCAGTGGGACGAGTCGATGGGTTGTGAAGGGCTACGTTGCGCCCGCGTGACCGTCACCGTGATGGCGGCCGAGTGCCAATTCAACACCCCGCGAAACGGTGACATTCTGACAGCCGAGGATCCACGCTACGTGGAAGCCAGCCCGTTGGATCCGTTTGAGATCGATGTGGTCTTAGATTGCGTTGGGGGGGCGATGGGCGACGTCGTTGAGCTGCGGGTTAATGCGGGCTTGGCTCGTACCGCTCAGTTGGACGAAAGCGGTCGCGTCACGTTTGCGCGTATTGCCTTGGCAGAAGGCCCCAACGCCTTGGCCGCGGTGCCAATGGTTGCCGGCGAGCCGGGCACCATCGCTAATGCCACCGTCACGGTGGACACCCCGCGCTGTTTGGCGGCGATCGAGCCGGTGGATGGCTCCATCTTGCTCGCCGTGGATGACGGCGACTTGAACTCGTCGAACGGCATGCAAGCCACCTTGGATTTGGTGACCGATTGTGATGCCGCTTCTACGATAACTCTGTATCTGCGTGGGCCAAGCGATGCTGAGTTTGCTGCAGTGACGCTCGCCACGGCGCCAGCGGTGCTTGCGGATCCTCTCGGCAGCCGCTTCCGTTTGCGCGATGTCACACTGCCTGAGAGTGCCCTGCCCGAGGCGTTTGACGTGCAAGTCATTGGGGTCGTACAGGAGGCTGGCGGCCAAGCGGGCGCGACGGTGCCCAATCGGTATTGGATCGACTCGGCTTCGCCTCTGCTCTTGTCGTATGCGCCCAACAACGGCCAATGCATTGGCCCGACTGGCGATATCTATCCGGAAATACCCGGGATTCAGACAGATGGCTACGGCCTGGTTTCGGGTGTCGAGGATGGCGCCGAGGCCTGGATCACGGTTTCGACGGCAGACGAACCGGCGCCTAGCTGCGCGAGTGATGCAGAATGCAACGCACCCCTGCTATGTCGCGACGGTGCTTGCCGAAGTGTTGGCACGGTGTCAGGCGGCACCTTCACTGTTGCTCAAGTGCCTCTGCTCGCGGGCGATGCCGTCATCGTCTCTTTTGTCGTGCACGACCTGGCGGGTAACCCTAGCGCCGCGGCTGACGCCACGATAGCTGTCTACGAAACCGCGCCGACGTTGACCATCGTTTCCCCTACGGATGGTGCTGGCCTTGGGGCCTCCGCCGACCTGGATCCGCTTGAGCCCGGATTACAGTATGCGGTGCATCTGTCGTTTACCAATGTTGTCGCGGGAACTACCGGCGCCATCATCACTGACGAAGCCAGCTTCGCGATTGTGCCGTCCGCTGGCGCTGCCACCACCGGCGACTTCACGGTCGACTTGAGCGACGGAGCGCATACCTTGAGTGCGCGTATTACCGACTCGTGCGGCAACGTTGTTGAGACACCGACGATTGGGCTGTTGGTCTCCTCGGAGCCGCCTCTCGTGGCCGTGACACCCTATGTGGCCGACAACTCCGTATGTGCGCCTCATGATGAAATAGCTTGTGCAAGTGCAACCGGCTGCATGTGGAATGCGACGGGAACAGCAAGTTGTGTTGCCGACTACAGCGCCCGCCAGAGTCTGTTGGACGGTGCCACCTTGCGCAATGGCCTGGTGGATTTGGAGGTCGTCACGGGTGTGGGGGTCGGCCCCGACCGCAGCGTGCAGGTCTCGCTCTATCCCAGCTTTGATTTCATTGATGGCGTTCGCCAGTGCACGGGATTGGCTACCGATGGCCCCAGCGCCATTGTACCCGCCACCGCGGTGGGGGCCTTGCTCATTGATGTGCCGTTGGTTTCGGGCCCCAATTGTTTGTTGGTCACGGCAGACGACACGATTAATCCGTTGTCCGTTGTGATCGTTTTGAATCGCAAAGACAGCGTGCCTGGGATTGCCATCACCAGCCCTGCAGCGGGTACGGTGACCGACAGCAATGACACCTTGCCTGGCTTTAACCAGACCGTCGTCGTTGCGTTGGACAGCGCAGACACCACCGACGGCACGCTGACCCTTGCTTACAGCGCGGGTCCGGTTTCCAATTCTGAGTCGCTGCCGATGGTTGCGGGTGCAACCACGACGACATTTACTGACGCCAGCCTGCCCTATGGGACCATCACGCTGACGGCGACCTATGTTGACCAGTATGGCAACAGCGCAATCAGCGCCGCCGTGGTGATTGTTGCGGCGTCGCCCGGCCCCGAAATTATCATCACGTCACCCGTATCTGGCGCACAGCTTGCGAACGCGGCTTTTGTGGCGCAAGTCACCTACATTGGTGGCGGTACGCCAGGGGCGCTCACGTGCGACTTACTCGTTGATGAGGTGATCAACGGTGCGGCGGTAGCGTGGCCGGATCCGGTAGCGTCTCCGCTCACTATGGATACGGCTACAGACGTTGCCGACGGACTCCACAACATTCGTGTGGCATGTGGGTTGGGTACCACTCAGACGGTGCAGGTGACCTTTGATGGCACGGCACCCGCGACACCAGTCCTTCGCAACGAAGATCCCCCGGGGTCTGGCAAGTTGGACTTTACGACACCAGGTTACGTAAACCTGCTCACCGCCGATACCTCAGCCCAGGCAGGGTTGCAGCATAGCGTGGACGTCCTTGTAACCACTGGCGGTCAGAACGCCGTTGGCTGGGTGGTGACCCTGGTCGTGACGCCCAGCAACACCGGTACGCCGACAAGCTATACGCACACAATTGCGGGCAGTGGCGACCCGATCCTTGTCACCTTCAACAACGTCAACTTTGGCTTTGATACCATCACTAACAAGCTCGGGACCTTGGCGTTTTTGGCAACCGTCACCGACGTTGCTCAGAATGCCAGCACAGCGGCTACGGCGACGTTGCCAGTGGATTTGGATCCGCCGGTGTTGGTGCAGACAAAACCGGATCCCGCCAAGCTCAAACTCACACGTGCAGACGACATCAACAGCGATCCGACTTATGTCGAGGTGCGGTTTGAATATGCCGTGACTGGGGCGACCGGGAGCGTGTCTTTCGGTTTGAGTCCCATTCCTGTGAACAAAGTTGAAGCGGACTTTCCAATGCTGCTGCCGGTTGCCACCCCTCCTGTGTCGACCAGTACGCTGTCCTTGGCCGATAACGTCTATGTTGCGGTTGCGACGGCAGTAGACGCGGCAGGCAATACGACAACGCCCCTGGTTTACAACTTTGAAGTCTACGGACTCGAACCTCGGGTCAATTGGGCAATCGCCCCTGTCATTCCCTACATCAACCGTAGTCACGACACCGATGGCGCTACCAGCGGAATCCAGGTCGGCATTGGCTACAACGTGGTCGGTGTTCCAGGTGGAACGAAGCTGAAGATCTGCTCCTCCGTTCCAACGGCAGGCGCTGTGGCGACTTGTGGGGCCCCGCCCGATGATTTGAATTGCTGCCGCTGGCACGCCGACGGGAGTGAGCGCACCGACTTTGCCAGCACCGATCTCGCGGCGGGCGTGGTGGTCGCGACTGCATTTTTATCGGGCACCGTTACTGGGAGTACCGCACTCTTGTCGGGTGTGAGCCTCGCTGACGGTGTTCAGGACCTTCATGCAGAAGTCATCGAACCTGACCGCGATCCAAGCATCTACTCCTTGTTCCGTACCTATGAGGTGGACAGTGTGCCACCCGCCGTAACCTCGTTTGTATTCAGCAATAACAGCACCGCCAACGATCCGGTGGGTGCCCTACGCTTGGGCCCCAGCGAGCAGGCTGTCGTGACCGGCAAGCTGCGCACGATGGTGACCGTGGAGGTTGCGGGCTCCGCGGACGGGCGGGCTGTGACCGTGACGAGCGACGTCCCAACCGCCAACACCGTGGTGAGCGCGGCGGGTACGACTTTAAGCGGCGGCGCGGCGACCTTCACCCTCGACCTTGCAGAGGGTCGGCAGACCTTGATGGTGCACGTCAGTGACCCCGCGGGCAACGTCAACACCGCGACCAGCAATCCCGTCGCGGTGCAGGATGTGGTGGTGGATTTTACGCCGGGCACAGTGTCGCTGTCTGGGCCGCTGCACGGTTCGGCGCCCTATACCTCGGCCGACGGTACTGTGGATACGCATGGTACGCCTACGGCCAGCGATGACACCCTCGGCGTCGCTATCACCGTGTCGGTGGGCGACAACCAAACCTTGGAGAGTGCCAAGGTGACGTTGCGCTCGTACAGCGCAGCGGTTGGGGGCACGTTGTTGTCCAGCCAAGAGGTTACGTTGGCACACGGTCAGGTCACGGCCGATTTCGCGGCTTTTCCGCTGTTTGCCGGGTTGAACTATCTGGTGGCCGAGCTAACGGATGCGGCCGGCAACGTGACCACGACTGCCCGTGTTATGTACCCAGCCGATTTCTACGGCCCGGATCTCTTGTTGCAGGCTTGGACGGGACGCAGCGGGACGCCCGTGGTCCTCGATTGCGCCACCCAGGGTTCGCCCTGTCTTGGCGACTACTTGGATCCGACGGCTGGCAACAACGGCCGGGCACGCTTGGATTTTCTCGGTACCGACGCCTACGCGTTAAGCCCAGCGACAGGCGGCACCGACCTGCGCGTGGCGATCACAAGCGCCGTGAATAGCGATGTCTCGCTTGAAACTGGGGCGTCGACCATCTTGTTGGAATCGCGAGTGGCAGGCTCGGTCGTCGCGTTTGCTCCGGTATACGAAAGCAGCGGCAGTGTGCCTGGCGCGGTTGCCTTGACCTCCTATGACCAGCTTGCGGGCATGGGCCCCTACGCGCTGGATCCGGGGGAGGTGCGCGAGGTGCGCTTGGTGGCGCTCGACTCGAACAACAACCGTTCGGTGTCGCAAAGCATTTTCCTACGACTCGACCTGTCAGGTGTGATTGTGACCGTCGAGCGGTTGAGCAACACGCTGGTGGCGACTGGCGACATGTTGGCCGATGACAAGTTCTTTGGTCCTATGGCCAACGTGGCAGCGGCGCCCATATTCCAGACGCATTTCCGCGTGCATGTCACGCCTCTGGGCTCCGGTGTGCCGGTGGTGTTGGACGTCGACCTCGCAGTGAACGGTAGCAGCATGGTGAACCAACCCGTTGCCGGTGGCGTGGCCGATTTCCTGAACACCCAACTCGTGACCAGCCCGCATCCTGGTGATCGGTTGGCGGCCAAGTTGAATACCGTCAGCGTGACCGTGAACTGCTTGGGCTTACCCAGCTGCGGTGGGGCGGAATATCTTGATATTGTTGCAGATTTAGACCCGCCAAGCTTCCAGTTCGATCGCTGCACGCTGTGCAACTTGAACGTGCCGCTTGTGGGCGCCAGCGTGTGCGCTTCAGCCTGTCCGGATACTGGCGCCTTTGACGGCGATACCAATGCCAACATGGTCGGCTCGGCATCGCCCGCTATTTGGAATGCAGCCCGCGACCAGGACAGCAGCCCCGGTAACGGCTTTACGATTCTGAGCGCGGTCAAACCGCTCAGTGTTCGAGTTTTGGGCTTGGAATCCGGTCAGCAGGTTTCTCTCACCAGCAATCAAGGTGGGCTGACGGGAGCCTCGGTTGCTGCGGGTGCCTGCTCCGGTGTCAGTTGTGCTGCGACCGTTACGTTTGGCAATTTGGGTGTGCCGAGCCTGAGCGGAACGCTGTCGCACCAGATTCAAGTGAGCTTCACCGACAGTTCGGGCAACGTCGCTGTGGCAGACCCAGCGCGCGGCGCCGAGACACTGTACGCACGCACCGACGTTGTGGCACCAGGAAGCGCGACGGCCACGGTTTGTATTGGTGGCTCAACCACGCCCACCGGCGTGTCACCGCCTGAAAGCGATCCGGCAACATACGAGAATCCGGCGTGCACAGCGAAGTGCGTGGCGACCTCCGGATGCGATCGACGCAAGGGCAAAGCTACATTGTATTGGCAAGCGCCTGCCGAGGACGGCGCGGCTGGCAGCAAGGTGACGAGCTACCAAGTGCTGGTTGCTGCGCGCGGCGTTTCTTACAGCGGTACGACCTACACGCAGTGCGCTACGCTCGATCCCACAGCGGTGGAGCAGACCGTCACGGTAGCGGCGACCGCGAACCCGGGGGCCGAAGAGGTTGCGACAATTGTCGACCTCTATCCGCATCGCGCCTACTGCTTTGCTGTGCTGGGTGTGGACGATGTTGGCAACCGCGCGAATGTCTCGGGCGTGGGCGTGGAACGTTCGCTACCGCTCGTCAACTACCCGAATGTGGTGGCATTCAACCCGGTCAGCCAAGATGATTCTGCCGCGGGTGGCGCGCTCTACGCGGGCGGTGCTGATTTTGGTAATCGAGCCGTGACGATCGGCGACATGGACGGTGATGGGCGTGATGATTTTGCCGTCGCGCAGCGCACGTCAGCATGGACCGTCTCCGTGTTTGTCTCGGGCCAGAGCACCAGCGTTCCGCATCGTGTTATTGCTGCGCCCTCGATTGCACCTGGTGGATTTGGCACGGCCATGGCTGGCGGCGATTTCGACGGTGATGGTCGGGCGGATTTGGCTATCTGCGCAACAACAGCGACTGCACCCGGCCCTCTTACCAACGCTGGGGCCCTGTTCCTGTACTACGGAATCGCGTCCACGGGCTTACGTGGTGACGTCAACAGTGCCGATACTACGCTTCCAGGCATTTACCCGGATGTCGCAGTCTTTGGACCTGCGGGGGCGTATTTTTGTGACAAGGTGGCCATTGGAAATATTGATGGTCTGAGCGGCCAGGATCTCTTGGTGTCAACATCGAGTGGTGGGAACCGCGACAAGGTCTATGGCTTCTTAAGCACCGGCCGGAGCCGATTCCCTGGTGGGCCGCCTACGGCAATCATTGCTCTGAATCTAGACCAGGAAGCGACGCCTGGTATTGCCAACCGGCCTGACTTTGCCTTGCGCTCTAAGCTTGCGGGCTTCAGCAACTTCCCGATTTCAATCGCGCTCGCGGACGTTGATGGAGATGGACTCAAGGATGTTGCGGTTGCAGATAGCACAGCTGCGCATGATGGGATCGGCACGTGTACGAGTTGCGGTGAAGTCTACATTTATAAGGGTGGCGCTGGGCTGGCTGGCGAAATGGACGCCCCTGATGCCGCGCCCAGCCCAGTGATGCATGTCCTGCGTTACGTGCCGGCACAAAACTTTGGCCAAAACATGCTTGCTGTTCCTGCGCCTCTGTCACCCGCAGACAGTGCGGATTGGCTGCTCGTTGAAATGGCTGCGACGTTCGAGGTCATTGCATTCCGTGGGACGTCAATCGGAGCCACGCCGGGCATCACGCCTGCAGTGTATCCGGCGAACGGGTTGAAGAATGGCAGCGGTGTGCCCGACGCAACTCTGTATTCGCGACTGGACAAGCTTGACTGGCAAGGGGTCGCGGTGCCTCGTTTTGGCGACTCGATGGCTGTGATCGGTGACTTGGATGGTCACGGCGGTGTCGACATTGCTATTGGTCCTGCATATCCGACACCCACCGGGCGGTATGCGGTGGGGTTGTATTCGCTCGACCTTGTTGACTACGGTTTTAAGAAACGCGCATTTTTCTATGGCACCGCTGGTACCCGCGGATTTGGCGCCGCAGTCTTTGGTGTGAAGAACTTCGTTTCAGCGGCGGTTCCACCGGAAATCCAACTTGGGATTACCAACCGTTCCGCCACTGGCAGCGTTTACCTATTCCGATAGTTGAGGGGCAAAATGCCGAAAAAGCCAACCCATCAAGTCCGACGTGATCGCGTACCTGAACGTCGGGTCTATGTTGCGCCAGCGATCGTAGAGGCGCAAACGTTTGATTCGTCGTTGCTTCTGACCTGCGACAAGTCCGACGAGCCTTGTGAGAACCTGGTGCTAGCTGTGACCTAGGCCGTTGGCTCGACGCTCGTGAACGAGATCGGATTCGGCGGATATCCGGCTGTAGCGGCACACTCTCATGGATGGCTGCAAGGTCGAGGGGTTTTCCTCTAGAGCCAAGGCTGGACATTGCTTGCAAGACGCTAAGAATGCGCAGCTCTTGCATGCGTCGGCGTCGTCGCGGCGCAGGGCGCGGGCACGTCTGAATTCGGGGCTTGTGCGGAAGATCTCAAGGAGCGTGGATCTGCTAAGGTTGCCGGCCGCCTGTGGCCAGTTGGCACAGGGGCGCACGTCTCCAGAAGCGGCGACGAACGCCATGGTCTCGCCAACGTTGCACGGCCGATCGCTGCCCTTGAGCGTGCGGGGTGAGCGCGGATGGCGGCGAAGTGCCTCCGCCGCAACGAGGACGTCTGCGACGGAGGGGTCGTCAGCTAGAAAGCTGAGCGTGTCGCGACAGCCATTCTCAGAGCCGCTGATTCTGGCGTCGATGCCAACGGCGAGACCGAGCCCGGTGGCATATGTCATGACGCCCGGGACTGCCGTCGCGTTGACGTTCAGTACGGGGCAAGCGATTTGGACCTCGACACCC
>Ga0116155_10002380_pt1 | contig 12822 bp, 12 predicted proteins | sample AD_UKC032_MetaG_FD_89890 | JGI IMG/M metagenome (GOLD analysis project Ga0116155, IMG submission 89890) | Active sludge microbial communities of municipal wastewater-treating anaerobic digesters from USA - AD_UKC032_MetaG | ecosystem: Engineered > Bioreactor > Anaerobic > Digestate | place: USA...
ACTTTGCAACATTTTCTCATCGCTGAATTTGGCTGTTTAGCTTCTTTTTGAACTTTTGAAAGAACAATTCCCTTAGCCTGATTTGCTCCCCCTAAAGGATCTGATTTAGCATAAAGACCTAGAGTTCTAACTTTATATTTTCTATCTTTCCATTGGAATTTTCTTCTATCTTTTATTTTTTTGGATGCACTTTTTAATCCCATCTTGAATATAGATTAATTAGAAAATTAGTTTAAAAAGGTTTTTATTTAATTTTTTGAAATTTTTTTAAACAATTTTAAAATCTCTTTGAAAAAAATCTTTAATTATTTTCTGCATTTCAAGAAATCTTCTTTTATTTCTTCCAATTAAAGCTGCTTTGCTTTGAATTCCTGCTGTTAAAATAACTTCATTTGGAGAAATTTCAATATTTTTGAAAGTTACAGGACTTACAACTGCCCCAATAAAAGATCTTGTATCGCTTATATTCCTAGGTAGAGGAATAACTTTTATTCTTTTTCTTAAAATTTCACTCATTCTATGTATGTTTTTTGCATAAGGTCCAAGACATTGTGAAATTTGATTTCTTGGAACAGAAAAAATTATTGCATTGTTATATTCAAAACAATATCGCGTTCTTACTCCTGTTATCTTCTCGAAGAGATTTAAGTATCTTAGGTCGCGCATATCCAATGTGTTTACCATTTTTATTAGATGAAGAAGGAGTTTTATAAATCTATTGTAAGTAAGATTCGATTAATTTACTTTTGCTACTTCATATTCGAGATTTTTACTTCCAGATATATAAGGAAATAATTCTTCTATAAATTCTTTAGAATATCCATAACCAAAATTTCTATTTATTATCATCACTAGTTGCTCTGATGATTTAGGAACACCAAATTTTTCAAATGAGTTGGATGTTTTTAAACAATTAGCCTCAAAATATTGATCTGTTATATGTCTTTGTTTAATTCCCAACCAAAGTGTCCTTGCAATATTATTCTTAAAAACTCTTTTCAATTCAGGGCGTAGTTTATCATTATCTGGGTCAAATGCTAATTTAACAGGTAGTGTAATATATTCATCCATAAAAATCTTATCTACAATTGGTTTATAATAATTTATATTGTTAAGAAGACTTATCGATTTACTTTTTCAACAACTTTAGAATCAGCAGTTTTTTTCTCAGATTCTTTTTTTGTCAAAGGGCCTATAACCTTAACAAGCAATCCAGGCAATCCTGTTCCAACAGGCACAGGCTGATTTAGAATTATATTCTCAATAACACTCAATAATTTATCTTTGCTTCCTTTAACAGTTGCTTTTACAAATTGAGTCACCGGAGTTTCAAAAGTTGCTCTAGCTAGAATAGATGATTTTTGTGCAATTATCCCCATTCTTGTAACTCCTTTTATTTCACCAGAATTTGTCATAGCGTCGGCAACCAGTTTAAGATGTCTTATATCAATATCAAGTCCTTGTGTTTTAAGAACTTCTTTTATTTCCTCAATTAATAAATTTCTTGATACCTCAATTCCAAAAACTTCCGCAACTTCATAGAAATCATTTGAAATTGTTTTGTCTTTATTTACTTCTTTTAATTTTGTTATATCTTTTAAATTTGTACCAAGAGTAATAATTACAAAATTTTTATCTCTTTTAACAACTAAAATCTGTTCAATTCCTTTTACTCCAGAAATAATTACTTCCTTTAATTTTTCCTTAAGTTTATAGATTTCTTTAAACCCCACATCTCCAGCGTTTAAAGTAAGAGAATCTTGTTTTTCTTTAACAGCATATCCTAATTCATGTAATCTTTCAGTAATTTTCTTTATTGTTGTATGGGTTTGCTTTAATCCTTCTTTACTTATTTTTATTTCAATTTTTTTCTCGCTGAAGTCCAATGTTATTTCAGAGGATATTTCTTTTAACTTTACTTCCTTAATTTTTTCTGCAAAAGTTTTAGAGCCTTCTTCAGTGTTAAAATCTTTATTTAGATAAATTTCCATTTTAGGTGAAGATGGTTTTTTTCTTGCATCAAAGATTTCAACTAATCTTGGAAGTCCCTGAGTAACTTGCATTTCTGCTACACCTGCCATATGGAAAGTTCTCAAAACCATTTGTGTGGAGGCTTCTCCAAAGGACTGCGCGGTCACGATTCCAATAGCTTCTCCAGAATCAAGCTTTTCTTTTAAATGAAGTTTAGTTACATCAATTCCATCGTCCCCATATTTAAATTCAATTATGTTATTATTGCTATCTCTTACTGTTTCATCATATTCAATTCTTAAGTCTTGAAGAGCGTTTGCAAGACGCCTGTATAAATAACCTGATTTTGGAGTTCTTAATGCAGTATCCATAAGGGAATCTCTTCCTGTTGTTGCTTGAAAGAAAAATTCATCTGGTTTTAATCCTTTTATGAATGAACTTTTTATAAATCCTCTAGATCTTGGAGATAAGTCTCCTTTATGGAAGAAAGACAATGTTCTGTTATTGTATCCAAAATCAATTCTTTTATTTCCCATAGCCTGTTGCCCTACACAAGAAGCCATCTGTGTTATGTTGAGTATATTTCCTCCTCCTCCTGATTTAATCATATTGCTCACAGGATTGTTTTTTGGGAATTTTTCTTTTACAATTTCTCCTATTTTTGTTCTTACTTCATTAAGTGTCTGAAGAATTCTTATCTCTCTTGATTCTTCTCGAGTTTTTCCCGGAATTAATTCAAAAGAAGGACTATTGAATGTTTCAATTATTTCCTGTGCTCTTTTTTGTGCTTTTTCAATAACTTCTTCACACTCTTTGAGAATATCTTCGTTTAAATCCAAATCATTTACAGATATTGTTATTCCCCTATCAGTAAGATAATTTTTACCTAAGTCAAATGCCATTTTAATTATCTTGAATGTTTCTTCTCTTCCAATGCTTTTATCTAAAATTTTGATTAATTCACCATCTTCTCCTCCAAGAGTTGTTTTGTCAATAACCCCTTTTACTACTTCTCCTTCTTTTATTGTGATAAAATCATTAGAAAAATGAACTTCTTTAGGGAATATTTTTGAAAATATTTCATTTCCAAGAACTATTTTTTTAGAAAATTGTCCATTTATTCCGGATTTGAAAAGAATTTGATTTGCATAATCTAAAGGAAATTCTTCTAAACCTAAAAGATAATTTCCTGTTATTGAATCGCTTATGCATCCAACAAGATTAGTATTATTTTTCGGGGAAATTAAATTTCTTTTTACATCCAACAATATTTTTGCTTCAGCTCTGGCTTCTTCATTTTGAGGAGAATGAATATTCATTTCATCACCATCAAAATCTGCATTGTATGGTGTTGCTGTTGCGGGGTGCAATCTAAATGTTCTTCCAGGCAAGACTTTTACAAAATGTGCCATTAAACTTCCCCTGTGTAAACTTGGATGTCGATTAAATAAAACAATATCTCCATCCTGCAAATGTCTTTCAACTTGATATCCGGGTTCTAATTCATTTATTATTTCTTCTCTCAAATCAATTGAGATTTTTTTTCTTTTTCCATCTGTTCTGATTATATAATTTGCACCAGGGTATTCTTCACCTTTTTCAATTAATTTTTTCATCTTTTCCATATTTAAATCATTTACAGTTTCAGAGACTGTAACGACCCGGGCTATTTCCAAAGGAATTCCTACTTCATTTATGTTAATAAATGGATCAGGAGAAATAACTGTTCTTCCAGAATAATTTACTCTTTTTCCAGCAATATTTTTTCTTATTCTTCCCTCTTTTCCTTTTATTCTTTCTGTAATTGTCTTTAATGGTTGTCCGCTTCTGTGTCTTGCAGGAGGAATTCTTGTTATTGTATTATCAAAAAATGTGGTAATATGATATTGAAGTAAATCCCATAAGTCTTCTATAATCACTTCAGGAGCTCCAGCATTTAAGTTTTCCCATAATCTCTGATTTGCCCTTATTATATCAGAAAGTTTGTGTGTTAAATCGTCTTCACTTCTTTCTCCTGTTTCAAGTATAATAGAAGGTCTAACAGTTACAGGAGGCACTAATAAAGAAGTTAAAACAGCCCATTCAGGTCTGCAAGTCAAAGAATTTACCCCTATTTTTTTTAATTCATCTTCTGTTATTTTTACAAGCATTTCTCTTATTTCAGTTGGAAATATTCTTATTTTACCTTTATAAAAAGTGGTTGGTTTATCTAATCTAATTCTTTCTTGAACAGCTTGGCAGTGAGGACATTTTTTTGCATCCTTTGCTTTTTTTGCTCTTTGAGTTGGAGTGTATTTTTCTAAATCTTTATCATTAAGCATTAGCTTTCCACATTCTTGACAGAAACATCTTAAACTCATTTCAATTAAAGGAACGTATTTTAAATGGATAATTGGTCTAGCTAAATCAATACTTCCCGGATGTCCTAAACATTCTTTTATTCTTCCTCCACAGGTTCTGCATCTTACTCCAGGATCAACTGCGCCTAATCTTAAATCCATTAATCCTCCATCAACAGGATATCCGTCTATATCATAAAGTTCTGGTGTGACTATCTTTGCACATGAAATCTTTTTTATTTGTTCGGGATTAATTAATGCAAATTTTATTTCTCCAATTTTTTTCTTAACAAAGGTTCTCATTTTTATATTCTTCCTCCACTATTTTTTACTAGTTTATTATTATACTGAGAAGCTATTGTGCATTTTGCAAGTGATTTATTAACTAAAGATTGTACTATTTCAGTTTGTTTATAATATTCACATTCATTATAATTTAAGAGATTACAAAGGTTATAATCCTCAAAGCAAGTTCTTGCAAAAGGGCATTTACCTGCATTTTTTTCAAGTGAATTTTCTTTTTCCATTTTATTCGTATTTATTTTTTAATTCAAAGGTAGTGTTTATGTGTAATCCTTGCAATTCTTCTAAAAGAAGTTTAAATGCATATGAGACTTCAACAGGTTCTATTTCCTCACTATTGCAAAGAGGACAAAATGTTTTTACCCTTATACTATCTTCAATTGCAATTGAACCGCATTTTGAACAAATAGGAAGAACAACTTTATCTGAATCGTATCTTTCTTTTAATAATAAAGAGGCTCCATGAGCAACAAGAGCTTGCTGTTCCATTTCTCCCAATCTTAGTGCTCCTCCTCTTGATCTTCCTTCAACAGGTTGTCTTGTTAAAAGAGCAATTTTTCCTGAAGCTCTTCCATGCATTTTATTTCCGACCATATATTTAAGTTTCAAATAATATAAATTTCCTACAAATATTTTTGAGGAGATTTTTTGCCCGCTAATCCCACTATACATTGTCTCTTTTCCATCAAATCTAAATCCTAATTCTTCAAGTTGTTCTTCTAAATCCTTTTTTCCTACACCACAAAAAGAAGTTCCATCTATAATTTCTCCTTTAATGGATCCAACTTTTCCTGCAAGTAATTCCAATAAATATCCAACAGTCATTCTTGAAGGCAATCCATGGGGATTGAAAAGAACATCTGGCTTGATTCCTTTTGAAGTAAAAGGAATATCTTCTTCGGGGACAATCATCCCAATAACTCCTTTTTGTCCATGGGAAGTTGCGAATTTATCTCCTAATTCGGGTATTCTTTGATCTCTTGTTTTTACTTGGACAATTTTATTTCCTTCATTATCTTCAGTAATAAAAACAGACTCAACAATTCCTTTTTCTTCTTGTCTCATTGTTACACTTGATTCTTTTTTAGTCCTTATAGAAATTTCACGAGCCTCAGATAAGAATTTTGGAGGAGACATTTTTCCAATCATAACTTCTCCTTCATTTATTTCGGCTTCGGGGTAAACTATTCCATCATCTTCAAGGAATCTATAATAAGATTCCACCCTGTATCCAGAAGTGTCTTTTTCTGGTATTGCGATTTCATCTTTTAATCCCCCTGCATAGTTCATCTCAACAGCTGAATAAGGTCTAAAATAAAAACTTCTTCCGACCCCTCTATCTAGACTTCCTTTATTAAAAACTAAAGAATCTTCCATATTATATCCTTCATAACTCATAACAGCAACAACAAGATTTTGTCCAGCAGGATAAATATTAAGAGTATCGTATACAAAACTTCTAACAATTGGTTTTTGAGGATATTGTAAAATACTTACATCGGTATCCAATCTACACAAATAATTTGCAGCATATAATCCCAAAGCTTGCTTTTGTGTTTTACTACCTCTGTTTAGTCTTGAGCTTTGATCATGATTTCCATAAGGAACAAGGCTTGTGACTGTTCCAAATAAAGAAACAGGATCAATTTCTAAATGAGTATGTTCGCTTGTTAAGTTTTCTTTATTAAGGGAAACCAATGCGTTTTCTTCTTCTGCAGCGTCAAGATATTCAATTATTCCCATATCAACTAAATTTCCCCATTTTAATTCTCCTTGTTCTATTTGAATTAAATGTTCATCTTTCAATTTCGGAGTTCCATTCTCAACAATTATAAGTGGCCTTAAGACTCTTCCAGATTCAGTTGAAATATAAACTGTTTTAATTCCTTCATCTTCTCTAATATTCATTTGTATAGGAAAGTTTTTTTCTCTTCTTTTTTCTTTTACTTGCTGTACAAATTTTTTACCATCTTCAACTGTTCCTATAAACATCCCATTAAAAAAGATATCATAATTTCCAACACCATCTTTTTCAAATCCAAGACCTTCTAAATCTTTTAAAAATTTAGTTTCATCTAATTCTATTCTTGTTGAAACTCTGCTTAATATTGCAAGATTTTTTCTTAAACCAATTTCTGTCCCTTCAGGAGTTTCAATAGGGCAAAATCTCCCATAATGTGTTGGATGCAAGGTTCTTGCCATAAAGTTTTCCTGGTCTCCTGGAAGCATGCTTGAGACTCTCTGCAATTGTGAAATTGTAGCAAGATAATTTGTTTTATCAATATTTTGTGTAATTCCACTTCTTTCTCCTGTCCAAGAACCTGTCGCAATAGCAGATTCAATTCTATGTGAAAACAAAGTAGATTTAGCAAGAACTTTTATTGAAAAGAACTTTTTTCTTTTAGATGATTTTTGTAAAGAATATTGTATATCTCTAACTAAAATTCCTAAATTAACTCTGAATAATGTAGCAAGCAAATCTCCAGATAATCTAACTCTTTTATTTGCATAATGGTCTTTATCTGTTCTTAATTTTGGATTTTCTTTAGCAATCAAAAATTGCTTTATGAATTTGCATAATGTTATTGCTTTTTTCATTCTATCTTCTTTCTTTTGTCCAATATGCGGGAATAAATATGAATCAATTCTTTGTTTTACTCTGTCTAAAATTTCTTTTTTAGTTCCTTGAAGGTTTGTTTTTTCAGCAATATACATCATTGCGTCTTCTTTTTCTGCAAGATTAGTAAATTCATATAAATTAACTATAACACTATCTGTTTCTTTTCCGATGTATTTAGAAATATCTGCTTCTTTTGTAAGTCCAAATGCTTTCAAAAGGACAACTGCAGGAATGTCTTTAAATCTGCTAAATGAAACATTTATGATTCCTTCTTTATTTTCAGTTATTGTTATGGGTATTCTATATGTTCCTTTTAATGAGAATAATTTTAATGTTAAATCCCCTTTTTTATTGTTCTCTATGAAAGGTTGATTTTCTGCCAAATCTTCTGCCATAATCATAACTCTTTCATTACCTTTTATTATAAAATATCCTCCGGGATCCAGGGGGTCATCATAATTTTGAAGCAATTCTTCTTTTGACATCCCAATTGTATTACAAGCCTTGCTTTTTACCATAATAGGAATTTTTCCTATTTCAACAATCTCAGAATCAACTTGCCCATCTTTTTTAACAGTTAATTCAAGGGTTATTGGGGCAGCATATGTTAAATTTCTAAGTTGTGCTTCTGTGGGTGTTATTAAAGATGAACTTCCGTCAGCTTCAACAACTTTAGGTTTCCCAACAGATATTTTTCCAAGATTAATCTCAAATTCTTCATTGGTTATTGTTTCAGAAATTTCATTTACAATTTCTTGAAGCCTTTTATCTATAAAATTATTAAAAGAGATTATATTAGATTCAACTAAAGAGTGCTCTTTTAGATAATTTTTTACAATTATGTGATTTTGTTTCTCAAAAACCATTATACTACCACCCTATAATACAAATTTATTTTTCCTTCCTCATCTCTTTCAATTTTTATTATGTCTCCTATGCTGCAATTTTCAGGAATTCCTGCATCGTTTAAGAGAATTTTTGGAAGTTGAGATTTAGAAATGTTTAATTTGTTTAATAACTCTTGAGATTCTTTTTCGTTTAATTTAGTGTGTTTGGATTGTAGAATGTGCATTTTTCTCTCGTTGAATATTTAAATCCTTGACATCAAGTCACAGGATAAACTTTAACAACTTTGTAATAATGAAAGATAGCAAAAATTGCTTTTTAAATCTTTGTATTCGTATGGATTTGCACAATAAGTCATTCTTGCACAAAAAGCAAGAATAGATAAAAAGATTATAATCCACATGGATTTGAGTTTTTCCAAGTAGATTTACAAAATTAAAAAATGGCCCCGATGGGATTTGAACCCACGACACCTGGATTGCTTTGCGTTCTCGCGAAGCACGCGAAACTTGTTTCAGCATAAAAGTCCAGTGCTCTAACCAGACTGAGCTACGGAGCCTCCGTATCTCAAATATATTGAGATATTGAAAAAAGATATAATTACTTTATAAAATTAACCAATACATCACAATTATGTTTATAACTAGTTTAATCTCTATCAGGAGATGGAACTTGAAGAATTATTTCTAAAAAAAGAAGAATTACCCATTTTATACAAAACATGTTTTCAGATACCAATTCACCCTAGACTTTTAGACCCATGTATTAATATAGATACTTCAATAGCACAAAAAATATTTCCAGATGTTGCACAAGATTGGTATGAAGATTTAAAGAAATATAATCCAGAAGACAAACAAGAAAAAGAATGGATTGAAAATGTTTTTTTAAAAGAAAAACCAGTTATAGAAAAACACTTTAATCACCAAATTATGAATTTTTGGCAAGATGACATCACCATAGAAGAAAATGGATTTGTAAATTGCTTTTCAATAAATAGAAATGCAGGAGGAAGCCTTTATTTCAATAAAGAAGATTTTAACTGTCAATCAATAGGAAACGCATATATTCATTTTTCTGATGAAAAATACAAAGAATTCAAGCCTGAGAATGAAGATAATCTATTTGTTTATTCAAGCCATAATATAGATAATTATCCTGGAGCATTATTCTTAAGAAATTGGGCAATAAAATATATGAATGAAGTTTTTCAAAAGATATTCTAATTTTCATTAATAAAACTTATTTATCTCCTGCAATACTTTCCAGTTTACTAATTGATTTTATTAAATTATTCATAATTTCTTCAGAGACAGAATCAATATATTCATCACGAGTTTGTATTTTTAAAATTTCACAATCTGGAGCAAATTTTTTTTTAAATAATGCCCCTGCATTTAATTTACTAAAAGCATCTCCAGAGATAGTACATTCTTTACCAATCAAATCCTTATAAGTTATAATATATTTCTGTTCAGTACCATAAATAAAATCAAATTCATACCCGTCTTTATCCTCAAACTCCATTAAATTCAAAACAGATTATTGTTTATAAGAATTATTGTGTTAATAGTATTAACTCACAAAAATTTCTTTAATCTCTCACTAAAATCCTCTTCACTCATAGCCCCAACAAAATTAGTTATAACTTTCCCATCTTTAAACAAAACAAAATTAGGAATAGATGAAACATTAAATTTTTGTGCAATTTCGTGACCATCTTCAACATTAACTTTTCCAACTTTCAATTTCTTCTTTTCAAATTTTTCAGCAACATCTTCAACAATTGGACCCATCATAACACAAGGCATGCACCAGTCTGCATAGAAGTCAATTAAGACAGTCCCTTCTTTGATAAACTCATTAAATTTTCCGTTTGTTAATTCTGTTACCATGTTTTCTATAGAAATGAATATTTTTTAAATTGTTCGGTTTTTTCTTAGATAAGTTAAAAAGGAATAAAAATCCTTTTTCTCTTCATTTACCAAATTCCATTCGTCCAAATTAATCTCAGGAAAAAAAGTATCTCCAACAGGATTCTGATAAACTCTAGTTATCTCTAATTTATTTACAAAAGGCATAAACTTTTTGTAAATTTCTCCTCCTCCAATTACAAAAGAATCTTGATTTTCTGTAAAATCAATTGCCTGTTCGATACTTCTTGCTATATAAATCCCATTATGCTCTTCCAATTTATTTGAAAGAACAATATTCTTTCTTTCAGGCAAGGGTCTGAATTTTTCAGGCAGGGATTCATAAGTTCTTCTTCCCATGATGACAGGGTGATTTAATGTAAGAGATTTAAATCTCTTCATGTCTTCAGGAATATATCAAGGAACTTTTCCCTCTCTCCCTATAACATTATTTTCAGATGTTGCTGCAATTATTGTGAGATTCATTTTAAACCAACATCTCTCTTTCAATTTTTGGATGAGGATTATAATCTGAAACAATAAAATCATCTACAGTTAATTCATAATATCTTTTATCCCTTCCATCAGGGAATTTATAATTAATAGTTAAAATTGGGGAAGGTCTAATCTCTCTTGTAAATTGTTCGAGCAATGCAGTAACATGATCATACTTTTCTTCTTCTGGGTCATTAGGATGATCTTTATCCTTAGGAGCATGATTATTAACCCATTCAAGAACATCAAAATATCCTTGTTTGTCTCCATTTTGTTTTTCTTTACTGATTGCATCTTTCATCTTTGATTTAAGTTCACCAAAATTTTCCCGATACCATTGAGTTCTCTTTTCTAATCCAGTATAAATATGAAAATCCCCAAAAGTGTGATAAAACGCTTGGGGCTCCAGTCCAAGTTCATGTGCAAAAATCTTTGCTTCCATCCAATATGCAACAGTGTTAAAAGGAACTCCTAAAAATATATCTGAACTTCTTTGATATAATTTAAGAAAAAATCTTCCATCTTCATCAGCAGTCATCTGAAAAAAAGAATGACAAGGTTCTAAAGACATATCATGCAAATCAGCAACATTCCAATAACTTACAAGATTTTTTTTACCTTGCGGATGTTTTTTCATTTTTTCAAGAATCTCACTTAACTGGTCAATTCCAAGAGGGTCCTTTACGTATGCATCTCTAAGATGTCCTTCAAACCTAGTTTTTTTACCCGTAGAGATAAATTTAGGCCAATGTCTTAGTTGATATCCATAAATAGGACCCGCGTCTCCAAATTTATTTGCAAATTCCCCACTTTCACGAATCATCTGAGCATAATCTAACATAGCTTTATCCCAATCTTTAGAATATTTATTTTCTTTTAACAATAAACTTTCAGGAAAAATTCCTGCTTTAACCATCTCAGGAAGATTTCTATCAAAAGTATTTCCTCTCCAGACTTTACATTTATTATCTTCTAAATATTTTATATTAGTATCTCCACTTAAAAACCAAAGGGTTTCATAAATCATTGATTTTGTAGCCATTTTTTTAGTTGTTAAAAGAGGCCCTCTTTCACCCAAGCTATATCTTGCTTGAGGCCCCCCAAAATAAGAAATTAAACCAGAACCTTTGCTCCCTTGTTTAAACCCCGTATCTTCATTAGTAAAAGTATCTTTTACTAAATCTAAATATTGTTGCACCATTTTTATTACAAATCCAAACTAAAACTGTTTTATAAATATAATCAAACTCCAAAATAGATATATCAATATGTATAAATCTTTTTAAAGAAAATTAAATAAAATATCTTTATGCCATTAAATCAATTGTATACATATACTGTCCCAGAAGAGATAAAAAAAATTGAAGATGCTGAAGAAAAGGTAATTGCCCTTTTAAGAAATGTAAGGGCTAATGTAGGAATTCTTCGACCTCATTTTCTAAAAGCCGATTTAGAATTTATTTTAAATGTTGTTAAACAAGGAAAATGGATTCTTCAAGATCAATTAAACATAAACAGTGCATTTTTAGAAAGAAGAATCGGAAAAGAAGTAAGATTAAATTATGATATAAATCTTTCAGATGCAAAAGAAATAATTGATGATTATACACAATTTTCTGAAAAAGGGTGTAAATCTTGCATAAATTTAGGAAAATTATACAAAGAAATGGAAACAGGTAGATATTGTAAGCTTGATGAAACCGAAAAATCCATAGTAGAATCTCCTATTTTGGATAATAAATCTTTTAAAATCCATAAATTTTATAAAACAGGGTGCGATGATAAATCTCCTAAATTTAGACCACTAGAAACAGTAATTTTAGAAGAATCCATAAAAAGAAGAGATGATGGTTTTTCTTATGATTAATTCTGTATCTCAACCTTCCCCCCGCTTGTAACTCTCCCCCCTTGATGTTGTCCTGAATATGCTCTCTTAATATCTCCTACAACAGCATAATACTCAATACTAAACATTCTAGCTCCTAACTCAAAAATAAAATCCTGATTTCCTAAATTCTTTATACCAAATGTCAATTGTCCTTTATATCCTGGATTAGTTGAAGTGAAATGTAAACTTATTCCTCCTCTTTGCAAAGAACTTCTTGGACAAATCTTTGGAATTAAATATGCTTCAGGAAAGTTTTCATCATATTTTATTTTTTTAGCAGGAGAATGAATAATCTCCATTGTCGTAACCAAATAATACTCTCCGGGTTTTATTGTAAATCTTTTATTTCCATCTTTAGTTATATCTCCAATAGTTTCTGTTTTTGAAGAATATCTTTCTTTAACTCCCAATAAACTCTCTCCAATTATATTATGTATCTGTCCAACT
>Ga0116155_10002384_pt1 | contig 12812 bp, 9 predicted proteins | sample AD_UKC032_MetaG_FD_89890 | JGI IMG/M metagenome (GOLD analysis project Ga0116155, IMG submission 89890) | Active sludge microbial communities of municipal wastewater-treating anaerobic digesters from USA - AD_UKC032_MetaG | ecosystem: Engineered > Bioreactor > Anaerobic > Digestate | place: USA...
ACCCGCATCCGGTCGAACGTCTCCGCATCCTGCCGCTTGCTGACCACATGGATGATCTCGTCGATGAAACCATCCAAACCCACAAACGCGGCCAGCTGGCCCACCCGCGCCTCGGCCGCTGCGAGCCGGCTGGCGCACTGTTCCCGTAATTCAGCGGAATTGATCATATGTCGATTGTTGGTCTTCTTACCCCATGACCCTGGCCTGCGCAACTGACTTTTTCGAGGCTGCGCTCCGAGCGCATTCGGGGCAGCCGCCAAGGCGGCGGGGCTCGGAACCCGGAGTCAATGCGATGTCATTCGGGCAGCGGCCGACCCCGCGTTTCCGGCGCCAGCCAGATCAGCACCATGCCGGCGACGTAGACGAGCGTGATGGTGGCGCTGGCCCGGGCATAGCTGTTGCCGAAATAGGCAATCAGCTCCCCCATCGAGATCGCGCCAAAGGCGGCCAGGATCCGCCCGAAATTGAAGCTCAAACCCTGCCCGGTCGCGCGCGCGCGGGTGGGGAACAGCTCGGGCAGATAGAGCGGCAGCCAGCCGTAGAAGGCGGCCGTCATCGCGCCCACCACAAACACCAGCACCAGGAACGCCGACCCATACGACCCCACCCACCGATACAGGATCCCGCAGCTCACCAGCGATCCCAGACACAGCAGGAAATAGGCCGGACGCCGCCCCATCCGCCCCCCGATCCACGGCCCGAGAAAGCAGCCGCCAATGGCGCCCACCGAGGTCAGGATTTGCGTGAGGGCCTTGGCCGCCGGCTGCTCGCCTCGAGTCAGCTGGTCCGCCCACAGCGGCAGCCACTGGACGGATCCCCACGTGCCGATCAACGCCACGGATGCGAAGGCGATCGCCAGGATCGTCACGCGCCTCAACCCGGGCGAAAACACCTCGCGCAACGGGTGCCCAGCCGCGCTCTGCACCGAATCCTTCCAGCGCCTGGACTCGGGCACATATCGCACAATGAACAAGGCGAGCAGGGCCGGGGCCGCCCCGGCCAGCATCACCCACCGCCAGGAGGTCGTTGTCACGTGAAACAACATCCCCAGGACGCCGATCAGACCGAAGCCGACGTTCGACGCGGCGCCGATGGCCCCCGCCAGCAACGGACGGTTCTTCTCCGGCCAGCACTCCATCACCAGCGCCACGCCCAGCGACCATTCGCCTCCCATCCCCAGCGCCGCCAGAAATCGAAAAACACCCAGCTGCCAGGGCGCGGCCACGAAATAACAGCAGCCCGTGAACAAGGAGTAGGTGAGGATGCTGACGACCATCGATCGCACTCGGCCGAGCCGGTCGCCCAGCCACCCGAACACCACCCCGCCGCTGGCCGCCCCGAACAGGAACATCGCCGTGATGATCCCCATCCACCGACCCACCTCGGCGTCCCCTTGCACCCCCAGCAGGTCCTGCAGCGCCGGGCGCGCTGCCAAGGGGAAGATCCCCATCTCGAGCCCGTCGAACATCCAGCCCAGAAACGCCGCCGCCAGAACCAGCCATCGCTCCCGCACACGGGACGCGTCATCCTTCCTGCTGTCGATCTCCATGGTCTTGATTGGATACAATGTGCGCCGGGGGGCTGCCGCCAGCGCTGGGTTTCAAGCGGGCGGGCCTTATCGCTGAGGGCCCTGGTGCACTGAGCCGTCCACCCGCACCTCATGGCCGTGATAGGGGCACCGGGCAAACACCGTGTCCGGATCCGCGCTGTCTTTCACGCCGGGCGAGACCAGGATATAGCTGATCAGGTTCGTGTCGAAGTCCGACCAGCTCATGGATTCCGGGCGGGGGCGCGGGTCGATCGGACAGACAAGGATTCGGGGCAAGGAGATCTCCTCCTTCATCTGGTCGAAGCGCGAGGGCAGCGTATCGTCATGGTCGATGGCCCAAATCTTGGCGCCCAGGCCCACCTGCTTCAGGTTGTTGACGCAAGCGATCGACTGCGCTCGGCCGCGGGCGGCGGTCAGCGCCGGGAGGGTCATGCCAGCCATGATCGCCACCGGGGGAACCAGGGTCGATGCAACCAGCGCCTTGGCCGGCTCCTGGTTCCCATTGTTCACCATGAGCCAGCCGTCCGGTATCCGCGCCGAGACACCCAGCGACTGCGCGGGCGCCTGCATCGCGAAGAACCGCTCGATCAGTTTCGCGGGCATGGTGGCCACCGCCTGGGGGCCCGCCCCTTCTCCCTGGGACCCCATCCCTTTCAGAACCTGGCGTTGCACATCCTGGATCGCGGCGCTGAATCTCTCGCTCAGGAACGAAAACGCGTTGCCCCGGGCCGGGATCCCCGGCGCGAGCCGCCGGAACTCGGCGGTCGCCTGGAGCCCCGGGCGCCTCCCCTGGCGCACCGCCGCCATGGTCTCGACCAGCGCGTCGCTCGTTGCGATCACCAGGTAATTCTCGAAGCGCGCCAAGGTGAACCGCACCGGCATGGGCAGCGGCGCCGGCACTTCCATCACGCGCATTCGCAGCCCCCCCTCGTCCTTCACGATGAGATTGGGATTCTTCTTCAGCTCGATTTCCATCCGGTCGAACACGGTGTCGTCCTTGACGGCGATGACCAGGGCCAGGGCGGGCTCGGGGATCTCGACGCCCGGCGGCCGAGGGATCGGCAGAGCGACTTTCCTTTCCGGGTTCAACGTCATCACGATGCCGGCCTCGCTCCCGAGGGATGCCAGCAGCCGATCCAGGTTGACCATGGTCCGCCGCTCGAACTGGACCGGAAACCGCGCCAGCCACCGGCTCGCTTCCGGAATGTCGGCCTGGCCAATCTCGGTTCGCACAATACCCCATAACGCCGCCAGGCTCAGGTCGTTGAACCACGCCAGCGCCGTGTCGGCCGGCAAGAGATCCAGGCCTTCGAGCGGATGCGGGTTCCCCCCGAACACCGCGCTCGCGTACCCCGGCGTGGCGCCCTTCTTCAACTGCACGATTGCCCGGGTGTGGTGCAGGCCCGGCGCCAGTTCCGTCGCGCTCATCCCGATGCCCCGGACGCTCTCCACACCGCTGTGCTGGACCATCCTGCACACCATCGAGAAGACCTCCTTGACTCTCGATTGCTGCTCCGGATTCATGCCCGGGAGGCCAAGAACCAAAGGCTCCCATTCCCGGATGCTCCCGGAAAGCCCCTCGAGCCAGGACGCTGGATTCACATACAAATAGAAGCTCCCGCCCGTCTCGAGGTGCCGCGCCACGTCCGCGTAGCTGGTCGGCGAAGAAGCCGATGGGACACGGGGCGCCAGGAGCGGCAGATCCGGCTCGGCCGCCGGCATCCACAATGCCGCCGCCAGCAACGCGCCGATCCATGCTGCTGGCCAATGTCTCCTTGTGCAAGCCGCCTTCTGGTGGGCAAAGGCTGGGAAGCAACGCCAAAAGAAGGTCTTCATACCTCGATGCTGAATCCGAATGATGGGGGAAGCAAGGCAAAAGGATCTGTCCGCACGCGGCCGCAGCACATCGCACAGCCCGCCCTGCCCCCATCCAGAACGGACTGCTGCAAGGGTCCTATTCTCCTCGAAGCTCAGCCTCGCCGAATCGCTGGCGCCAGCCATGTCGCACATGCAGCACAAAGACCGCCCGATCCGCCACCATGTAAAGGACGCGATAATTTGCACTGTGAAAGGGGCTGGTCAAGAACCGATCCCGGAAGCTGGACAGACCGCGGGCGCGGAGCTACTTTTTTTCATGATTGATCGCACGGGGCACGTCGAACATGCGCATGATTGCCATCCGTAATCGAGCCGCAGCTGCCGTGGCAAGCGGAGCTCTCGCCTGGACGCTGGCAGCGCCCGTCTCGGCGCCCGCCGTGGATCTCCCGCAGGCAGCTCGACCGCCGTCACCGCCAGGCATCCGGGGGACTGCCCCGCAGCCCGCCGCACACCCGGCTCCACCGGCCCGCATCGGCCCGGCCACAGGGAATGTCCGCCGCGCGCAACCCGCTCAGTTCGTCCAGGGCGTATCCGGCGTCGGACAAGGGATGCCTGTCGGCGGCGGACCGGGATGGAACGGCGGCGGCGGCATGCCGGCCTGGGGTATTCCCCGCGTGATCGCGGCGCCTGTGATCCCCGGCGGCGGATTGGCGAATGTCACGGTGCGGACGCCGGCCATCCGGAACCAGAACCTGGCCCGCTCGTTCTTCTATCCCGGACCGCGCTCACGCTGATCGACGACGCCATGCCTCTGTACGAATACGAAGTGTGCGATGGGGACTGTGCGATCTGCGGCGGCAAGTTCACGCTGCGCCGCCCCGTGGACGCGCCCGAGCTGACCCGCTGCCCCGCCTGCAAGAAGCCCGTGCGTAAGATCATCTCGAGCTTCAACACGCCCACGAAGCTCAAGCCGCTGTCGATCTCGGATGCCAAACAGGCCGGCTTCACCGTGCTCAAGCGGGTCAGCAAAGGCGAGTACGAGCGGCAGTGACCGCCTTGGGGTCTGTGCAAAAATTACTTCCGATTTTGGCGGGAGCGCCGCCGGGCCAGATGCGAGGCGCAAGGGAGGGAGTGTATCCCCAGCGATACTCGACCGACCGAGCAACGAAGCAAATGGCCCGGCGCCGCCCCGCCCCTGCGGGCTGGGGGCCTTGGGCGGCCTGGCTGTGTTGCTCCTCGCTCACAGACCGCGCGGGTATGCTCACTCGTCGCGACTTGCCAGCCCGCCCAATCCCCTCGAGCAAAATCGGAATTAATTTTTGCACAGACCCTTACCTTTCGGTTTGCCAGGTAGGGCGCGCGCTCCGCTGCGCGCCGGGCCGAAAGCTGCAGGGACCGGCTGAAGCCGGGACACCAAACCCGACAACGCTCAGGAACGGCGTTTATCGGCCGTTTTCCTTCTCCCAGGGCACGATCCATTGATAGATGGTGTGCTCGCCCTCGTAGTAGCCGCTGTCATCGGGATCGTCGCCTTCGAGGTTGAGGTGATGGACCTGGCGGGGCTTGGCGCCGCGCATGTCGAAGTCGTGGGAAACGATCCGGGACCCGGGCTTGAGCTGGGCCAGCTGCGGCATCAGCCGGACATTGAGCTCGGGCAGCAGGTAGAGGGTCACGACGTTGGCCTCGCGCAGGTCCAGGGTGAAGATGTCCGCCTCGCGGATGGTGACCAGGTGCTCGACGCCATTGGCCTTGACGTTGGCCAGCGATTCCTGGATGCGCTCGGGGTTGATGTCGAACCCGTAGGCCTTGACGCCGTATCTCTTGGCGGCGGTCACCACGATCCGGCCGTCCCCGCAGCCGAGGTCATACACCACGTCCCCCGGCTTGATCTCCGCCAGCTCGAGCATCTTGTCGACGACCTCCTGCGGCGTGGGGACATAGACGACGTCCGGATTGCGGGCGGGCTCGCGGTCCTCGGCCCGGAAGGGCGCCAGGGCGATCTTGAAGGCGATGGCGTGTTCGCACGGGATCTGCTCCGGGCGCTGGATGACGAGGGCGTCGGACTCCTGCTTCCATTCGACCGTCTGGGTGCTGCCGAGCAGCTGGACCGATTCGATCCGGCCGGAACCGTCCCTGCCGCTGCCCAGGGAGGGCATGCGGACATCGCGGGCTGGCAGGCCGAGACAGAATGCATACAGCGTGTCGCCCCGGACGGTGTATCGGATATCGTCGGCGGTGGGGGGGCGGCGGGTTCGCTCGTTGAAGCTGGCGCTGGCTTCGGCAAGGGGGCCGCCTTCGCCGAAGACCTTCCAAGGCCGCGTGCCAAAGATGCCCTCGCCGTTGATGGCCATCCATCGTCCCAGGGATTCGAGCAGCTGGATCTCGTCCTCGTCGAGGGTGCCGTCGCCGCGCAGGGGGACGCTCAGGAGGAGGTTGCCGTTCTTGCTGACGATGTCGATGAGCATGGTGATGACCGTGGCGGCGCTCTTGTAGCCATGGCGCTCGAAGAGGGGCCGGTTGTAGTGCCATGTGCCGATGCAGGTGTCGGTCTGCCAGGGGAACGGCTCGAGCTGGCTGCTGGCGCCCCGCTCGATGTCCCAGACCAGGGCGCGGCGCTGGGCTCCTTCGAGCCGCTTGGTGGTCAGGATGGCCTCGTTGCGCCCGGCGTGCCAGCTGGCGTTGGCGTTGTAAAAGTGAGCCGCCAGGCGCAGGCCCACGTTCTCGGCGTTCTGCAGCGGCAGCACGCTGTCGTCGAAATACAGCAGGTCCGGCTTGTGCTGGTCGATGAGGTCTTTCGTGCGGAGGAAGAACTTGCGGATGTAGGCCGAATCGGGCCTGGCGCCCACGGGATGATTCTGGGCGTAGAGATCCTGCGGGTCGTATCCGTCCCACCATTGGCCTTTGCCGTCGGCCTTGGTGAGCTTACCGTCGTACGGAACGCCCTCGAGCGGCCCGCGCTTGTCTGCCCCCTGCGCAACTTCATACCACGTCCAGGCGCGGGCGGAGTGGACGGTGACTCCGAACCGCAGGCCGGCCTGGCGCGCCGCCTTGGCCCACAGGCCCACCAAGTCCTTTTTCGGGCCCAGGTTCACCGAGTTCCAGGGCTGGTAGCGGGAATCGAAGTTATCGAAGTTGCAGTGATGGTTGGCCATCATGACGAAGTACCTCGCTCCCGCCCTATGGTAGAGCGCCATGAGCTTGTCCGGATCGAACCGCTCGGCCTTCCAGTCGTGGATGATGTCCTTGAACCCGGTCTTGGAGGGGTGCCCGCGGGTCTGGAGGTGGTGCTGGTATTGCGGGCTGCCTTCGATATACATGTTGCGCGCGTACCAGTCGCCCTGCTCGGGCTGGCACTGCGGACCCCAATGGGCCCAGATGCCGAACTTGGCGTCCCGATACCATTCCGGGACCTGGTAGTTCTTCTCGAGCGATTCCCAGGAAGGCTCAAAAACGCCCGGGTGGATCCGCTGCTCGGGCTGGTCCGCCGCGCCGAACACGGCTGCCGCATGACAGCCGGCACACGCCACGAGGACGGCCAGGAGCCGATGCCAATTCGAGAGGTTGGTTTTCATGGGTCGGGTGCTGTCGAATGGTCAACGCCGCAAAACCGCGCCGGCCCGGCGGCCAAGCATGGTCGAGATGCCGGCCTGCTGAATGGCCCGGGCCAGCTCATGCGCCAGATCGCGGTGGGTGCTCACGAGCAGCTCAGCCAGCTCGATCCCGGCCTGGGCTGCCTCGCTCCGGAACTTCGGGTCGCCCAGCATCGACTGGATCACGCGCGCCGACTCCGGATGCGGCACCGTGGCCAGGGCGGCCAGAACCGCCTTCTTGCCGGTGTCCTGTTTGGCCGCCGCCAGCGCCGCCAGGGCCGCCTCGACGCGCGCATCCAGCGGGGATCGACCCGAAGATTCGACCAGCCGAGCCACGCCCTCGATGGCGAGGGACTGTGCCCGCTCGGGTGCATCTGCCCGCCGGGCGATCGCCAGCAACGGCTGGACGGCATCGAGCGTGGGCCACCGGCCGAGAGCAACCAGCGCGCGTTCCTGGCTGCCGGCCCCGCCGCTGGCTGCCAGCCGATCGAGCGCGGCCAAGCCGGCTTCGGCGCCCAGGACGCTCAGGGCGCCAGCCATGGACGCCAGCTCGGCCTCGCGCCCGCCAGCCAGGGCCAGCAATTTCCGGGCGGCTGCTTTCTTGTCGGCCACCCGGGCCGCGATCGCCTCGATGGCGGCGCTGGCTTCGGACGACTTGTCCCGCGCCACCAGGCCGCCCACTGACTCGATCTCCCGCTCGGCGCCGAGCTTGCCCAAAGCAGCCCAAGCCGCCTTCTGCACAGCCGCATCGGGCTCAGCCACGGCCTCGAGGAGGGTCGGGATAGCGGCAGCCTGGCCGCGATCGGCCAGGGCGTTCAGCGCTGCCACGCGGAGGTTTGCCGGGCCGGCGCCGGCGGCCTTGCGGATCTCCGCCGCAGCGCCCTCGCCGGAAATGCGGGCGAGCGCAAGAACGGCGGCATTCTTGTCCGGCCCATCAGCGCCCGCGATGTTCAGCAGCGCCGGCACTCCCGCCGAGCCGCCAACCCGCCCCAAGGCCTCGATCGCGGCCCGGCGCACGTCCGGCTCCGGCTCCTGGACCGCCTCGATGATCCGTGTCTCGGCCGAGGAGTCCAGCACGCTCAGGACCTGGGCCCTGGCCGGCGCGGGCAGCGCCGCATACCGGTTGAGAAGCATCCGGCCGAACCGGGCGCCGGCGCCGCCTGCGATCCGGATCGCCACCTGCTGGAGCCGGGGCTCATTGCTGTTGAGCGCCTCCCGCAGCATCGGCCGCAGCACGGCGGGCGCGGCCGTTTCCATACCCGATAGCGCGGCAGCCCGCAGCGCCACGGGATTCTCGGCGGCCCATAGCCGCCGATAGAGGTCCTGTGCCGCCGCGATGTCGCCCCGCGCGCTCATGCGGCTGGCGGCTTCCATCAAACCCTCGCCCGCCGCCGGATTGCGTCCGAGCAGCGGCGCGAGCGCGGCGGCGGCGGCCGGAGTGGCGATGCGCCCCAGTGCCATGGCCGCGGCCGCCGCGGTTGCCTCGCGGTCCAGATGGCGGACGATCAGGGCCGCCGACTCCGCGTCCGCCCGTTGTCCCAGGGAATGAATCAGGCCGATCTGCTCGCGGGCTTCTCCAGCCTTCTCGAGCGCGCGGCGAAGGCTGGCCGACGCCTCCGGGGCGGGATTCTTCTCGAGCGCGCGCCGGGCGCAGTCGCGCAGCTCCGGCTCGTCTCCGGCCAGCAGCGAGGCGAGGGACGGCACCGCTTCGGCGCCGCCCATGTACTCGAGCTGCCGGACCATCCAGACCCGGGCCGGTTGCGGCGTGGCGGGATCGGCGGCCTGGGCGGCCAGGACCCGGCCCAGAGCCTCGCGCCGCGCCGCCTGGCCCGGCTGGGACGATTGCGAGGCCAGGTCCTGCAGCTCCATCTGGGCGGCATAGCGGGCGGACACGTCCGGATCGGCCAGGCGGGGAATGAGGCCGCGCACGGCGGCGGCATCGTCGGCTCCCGCCGCCGAGAAGGCCAGGCTGCCCAGGACGAACATGGTCAAGAAAGCTTTCATGGATCGAGCAAGTGGATCGGGGTTGAAAAGACGCGTGGGTTTCATGGTCATCGTCCAGGGATCAGATATAGACGTAGGGGGCGCGGCGGGGCCGATCCAGCCAGCGGCTGGCCTCGGGATCGCCAACGATCTGCTCTTGGGCCGGATCCCATCTCAGGGGGCGTTTGAGGCGCTCGGCGATCCCGCTCAAGTGGCAGATGGTGGCCGTCCGGTGGCCGATCTCAGCCGGGCAAATCGGCGGGCGCCGGCTGCGGATGGACTGGATCCAATTGTCGTCGTGGTTGCGCGATTCGTAAAGGCGAACGTCCGCAGGGCCGGGCGGCTGGTCCTTCAGCCCGGCCGGGACGGTGTCCAGCCGGTCTCCCCGGCTCACCAGCACCTCGCCCTTTTCGCCGATGAACCGGATCATATGCCCCTTCATGTCCGGATGATTGCGCAGGACTCGGACGCCGTCGCCATAGACATGCGTTTGGAATTCGGCGCCTTCGTAGCCTTTGGGGATGAACTCGACTGGGCCGGAATCGTCCTGGCCCAGCGCCCACTGGATGATGTCGAAATGGTGCGCGCCCCAGTCCCCGTTCTTCCGGGATCCATAGTCCCAAAAGCAGCGCCAGCCGCCGCCATAATCGCCTTTGACCCGATCGGGATGGTACGGATACCACGGCGTGGGCCCAAGCCAGCGGTCGTAGTCGAAGCCTCCGGGATCGGCTGCTCCGGCAGCGTGCGGGGAGGCGGGAACTCGCCCAGGCTGGCATAGATGGTCTTGACCTTGCCGATCCATCCGTTTCGGACCATCTCGCACGCACGCCGGAAGGCGCGCTCGGACCGCTGCTGGGAGCCCACCTGCAGGATGGCCCCCCGCTGCCGCGCCACGTCGCTCATGATCCGACCCTCGCGAATGGTCAGGGTCATCGGCTTCTGGACAAACACGTCCTTGCCGCTGCGCATGGCGGCGACCGAGATGGGGGCGTGCCAGTGGTCCGGCGTGCAGATCATGACGGCATCAATGTCGCCCCGTTCCATCACCCGCTCGTATTCATGATAGGCGGCGCAGCCTTTGTAGGATCCGCTCGCCGTCCGCTGGCTGTAGGCGGACTCGACAGCGGCCTTGGCGGCTTGGAGCCGGCCGCGGTGCACATCGCACACGGCCAGGACCTGGACATCCTGGCGTCCCGTCATGCCGCCCCGGTGCCCACCCATCTGGAGGCCCATGCCGATCAATCCAATCGTGATGCGATTGCTGGGCGCATTCTGGCCCCAGAGGGCGCCCGGAGCGAAGCCGGGCATCGCCAGGGCCGCTCCGGCCCCAAGGGTTCGCTTCAGAAAACTGCGTCGCGTGGTCTTCATGGTGGAGATTCTCGAATCGCGCTGGAGGTTTGCTCTGGCCGTTGGACGGACAGGATCTGCGTTGGTCATACGCGGCGGATACTAGCCCGGATTTCTCTCGAAGCAAGCACACAACAACAACCCTGTAAAATCGGCCACCAAGCGCCGCGTGGGGGCACGCGGCCTACATCGCCTTGGCGGCCGCTTTGGCCCAGGAATCCCGCAAGGTCACCGTCCGATTGAACACGAGCTTGCCGGGCTGGCAGTCGCGGCTGTCCGCGCAGAAATAACCCAGCCTCTCGAACTGATAGTATGTTTCCGGGGACGCCCCGGCCAGGCTGGGCTCGACCCGGCAATCGGTCAGGAGCTCCAGCGAATGCGGATTGAGGAACGTCTTGAAGTCGCGGCCCTGCGGATCGGCATCGGGCTCGGGAACGGTGAATAGCCGGTCGTAGAGCCGCACCTCGGCCGGCAGCGCATGGGCCGCGGAAACCCAGTGCATCGTCGCTTTGACCTTCCGGTGGCTGGTCGGCCCCCCGGCACGCGAGCCGGGATCCATCGTGCACCGCAACTCGACCACCTCGCCCGCCGCGTTCTTCACCGCCTCTTCGCAGCGGATGACGCCCGCATACCGCAGCCGGACCTCCCGCCCCGGCGCCAGCCGGTAAAAATCCTTGGGCGGATGCTCCATGAAATCGTCGCGCTCGATGAACAGCTCGCGAGAGAAGGGCACGCGGCGCGTTCCGGCGGATGGATCCTCGGGATTATTGACGGCCTCGATTTCCTCGACCTGGCCCTCGGGATAATTGACGAGCACCATCTTCAGAGGCCGCAGCACGGCCATGACCCGCCGCGCGCGGCGGTTGAGATCCTCGCGAATGCTGTGCTCGAGGAGTGCGATGTCCGTCAGGCCCTCGTACTTGGTGACGCCGATCCGGGCGCAGAAGGTGCGGATGGCCGCCGGCGGCACCCCCCGGCGCCGCAATCCCGCCACCGTCGGCATCCGCGGATCGTCCCACCCGCCAACGAGCCCTTCATCGACCAGCTGCAGCAGCTTGCGCTTGCTCATCACGGTGTAGCCCAGGTTGAGCCGGGCGAACTCGATCTGCCGCGGCGGCGGCTGGGGCACCTGGAGCTGGGCCAGAATCCACTCGTAGAGCGGGCGATGCACCTCGAACTCGAGCGTGCAGATCGAGTGGGTGATGCCCTCGATGGAATCCGACAGGCAGTGCGCGTAGTCGTACATCGGATAGATGGTCCACTGGCTGCCCGTCCGGTGATGGTCCACGCGCCGGATCCGGTAGATCGCCGGGTCCCGCATGTGGATGTTGGGCGACCCGATGTCGATCTTCGCTCGGAGGGTGCGGGCCCCATCCGGGAACTCGCCAGCCCGCATCCGTGCGAACAGGTTCAGGTTCTCCTCGACGCCCCGGTCGCGGTAGGGGCTGGGTTTTCCGGGGCGGTCCGGCGCGCCCCGGTATTCGATCAGCTGCTCGGCCGTCAAATCGCACACATAGGCCCGCCCCATCCGGATCAGCTCGATCGCGTATTGATAGAGCTTCTCGAAATAGTCGGACGCGTAATACACCTGCGGCGCCAGCACCGAATCGGCCCAGCCGTCGATGAGCCATCGCACGTCCTGAATGATCGACTCGACGTACTCGACCTCTTCCTTGGCGGGATTGGTGTCGTCCATGCGCAGGTTGCACACTCCGCCGAACTGGCGCGCTATCCCGAAATTGAGGCAGATCGATTTCGCGTGCCCGATGTGGAGATAGCCGTTGGGCTCGGGCGGAAAGCGGGTGGTGATGGGCCGCCCCCACTTCCCGGTCTGGGCATCGGCCGCGACGATGTCGCGGATAAAGTCGGTCGCGCCGCTGTGGGGATCGGCGGGCGCTCCCGCCGCGGTTGGTTCGTTTGCGTTCGTCATACTTTTTGCTGTGCCATCCTATACGCAGGGGCATCCAACCGCAACGCCCGGCCGCAGGGCTGCGCCTGCGCGGCGGCGGGACCGATCCCCTGGCTCTTGGCTGTGGCGGGTCTCAAGGCTTCGCGTCTGCCGCCAGGGCGCCGCTTCCTGGCTGGCCGGCGCCCGCCCCCGGCGGGCACGACAGCGCGTTCACCAGCAGTCGGGGATAGACGCCGCCCTCGAACTCGGCGGCGGAATGCCCGGGCATGAAATAATAGATCCACCCCGCCCCGGCCGGCCGGCACCATCCGGCGGTGGCCTGGCGATAGACCTGGCCGCTCTTGGCGTCCCGATACTCGAGCCCGAGCAGCACCGTGCGCGGCCCTGTGTGCCGGTGATTCAGATAGACCTCCGTGTCCTCGAGATGAAACGCATCTCTCAGGGTGGCTGGCGCCGGCGCCGAATCGTCCGCGGGCCATAGGATCCGCTCGGGATACTCGATGCCCCGGCTGGTCACGCAATGGCCCGGGGCCAGGTTGACGATGCGCATCTCGACGCCCTCGGTCCACTGGTAGCCGCCCTGGTCGACCGGGCCCGCAGGCAGCTCCACCCCCAG
>Ga0116155_10002387_pt1 | contig 12805 bp, 12 predicted proteins | sample AD_UKC032_MetaG_FD_89890 | JGI IMG/M metagenome (GOLD analysis project Ga0116155, IMG submission 89890) | Active sludge microbial communities of municipal wastewater-treating anaerobic digesters from USA - AD_UKC032_MetaG | ecosystem: Engineered > Bioreactor > Anaerobic > Digestate | place: USA...
AAAATACGGCCGATTCAAACTGGTACAGGTCCTGAGCTGGCCGGGGCTTGCGCTGCAAAAGATCACCACCCGCGAACCGGATGATGATCAAATTGAAGTAGCCATAGCCGCGATGAAGAAAGTCATCTGATCCCCTTCATTTTATTGCAATATATATATACGACAAACAGGCCGGTATGAAGCCCGATTAGCGTTGACTTTTCTTAATAATTACAGTAACTCAAAAATCGTTATTTTTATTTTTTATATTTGAGGACTACAGACAATGAGAAAAACCTTCTGGCGGGTTCTTATACTTTGCGTTCTCTCAACCATCCTGTTTTACTCGCAGGCATTATCCAATGAAGATACGGCGCAACTAACGTTCAGCAAAACAGCCGTTCCCAAAAAACACTACCAGACTTATACTGTTCAGAAGGGAGACATTCTTTCCAAAATCATTCGAAAACTACCCGGCGTAACTGAGAAAGATATTCCCCGCTATTACCGGATGACCAAAGAGCTTAATCCTGATATTGCCGATTTGGACAAGCTATACGTAGGACAGACGCTTGTTCTGCCCGAAAATGGCGTTGCTGTTGCGGAAGAGAAAACCACCGCCTCAGACTCCAAGTCCCCTGCATCGAAAGCGTCCGGACTTCAAACCTATCAGGTTAAAAAAGGCGATAGCCTCATTCGAATCGTACGCCGCAAACTTCACATAAAAACCGGCATGCAGAAAATGTTGCTTGAGATCCAATCATTGAACCCGAGCATTAAGAACCTCAACTATATCTATATCGGACAGATTATTCATTTGCCGGATGGCCAAACCGCTTTAAAATCCGTTCCGGTCGATGCCATAATGAATCCGGCAATAATTCCCGAAGAAAAAGTTTCCGCTATTCCATCCGGTGAGGTAGCTCCCGTTACAGAGAAAAAAGCCGTTGAAGCGAAAGAGTCCATCTTTTTACCTCCTGCTAAGCGACTGGCTGTCATCAAACATATTATTACGCAAATGAACGGATCCATGATTACCAGCGGTAATTACTATCTGCCGATCTCCAAAACCGAACAACTGACGATTGACTGTTCCATCATTCCCGTTGTGGAACTGGAAGACAGGACAACGATATTCCTTGACCTGGGAAGTCGTTCCAATCGTCATCTCAATAAAATGATCAGCGAACGCTGGAGCAATTACCAGTTGGTTAAAATCGACGATAAAGATGACATCATCATCATCCTGAAAAAAATATTCAATAAAAATAAAACCTATGAGATCACCAAAGCACAAAAACCTTTTTCCCTGGGTTCGCAGCCTGTGATGGAGATCATTGTTGACTGGGTCATTGCCAAAAAAGACGTCCAAGCAACTTCATCTAAAACCCAGGGGTTGAGAGTTGTTTACGAAAACAACCCCTTGTTACCGAGGGCCATTGTGAATTACGCACGTCAACATTCTCTGATCATCACGGAAATTTCGCCGGGAAATGGCCTTGTCGGCAAACCGGAAGAAATTTATTCACTGCCTGCCATGACGATTTTACCAACATCATCCGCTAAGGATTTCTCCTCGGCTCTGCTTTCTTATCTGAACATTCAGGGAGAATCGGATGCCGATGTTAGTGTTTTTAACATCGCTAAAGACGGATTCAACCTATCCATAAAAACGGATATCATTGTTACGCGCGGCGAAAAGAAAACGCTTATTTTCTCGCGTGATCTGCCGCCTCAATTTGTCAACATCCTTCAAAAGGCAGGCAACGAACTTATTTTTATCTCCAATCAGGATGATCCTGCCAAAAACATGGAAAAGATTCTGCGTGGTTTTAATGTTGCCTTTACGTCCGGTTATTTCACTTTTTCCGGTCTGGACAAAAACCAACCGCCCTATACCTTCGGTTTCAACGGCACTAAGATCAAAACCGACAAGGATATCTACGTCGTGAATTTTGACTTCAATCCGGATATGCGCGGGTTGTTGCAGGAAACATGGTCGGCAAACATTCTCCGGTATTGAGCTTATAAAGCATAAAATATGATAAAAGCAATTGCCCTTTTTTCCGGCGGACTCGACAGCATTTTAGCCGTCAAACTGGTGCAAAAACAAAATATCGACATTTGCGGACTGACCTTTACAACTCCCTTTTTTAACGCACTGAAAGCACAGGCGGCCGCCCGACAGATCGATTTGCCCCTGATGGTGGAGGATTTTACGGCTCAGCACCTGCAAATGCTCAAATCTCCGCGTTATGGTTACGGCAAAAATATGAACCCCTGCATTGACTGCCATACGCTGATGCTGAAAATGGCCGGCCGAATAATGGAAGAAACCGGCGCTGATTTTCTTGTAACGGGTGAGGTTCTTGGTCAGCGTCCCATGTCACAGACTAAACAGTCTCTTTATGTCGTCGCTAAAAACTCGGGTTACGCCGATTATATTTTGCGACCCCTTTCCGCACAACTACTTGAACCCGTTAAAGCTGAAAGAGAGGGGAAGGTTGACCGCTTAAAACTGCTTTCCATTTCAGGACGAGGTCGCAAAGATCAAATGAGGCTGGCAAAAGAATTCGGCGTCCAGCAATATCCGCCTCCCGCCGGCGGCTGTCTCTTGACGGATCCGATTTTTTCCATCCGCCTGCGCGATCTGATGTCTCATTCGGAAGACCGGCAGATTCGCGATTATGAACTATTGAAATACGGACGGCATTTTCGTGCCGGAGACAAAGGTAAAATCATCGTCGGTAGAAACAAAGCCGACAATGAGGCATTGCGGCAACTTGCTATGGATGTTGACTTGGTCTGCAATATGATCGATTTCCCGGGACCATACGTGCTGGCCCCTTACGGCAGCGAATCGGCCATGACTGCGGCCGCCTCACTATGTGTTCGCTATTCCGACGCTCCGGCCGATACGGAAGCCAGTGTCGTCTGCCTGCATCAAAACAAATCCATCACCATCAAAGCCAAAGCGATCCCGAAAGAAGACTCCGAGCAGTGGATTATTTAAAATTTGTGCCGCCTCTGTGCTGAGGGCGCAAGAGATCATAAACTGTTTTGACCGGATTAAAAACCATCAGCGGAAGCGCAACAAAGACCGTGTTCCAATAGGCCATACCGCCATTCCAAAGCCCGGGCATTTCCTGGGCCTTGAGGTTACGCCCCCTTTCCGTCTTGGGGCTGATTAAATAAGCATCCTGATTTACATAATCGGCCAGGTCAAATTTTTCTCCAAGATAATTCTTCGTGCAACAAACCATATCAACCGGATTAAAATATGAAGCCCGCGACCAGATTTCCGCCTGTGAAGCACGGTTGTGATCCACATGGGCCGATTCCACAATCTGCAATGTTTGCGATTGATCTTTTTCCTGAACCCAGAAAGGACCGCCGCCCGGCTCGCCCTCATTGTGCACCATGCCGCAGACGCGCAAAGGACGGTTCAATAATTCAAATATCGTCTTCTTTTTCGCTGCAAGTGTCTTGCTGGAAAAGTTTTTTGGCATAGCCCTGTTGAGCTCCGACTGACAAAAAACACTCATGGCCTCAATCTCATGGGTATCGATCTGATCTTTTTCTAAATGACGCAACATTGTAAAGACAGACCGCCGCAGTTGCAGTGCTAAACCACCCAACATTTTTTTATAAGGCAATATTTTCTTCTGCAGAGCGTCAGGCGCGATATTATCAATATTTTTAACAAAGATGAGATCGGCATTGAGGGCTTGGAGGTTTTTAAGCAAAGCACCATGTCCACCGGGCCGAAATACCAAATGGCCGTCGTCATCCCGAAATGGAAGATTCTTTTCATCGGCAGCTATCATATTTGTTGCTTGCGACTGCTCGGATAAACCAATCTTAAATCGGACGTGACAACGCTTTTCATATCGGGGGATAATCTCCCTGAGTAAGGCCTTGAAAGCTTTGGTATGCTCTGCTGAAAGAGTAAAGTGCAGGCGACAGATTCCTCTGTCGCTGGCATTAAAGCTTGCGGCTTCCACAAGATGTTCTTCCAACGCCGTCCTGACTTCACCACTCCGATACGCATGAAAGGGAATAAGCGCCTTCGGCAGCCAACCGAATTGAAGGCCGGTTGAAAGAAGGATACGATCCAGCACAGCCTTGACATCCCTTTTCTTAAGCATCAAACGAACTGCATCGTCTTTTTCCAGCATTGGATAAAATGGCATTTTTCTTAAATCGGCAAAAAAAGATCGATCAAGGCCGGTATTGCCAAAGCTCCCTTGCTGAGCAGCGGCAAACCACGCGGCAAACATCCGGCTGGCCGCGCCGGATGCCGGCACAAATTTCAGTATGCTGTGTTTATCGGCTTCGGCGTCATACCGTTTAATGAGACGGTTACGCTCGACAGCTGAAAAAGATCGAATCCCGTCACCCGGAATACAGGGACGAAGAAGTTTCAGAAAAGTTGGCCCACGCCGATAGGTTTTTAATTGCTTATTCACATCAGCGAGCAGCAGACCCAGCGCTTTTATCTGCAAAATATCTTCATTGCTGAAAGAATATTTTTTTTTCAAATCTTCACCCTTCACCTCTTCGTCGTCGCGTTTCAAACGATGGATGGATGTTTTTTTCGCGGCAAACTATAGGAATTTCCTTGCAGAGTGTCGCGGTGCGGAAAAATCGCGGCAATTGAATTCTTTCGTGATGTGGCAATTAATAGAGACGGTTGTTCAGATTTCCGTTTATTTTAACTTTGTATCCTCTTGCCCGTTTTTCCCTGCCATCTGATCGCTATCCGGTTTGATGAAAAGATAGTAAAGCCGTCCTTCTCGGTAAGTTCCACCGGCAAGTTCACCGGCACGATCGCCCACGCCCATATAAACATCACAACGACCTGCGGCCCGGATAGCGCCGCCTGTATCCTGATCCAAAGCAAACCCCACTGGCGTATCCAGATCGACAGAGACAAAGGAAAACATCGCCCGGGGGTATATAGACTTATCCGTTGCAATCGTTCTAAATGGTGTCACCGGCTCATTGAGTGAACCTCTGGGTTCACCGTCTTCAGTCCTGAAGAAAACAAATCGGGGGTTTTGATTAATGTACTCATCAACCTCATCACGGTGAACCATAAAATAACCAATCATGGCCTTGAGATTGATGTTTTTCTGGGAAAGCTTTCCATCGGCTATCATTTTAGGCACGATACTCTTGTATTCCCAGCCGTTATGAGCAGCATAGCCGATCGATTCGATCTTTCCATCTGGCATGCGAATCTTGGCTGAACCTTGCACATGCACGATATAAACTTCAAACGGGTCGCCGAGCCATACAAGCTCATTACCGGCAAAGATATTGGAAGTTTGTATCTCCTCCCTGCTCGGATATTGCTGGATCTTTCCATCCGGTCCTTTTCTGCCCAGAATCGTCCCGTCAGGTCCTTTCACCAGATCGGCGGGCGATTTATATAAAGGATACTTGAAACGGTCTGTGCTTGTAGGTGAACCGTTAAAAATCGGCGTATAGTATCCCGTAAACAATACGGTTCCCTGATCATCACAGCCGACCGAAATATACGTATCGAATTTTTCCCGTAAAACCTCGTTCATTTCTTTTGGCGACAAGCCGGAAGTAACCAGTTTTTTCAATTCCTGCAGGCTTGTTACCGCACGTTCATGGGTGATGTCGCCATAAGGATAGAACGCTTTGCTGGATGGCTTTGCCATATAGTTCAGACTGCGCTCAATTGCTTCCGCCAAGCTGTCCATATCAGATAAAGCCCGTGTGTAGTCTGGAATCTGGTTAGGATCGGTGATTTTTCTCAGGGCCAGTTCGCCCGGGGGCAAAGCACGACTATAATCTTTGGGAGGCTCTTGATAGTCAATAAGAACAGCACTCCGTTTTTGACAGCCCGCAAGCGCTAAAAAAGCAATAACCAATATCACGCCGATAAGAATAGTTTTTATTTTCATGGCAAAAGCATATGACAAGAGAGTCGTATATGTCAAAAGAAATTTGGTGTTAAAATTGCAAATACTGAAGGATAAAAGCTCGAAGCTGAAAGATTTTGAACGGAGACATGAAACTAATCGTCATCAATGGTTAACTCTGCCGCGCGTCGCCACAAGGTCCAAGCCGATTTCAATGGACATGTAATGGCCTTTTTTGAAGCTCCCTGAATTGGCTACCAGGGTGCTGCAAAAGCGCTCAATCCCGGCTGCTTCATGAATATGGCCGCACAGGCAGAGGTTGACTGGATTCAGTTCAAGAAACGCCTTCACGCTACGACTGCCGCCCCGAAGACCTATGAATGAGCGATCACGGACGCCCCGGGGTGGAACATGGGAGATCAAGATAACTTGCGACGCCTCCCTCACCTGCTCATATCCTGTTCGGAGGGTAAGGTCGATTTCTTTCTCTGTGTAAACCGTGGCCGTTTTCACAGGCGTCGGCGAAGACCCGCCCAGACCAATAAAGCCGATCCCATCCAGTATTCGGCCCTTCCCGTGTAGGCTGTACCCTTTTTCTTCAAGTAATTCTTTAACCTCTAACCTGTCCCAGTTACCATGGACGGCAAGAATTTTTGTCGAATGTTGTTCGAGGCATGCAAGAACATCGGCCGCCTCATTCCGTGTTTTAGTATGGGTTATATCCCCTGCGATTACAACCCAATCTGCCGCGCGAATGAGTGGTGCAGCCTCGTTGATGGGCTTAGTTGCCCCGTGAATATCGCTGATTGCAAAAAGTTTCATACCCTTCCCTTCTGATCGCAACAATCTTTCAACCATTATTCGGTTTCGTAGCAGGCCAGGATCTCGCCAAAGTAGAGGGTGTGGTAATCCTTTTTCGGATAGAGGGTCTTATCATAATTATTATCCAGATAAACCGGATTCATCGCGGATTTGAAAACGATTTTGCATTCAAAATGAATCCCCGGCACCTGAATGATCGGCGAGGCGACATTCCGTCCGTCTTCTGTTTTCAGATTGCACATCTTGAACTTGTCCACGTCCCGGCCCGATTTCGATCCGCAAAAAACGATTGCTTTGCTCATGTCGCCTGAAGGTATTGTAACCGTAAAATCCTGAGCTTTTTCTATAAGACCAAAGGTGTGACGGGAATCGCGCACCGCTACCATCATGATCGGTTTTTGCCAGATGAACCCGAAAGTGGCCCAGCCAATAGTCATGGTGTTGAGAGCGTCCGCGGACTTAACGGTTAAGAAGGCTCCTTTCTTGATTTTATTCATAGCTTCTTCGGCAATGCTCATATAATTTAGATTTTTCATGCTCATCTCCTTTTAAGTTTAAACGGAATCAAAATATTACACACTCCGATTATTTGCAGACTTCTTTTTGAAGGTGATCGCCCGTTGAATCATGCTCGATATCAAACCATTTGCTTACATGAGACCCGTCGGCATACAATTCTTGATCTTCCTTATTATAGTGGCTGATCGATAATATGCTTATCTTATTTTTGTTGCAGTCTATCTCGTACAGGCATTTCTTATATGACAGTTCTTCATATCCTGCATTTGTCAATCCATCTTTTGCCCTGCTTTGGATTTCATTCTCCCTGCCTTTTTGTGAATAAACCTCTTTGCCCCATACCTGGACAAAATGCGTTGGCCCGTCCTTACGAACATCTCCCATCTTATAAAAATAAACGTTCCCGTCTTGATCAATCCTATATTTTACCCACTCGTAAGAAATCTTTCCGCAACTCACAAAGAGAAAAAGAACCACAAACAACAAAGAAACAACTAAACTACTCCTTTTCATGTCTATTCCTTTCATTTTGATTGTTAGTTATCTTTCTGTGAATTTGACCTTTCAAGCGCTCTGATGAATGTAAACAGGTGTTATTCTTAATTGCTCGTCATCTTACAACTTCAATATTTTAATGCAAGAATAAATCTGAATCAAATGCTTCATACCCCGACGGGGCACAGTGCAATATCAGACCAATCCTCAACACCCAGTAACTGAAAAACCTAATGCATTAAATGGCAGCAAGAGACTACCTCAATTCCGCCACATTCCTTTCACATTCCTTTCATTGACAATTGTTTTCCTTTTTGCCTATAATTTAGCCATCCGAATAATGAAAAAAAATACGCTAAAGGAGAAAATATAATGAAGCGATTCGTGATTTGTCTGTTTGCCATTTATTTTCTTCTCGGCTTTTCTGCGACTGTATCCACCGCCGAGGAGGTCCAGAAAACAACGGATAAAAGTATCGGCGCTGCGATTGCCGATGACGCCAGAGAAGTAAAAAAAGAATTAGGCAAAACCGTCGAGGCAACGAAAGACGCTATTGTGCGTGATGTCAAAGAGTTGAAAGAGGATGTTCCCAAAGGACTGAAAGAAGCGAAAGACTCCGCGATTCAACAATCCAAGGAAATCAAAGAGAGCGCCTCGAAGGAACTTCAGGAAATCCGCGACAACATGGCCAATCCTTCTATCAAGTCCAAACCGGAAAGCAATTGATACAACCACCATATTTCTATCGGGAGGATCTATTTTGAAAAAGTTATTTCACCGGCTATTTCAATTAATGATATTGTTCGTGATCATGATCATCTGCGCATCAACTGGTTATGCTCAGAACAAAGCGTCGCAATCCACCGGACAGGCAATGCTTGAAGCAATCAGAATTACTGAACCTCTCAACTTCTGCGGCGAACCGGTGCCCCTCAACGATCCGGATGTAAAAGAACGGCTCGAAAGAGAATTGCTGGTATCGCTGGACAGCAGTGACGATGTCATCCTTTGGCTGAAACGCGCCAATCGTTACTTTCCCGATATTGAAAAAGCTCTGAAAGCCCAGTCCATGCCGGACGATCTCAAATATATCACCATCGCGGAAAGTTCTTTGCGACCGCTGGCCTTCTCCAATAAGGGCGCTGTGGGATACTGGCAGTTTATCGAAAGCACGGGAACAAGATACGGTCTTGATGTAAGCAGCGATATTGATGAAAGAAGAAACGTTGACAAGGCAACGCAAGCGGCAACGAAATATCTTAGGAACCTTTACGCACTCTTTGGCTCCTGGACGCTTGCTGCTGCCGCTTATAACATGGGTGAAGATGGCCTGAAATCTGAAATCCTGGTTCAGAAAGTTAACAACTATTACGATCTTTACTTAAATCAGGAAACGCAGCGATATGTTTTCCGAATCCTGGCGGCAAAGATCATCATGTCTAATCCGGTAAAATTCGGTTATGTCCTATCCAAAGATGATCTTTATTTACCCCGACAGTTTGATACGGTTGAAATTCAGGCTATTCAACCCGTCCCCCTTCACATCATTGCGCAGGCGGCTCATACCTATTTTAAAGTCATCAAAGACCTTAATCCGCAAATCAAGTACTATCATCTGCCTGCCGGGACTTATCAGATAAACATTCCCAAAGGATCCTCTGACGGGTTTCGTGAACGCTATGATAAACTTGTCGTCGAATGGTTTGCCCTGAGAAATGATTCTGTTTATACGGTCAAAAAAGGAGACAGCCTTACAGGCATTGCCTCCCGCTTTAATGTCCCCTATAAAGCCTTGACGATTTGGAACTCGATGGGCAGCAGCAAAAAAATTGCTCCCGGCGATAAGTTATATATCTTTGCGGATCGTCCAAAGTCGGCCGATACCTCGGAGAAAACTGTCGAACTGTCACCGTGAATTATTGATTCTGTGTTCGGGAAATTATTAGGATCGATGATGTCATCAAAAGCAGGTTTTACCCGCCGAGTCTGTTTTTTGTGTATTTTTCGCCGACCTTAACAAAACCATAATCCAGCAATTTCTTGGCCTGCTGAGAACGAATCCTCCGGTTTTCCGCTCCGAGAACGACCGCCATTAACTTTACGTTACCCCGATTCGCTGTCGCGATGAGATGAAAGCCGGCAGCACCGACATAGCCGGTTTTCAGTCCGTCCACCCCCGGGTAATTGTGAAGGAGATCATTGCGATTGGTCAGGACAATATTATTAAAAGTAAAACTTTCGATGGAATGAATTTTTTTCGAATTCGGGAAACGCCTCAGATATTCACGCGACAGTTTACAAATATCCCGGGCGGTTGTTGTTTGTTTTTTGTTCGGCAAGCCGTGGGGATTGACAAAATGGGTGTGATTCATGCCAAGCTGGCGGGCCTTGGCATTCATGCGCAAGACAAAATTGTCCACGTTTCCCCCGAAATGCTCGGCCAGAGCAACGGAGGCGTCGTTGGCGGAATGAACAGCCATGCCCTTGACCAGATCAAATACTTCGTATTGGGCACCCGTTTCAAAGAGCATTTTAGACCCCCCTGTGTGAACGGCATTGGCACTGATCGTGACAAGATCGGAATACCTTGCCTTATGTTTCTCAATATCTTCGGAGATCAAATACAGCGACATGATCTTGGACAATGAGGCGGGCTGAATTACCTTATCGGCATTCTGCTGGTAAAGAACCTTGCCGGTATTCAATTCTACAAGCATTGCCGCTTTTACACAAAGCGGATGAAAAGATTTTTTGGCCGGATACCCCGCAACAGGCAAAAGTAAAAAACACAAAATCAATATTGCTATCTTTTTCAAACTGATCTCTGTCCTTTCGCACTGAATTGTGAACAAATGTTATCAATTTCATCCCTAAAAATCAATCATTACCAATGATAAATTATAAAATTTTTTTATTCGACAGAAAGATGATCTGATCAAGCGGCAACCATGCTGATTCTTCCTATCGGCAAAAAAATTATCAACTGTTGTTTTGACTGAAAATGTTGTAGATTTTTCAAAATTAAAAATACTTTGTCCAAGGAAAGAACCATGTTAAAAAATCAAAAAGCGCTTTATTCATACCTTGCCTTTTTGATGATCAGCGTATGTCTGTTTTCTTTGATATCATGCAGCGTAAAGAAAACCCTAACATCTGATCAGGATCAAGCGTCGCAAAATGATATTCTGACAGAAAATACCTACCGTAAAGTCATTGTTCAAAATTTTGAAGCCGATCAGAATCTGGTCAAAAGGCATCCGAACGCCGCCGTCCTCTGTAAAGAAGCTACGTTTCAAGAACTGCTGAAAATCGGCACCATTCCGATGATCGTTAAAACCGCGTCAGCATCTCTGCGGGAAACCAATACGATCATTATCAAAGTCCACCTTGCCTATATCAGCGAAACGCAACAGATACGCGGCCAGACAAGAACCGGCCCCGCGAAAATGACGGCGCAACTCAGATTAATCGATGCGTCAAACGGCAAAGCGGTCCATGAAAAAAATCTTTCTCTTGCTGACCAGCCGTCCGTTAAAACCACAAGTAATGCGTCTGAACTGGGAAAACTGATTGCACAGCATGTCAGCAAAGTTGTCCGAATCAAGTAAACAAGCCATCCCCCATAAACTTTCCTGAATCCCGATAACTTCATAATTCTTTTTCAGGTATAGTTCTTGACAAATTACGATTTCTGACTTAATTACTATCAATAAAATAGTGTTTGATCGCTTATTGTGATCATCCTTTTATAAGTTTTGCCGCCCTGCATGAAAAAGGCATTTTAAAAAGAGTATTTGATTATGAAGCTATCCACTCGATCACGATACGGCGTCCGGCTGATGATCGCTCTGGCCGTCGCCGGCGGGAATAAATCGGTCTTTCTCAAAGACATCGCCGCCAGTGAAGATATATCGGAGAAATATCTGAGTTTGATTGTCATCCCCTTAAGGGCTGCCGGACTCCTGCGATCCATACGGGGTGCGCTCGGCGGTTATGCCCTGGCGAGAGAGCCGAAGGATATATCATTGCGCGACATTGTGGAAGCGGTTGAAGGAGAAACCTGCCTGGTAAATTGCGTTAAGAATCCAGATGTGTGCAAGAGAGTATCAGTCTGCCCGGCAAGGGATACCTGGACCCGGCTCAGCAATACGATCAAGGAAGCGATGGCCGCCGTAACACTCGATCAACTTGTCACCGACCAGAAAGGCAAAAAAAGCATCCCCAAGCCTAAAGCCAGACAAATCAAGAAGCAAAAATAAGAGTATTTATGGAAATAACGAAAGAAATAAGAAAGTTGACAAAAGATTCTTTAGGAATTGTGCATACACAATACTTTACCTTTGCCGAACCGCTCCATCCGTTGCAACTGAAGTCAGGACGCAGCATCGGTCCCGTAACGATTGCCTATGAGACATACGGCAAGCTTAACACAAACAAATCGAATGCTATTTTGGTCTGCCACGCACTTTCGGGTGATGCACACGCGGCTGGACTTTCTCCCGATGACAAAACACCAGGCTGGTGGGACGATTTAATCGGTCCGGGCAAAGCACTCGATACCCGTCAATATTTCGTGATCTGTTCTAATGTCATCGGCGGTTGCAAAGGCAGCACAGGACCTTCATCCCTCAACCCCGAAACCGGCAGACCCTACGCATTGGATTTTCCCATGATCACGATCGCGGATATGGTGGAAGCCGAGCGATATTTGATTGATCATCTTGGCATTGATAAGTTATTGTGCGTCATTGGAGGCTCAATGGGCGGTATGCAGACGCTGCAATGGGCTTCATCCTACCCCGACCGCGTTTTGGCGGCAATACCTATTGCCACGGCGCTGAAACATTCGCCACAACAGATTGCCCTTAATGAAGTTATCCGGCAATCCATCATGTCGGACCCGGCTTGGCGCAAAGGTTACTATTACGAACACGGCCAGCCCGAAAAAGGACTGGCGTTGGCGCGCATGATCGGTCACATCACCTTTATGAGCGATCAGTCCATGGAAGAAAAATTTTCTCGCAAACTTAAAAATGACAATCTGAGCTTTCAGTTTACCGACGACTTTGAAGTTGAGGGTTATCTGCGTTATC
>Ga0116155_10002390_pt1 | contig 12798 bp, 15 predicted proteins | sample AD_UKC032_MetaG_FD_89890 | JGI IMG/M metagenome (GOLD analysis project Ga0116155, IMG submission 89890) | Active sludge microbial communities of municipal wastewater-treating anaerobic digesters from USA - AD_UKC032_MetaG | ecosystem: Engineered > Bioreactor > Anaerobic > Digestate | place: USA...
GGAAGTTCACCCGCAGCGACTTGAATGAACTGCTGTCCAAGTTCGCCACACCAAGAACCACGGAGTTGGCGGTGGCGGCTTGAGAAAAAATACGTGTGCGGACTTATGAACTAGCGTACTTAGCGAGGCGTCGGGTGCCGGTGACCGTGGTTGCCACCCAGCGGCCACGAGTTTTTCACACGCCTCCTTGGTCTGAGGCGAAGCCTCGCTAAATGTCACTTCGAATCGAGGTTCGGCTTGAGATCGGCGGGTGCAACCGCCGACTGGACGCCGCCGGGCGGGACCTCGGCATGCGCAATCCAGACAATGGCGTTGAGCACCACCTTCCGAAAGTCGTCGTTCCCCCAGGTCTTGTGGCTGTGACCGCCCGTGAACCCAAATCCGCGTCCGCCATCCGGACGATCGAACACCCACATCACGTGCTGCGGTTCCTTGCGTTCGAGCACGGACTTTCGGACCTCGGGATTGCCGCTGTGCGGGCCGTCCGGACGGTTCAATGTCTCCGCGGGCGGCAGCGCGCTCAGAATGGGCGTCACGCCTTTCATCCCTTCCGGGAACCGCATGTGATAATACCACTCGTCCACCACGCCGAACGGTTTCACCCCGCGGGTGACCGGGTGGTCGGGCAGGTTGTCGAATTGCGGATGCCAGAACGGGTTCACTGACCAGTGCGCTTCGAAATACCCGCCAGCCCATTCGAGAAACTGCTTGCCCCCCTTCTCCCTGGGCACCTCGACCGCATAGTGCAACAAGCCGAGGCCAGCGCCGTTCCGGATCTTCTCGCCGAGGATCTCGAGACGATTGCCCTGGACAAACGGATGCCCGCCGCCGCCGTCCGAGTAGATCACGATCGCATCCGCATTGTCGTACGCCGTCGGGTCTTTGGGCCACCCGTTGAAATAGCAGGCGGTCAGAACGCCCGGGTGATCGGCCAGGCACTTGGCCAACAGCAGCATGCCCGCCATGTGCTCGTGATCGCCGCTCCCGTGGCTCGCCGTCCCCGCCGTCAGCACGATCTTCTTCCGGTCCGCCAGCTTGAGCCGCTTGAGCCGCACGTCCTTGAACTGAACGGTCATCGGCGGCCCAACGTGAATCTGGAACGCCAACACGCCCGACCGGCTCGCCTTGGCCGCATGCTCGTCGACGACATCCACAGTCTGTGCGCCGTTGATGAAATGCTGCAGGTGATTGCCTCGGGCAATAATGACATACTCGTTCCAGTCCTCATGCTTGATCTTGCCCTGGATCTCTTCGGACTTGCCCACCGACCCGGCCACCTCGATCTTCACCTTGTTCGGGTCCGCCGCGTCGGCCTTCAGCACCGTCTTCTGCCCGCGCTCGGCCAGGATGCCGCGCCCGCGCTCCTCGTACAGGATGCCGCTGTAAGTCTTGCCGGCCTCGAAATCAGCCTGGTACCCCCCCACAACGGGGCCGAACTTGCCCGGCTCAGCCGTCTTGCTGCGGTACTGGATGCCCGAGTTGCCGTTGACGATCCGGTAGGAGAGACGCAGCTCGAAGTCGTCCACCACACCGTCCGCCCAAACCAGAAACGTGTTGTGCGACAGCTTCGTGTCCGCCTTCGTCACACCCGTGATGGCGCCGTCCTGAACCGACCACAGCTCCGGGTTGCCCTGCCAACCGGACAAATCCTTGCCGTTAAAGATCGGCTTGAAACCGTCGTCCGACACCGCGGCGAGGGCGGCGATCCCGAAGGCCGCAAGGAAACCCGACAAACGAAGAGGCATTTTCATAGGCGATTTGATTCAATATGAGACCGCGGCAGGCGCCGAACACACGGATGCTCCATCCGCGCCCGTCCGCGCATCCCGCGGTCCCTCGACTTGTGCGTAGACGGCTCAGCCGAGCGTCTTCTTCAAGAACTTGAGTCCCTTCACCGCGATCTCGTCGCGACTCGGCTCGATCTGCCGCCAGATCGCCGCGGCTTTGGCGATGACTTTGACATCCTTGGTGAACGACTCGATCACAACATCGCCGTTGTACTTGATCTTCTTCAGAGCCGCCGCGATCGGCGCCCAATCGATGTGGTCGTTGCCGGGCGTGCCGCGATCGCTGCCGCAGGCGTGGAAGTGGCCCAGCAACTTGCCGGCCTTCAAAATCGCCGTCGCCTGGCACTTCTCCTCGACGTTCATGTGGAACGTATCGAGGTGGAGTTTCACCGCCGGACTGCCCACGTCTTTCACCATCGCCAACGCCTGATCCGCCGTGTTGATGAAGTCCGTCTCGAACCGGTTGAGCGGTTCCATGCAGATCTGCCGGCCCTTGCTCTCGGCGTACTTGCAGAGTTGCTTCAAGTTCTTGACCACCGTCTTCCATTGCCGCTTGTAATCGGCCGGCTCGACCGCGTCGGCGCGCCCCACAGCCGAATACACCGGCCCGATCAGCGACGGACAGTCGAGAACCACCATCTGATCGATCAACCCCTTCAGATAGGCCATCGAGTTCGCCTGCGCCTCCGGCGTGCCCCGCAAATCCCGGTCGGGACCCAGCGCGGCGCACACGGAGCCGCACGCCAGACCGGCCTTGTCCAACTCGTCTTTCACGTACTGCGGATCGATGTGTTCCGGCGCCTCGATGGCGAGCTCGACCGTGTCGAATCCCCACTTCTTGAAAGTCTTAAAGAGCGGCGTGCTCTTGTTGGTGAACGGAGAGGTGAAGAGGAATGTGTTGATGCCGAATCTCATATGTTTTGCTTGTTTCATGGCAGGCTAAGAAAAAGCCCCCGCCTGTCAAAGCATTAAAACAAAGGCCAGTCGGGATTGTACTCGCAGCGGATGGCCGGAGCCGCTCACGAAGGAAGAACTCGGGAAGATTCGCCAAACTGAGCGCCAGCCTTTGGCCCGAAACCGACTCAACAGCCACGATCCCCATCACCATCGACTCGACATCGCTCCGCGCCGCACTTGACAGGTTCGAGGCCCTGGCACAAGACACCATGCCCGTCCTCCGTACGATGGCCCCCCCCGAGAGTCGCGAATGCGCCACAGCACGCCGCCGGCCTGCCGCCCCGGCCACTGGCGACGATCCGAGCGGCCAGCGAATTCGCTTGACGCCGCGACGCTCGGCGCATAGCCAAACCGCCGATGCTGCGCGAGGCGTGCGCCGCCCTTGAACGCAGCAGCGGTTCCGGGTGGGACACCTCCGGCACCGCACCTTAGCAGCAGCCCCGTGGCCAGCCACCTCAGTTACGGGGCATTTCTCTGGCAGACCAACATCCCTGCTCGCATGTCTTCAGGTTCACGGTCGGTCTCTGGAAAGCCCCTGATGAATTGGTGAATGTTCTCTCCTTCACGGGCAACGACGATCATCATGCCTTCGCTCTCGGCGAGGCGTCCGTCAGGACCAATGAATCGGTGACGGACTCGGCCGTGCCCGAGGCTGGTATCGAGGAGTTGCTCAGAAAGCCATCTCGCGAAGGCAGAGCGGGAGTCATCCGCGGGCGGATTCTCGGGCAATGCCGGCCAAGCCCCAGATGAGCATAGCCAGAGGAATCAATCCCAAGAGACCGTAGAACAGGCAGCCCAAGATACAGATCACAACCGGCACGGCGCACATCGCGCCGTAAAAAATGATCTTGGCGAGGGCGAACACACGCATCACGCCGGCACTGTAGGCTTCCAGGCGGCATCATGGGAGAACAAAAGCCAGTCGAGAGTGTACTCGCAGCGCATGCCCACGGCCACCGCCCAGCCGCAAGCCTGGCGCTTCTAATGCTCGCCCTCGCGCCTTTGTCACCAGCGCCCCGCCATTTTCGACAAACCCGCCCGGAAGCGCCCTCGCGACACGATAACCTGGCCTCTGGCGGCCCCGTTCGCGTGTCTTTCGGAGGCGATTGGTATCTTGGCCACCCCCGAGACTCGCGAATGCGCCACGGCCACGCCGCCGGCCCAAAGCCCCGGCCACTGGCCACGATCCGCGCGGCCCTGGCCGGCGAGGCGGTGGTTGATGTGCGCGGCTTCAGGCGCGCAGCTTCCTAGCCCGCGTGTTTCATGGACTCGTGACCACCGCGAAGCCAAAAACTCCAAAATCCCGACCGCTGCGGACTAGAATGCAATCCTCATGGCGAGCCGATTTTCTTTGACGTTGCAGCGGGTATGGATGAGCTTCGACTCGATGCTGCGGGAGCCGGTGGCGGTGTCGAACGCAGCAGCCCCGTGGCCAGCCACCTGAGTTACGGGGCATTTCCCTGGCAGCGACGCCCACAGCGCCCCGCCCTTTGCGACAAACCCGCCCGGAAGCGCCCTCGCGACACGATGACCTGGCCTCTGGCAGCCCCGTAGGCGCGTCTTTCGGAGGCGATTGGTATCTTGGGCCAGCCCCGAGACTCGCGAATGCGCCACAGCACGCCGCCGGCCCAAAGCCCCGGCCATCGGCACCGATTCGCGCGGCCCCGGCCGGCGGTCCGCATCGCCCTGGCAGCAACGCCGCCAGCGCGCGGTTCTCACGGGCAATGAATCGGTGACGGACTTGGTACGGCCCGAGGCTGGGTCTATGACTTTGGCTGGTCGGGCGCGCTGACGTGGTCGGTGGTTGGGCCGTAGTCGTCACGCATGATGATGCTGCCGTCTGGCTCTGAGAGATGCTTAAGCCACCACTCGCCCAACTCCTCGTCGGTCAAACCTCCGGGAGGATCAAGTGCGAAAAGCTCATCGAGGGTCAACATCAGGTGCCAACGTAGTTGAGGCCGTTTTGCTCCGCAACAATTCTCAAGAGTTCGGTTTCCAGAGTTCATGCCCCTTAACTCGAGTCATGGTCTTCCTCTTGAGTCGATCGACAGCCTTCCTGATATCAACGCGTGTGCACGATTGCCGGCACCCCGCCCTTTTCGACAAACCCGCCCGGAAGCGCCCTCGCGACACGATGACTTGGCCTCTGGCGGCCCCGTTGGCGCGTCTTTCGGAGGCGATTGGTCTTGGCCAGCCCCGAGACTCGCGAATGCGCCGCAGCCGCGCCGCCGGCCACCAGCCCCCGGCAACTGGCCACGATCCGCGCGGACCTGGCCGGGGCTTTTGTTTAAGTCTGGCTTATAGCTCTCGATTGTGGGCGAAATCGCTTCGGAGGCGGCCAGCGGTTTGATGGCCATGACAACGGCGAATGCCCGGCGGGGCGTATGCGGCCAGGGTGCGGCCAGGGTGCGGCCCTTTGGCGTCCCCCACGTATGCCCCCCCCCAACGACAGAAGCGGCTAGAAACAGGCTACCACCTACCACCCCCAAAAGCAGCATGAGACTTGTCCCGTTTTCTCTGTAAGTGCTTCATTTGCAGGCAAGCGTTTGCCAGACAAAATCGGGACAAGTGGCGAAACATCGGGACAGGTCGCCATTCCCGGTTCGCCTAAATTCCAAGACGCAACCCCCTCATTTTCCGTCACTTCCCTCTTATTTGCGTCTAGTTTGACTTTGGGACAAGTCACCTGTTGTTTAACAGGATTGTCCTTGCCAAACCACCGGTTCCAATTACTATACATCTGTATAGTAATCATGAAGACCCTGACTCATCGGCAGCAGGACGTGCTCGAGTTCATCGGGCAGACCATCGACAACGCCGGCGCGGCCCCCACCTTCCGGGAAATCGCCGCGCATTTCCGCTTCCGCAGTGTCAAGGCCGCCGCCGATCACGTCGCCGCCCTGCGCCGCAAAGGCGCCTTGGCCGGCGCGCCCCGACGCGCCCGAGCCCTGTCGATCGTGGACGCCGCCGACGACGATTGGGCGACGGCGCGGGCGCTGGGGCGGCGCCTGGCGCGATTGCCCGTCTACGGAACCATCCCCGCCGGTCTGGCCGAGGATCGCCGGCAGGAAGCCCGCGGATGCGTGGCGGTCGATCTGGACACACTGGGGATCCGCCCCACCCCGCGCACCTTCGCGCTCGAAGTGCGGGGCGATTCGATGATTGGACGCCACATTGTCGACGGCGATCTGGTGGTGCTCGAGCATGGCAAGATGCCGCGTCACGGCGATGTCGTGGCGGCATTGATCGATAACGAATCGACACTCAAGACATTCGTCCAGGAACGGGGGCGTCCGCCGTGCCTGAAGGCCGAGAATCCCCGCTACCCCAGGCTCCACCCGGTCGGCGAACTGGTGATCCAGGGGGTGATGGTGGGGCTGATCCGGAAAGTGAAGGTGTAACCACCGAAAAGGCGTGAATCCGTGGTTTCATAGCCTGGTGCATCTGGATGCCGACGCCTTCTTCGCGGCGGTCGAGCAGGCGGCGGATCCGCGGTTGCGCGGCAAACCCGTCGCCGTCGGCGGCGAGAAACGCGGCATTGTGGCCAGCGCGTCTTACGAGGCGCGGCGTTTCGGGATTTACACGCCGATGCCCACCGTGCGGGCGCGCAAGCTCTGTCCGCAGCTCATCGTGCTGCCGGGCGACTTCGACAAATACGAGCGCTTTTCGCGCTGGATGTTCAGCTACGCCTACGATTTCACGCCCGACGTCGAAATCTGCTCGATCGATGAGGGGTACTTCGATCTCACGGCTGTGCGGCGTCCGCCGCTCGAAGTCGCCGCCACCATCCGTGACGCCATTCGCCAATCGCTCAAGATCAGCGTCAGCGAAGGCATCGGCACCAGCAAACTCGTCACCCAAATCGCATCGAAACTCCACAAGCCGGCCGCCTTCGAGTGCGTGTCGCCGGGAAGCGAGGTGTCGTTTTTGCATCCCCTGCCCAACCGCTGGCTGCCGGGCGTGGGGCCCAAGACCTCCGAGCGCCTCGACGCGGCCGGACTCGCCCTCATCCGCCAGGTCGCCGCCACGCCGGTCGATTGGCTGGGCCTGTTGGTCGGCGGCGCCGCGCCCCAGTTGCATCGGTTCGCCAACGGCATCGATGACCGCCCCGTTGTCCCCGCCAGCCAACCGGCCAAGAGTTACAGCCAGCAGGAAACCTTCGCCCAGGATCAGACCGACGAAGCGTATCTCGACGCCGTCCTGCAACGGATGGCGGATACCCTGTTTGCCAAGGCCCGCGCGGACGCCAAAAGCATTCGCACACTCACGGTCAAGGTGCGCTACAACGATTTCGCCGAAGACCAGGTCAGCGAAAGCCTGGTCGAGCCGACGGATCTCGAGACCGATGTCTACACGCGGCTCAACCGGATGTTGCGACGCGCCTGGCGCCGGCGCGTCAGCCTGCGCCTGGTCTCGTTGAAACTGTCGAACCTCTACGACGGCCTCGCCCATCCCGAACTCCCGCTCGATCGCGCGACGGCCCAACGCGACGCCCGCCGCCGCCTGGCGGGCATCGTGGACGCGTTGCGCCATCAGTACCGACACGACATCCTGATGCGGGGACACGACTTCGTCCTGCGCCGGGGCGAGCCGGCGTTCGCGCCTCTTCAATGAGCCGATTCTCTGAATCCTTACGAAGCAGGTCGAAGAGGTGTCACATGGGTGAACGCCGGGTCAGGCGACCCGGCCTACAATAACAGGTGTTCATGCTCATGGTGTAGGCCGCGTGCCCCCACGCGGCGCAAGAACAGTTCTGATGAGCCCGCATTTCAGGTCAAATGTGACGGTGACCGGTCAGATGACATCAAAAGTTGGTGAGAAATGCGGGCTAATGACTTGAGGCCGATTTTCGCGTTGTCTTCCGCCCGGTGCTGCGGGATGATGCACCGCGCATAAACAAGCCCACGTTCTATGAATCAAGCTGTTCCCCCCCGCAAAGGCCGCGGTTGTTTCTTCTACGGATGTTTGACCCTCGTGGTGGTTGTGATCCTCGGCCTGGCCGGCCTCTACCTGGGCGTCCGCTCCGTCGCCAAACAGGTGATCCAAAGGTACACCGATTCGAGTCCGATGACCCTGCCGGCGGTGGAGATCTCGGCCGAGGAGGCCGCCGCCGCCCAGCAACAATTCAAAGCCTTCCAATCCGCCCTCGATGCCGGGACCCCCGCCGAACCGCTGGTCCTCGGCGGAAACGAAATCAACGCCCTGATTGCCGCCGCGCCCGACTTCGCGATGCTCAAGGACCGAGTCCACATCGCGATCGACGGCGACCAGGTCAAAGGCCAGATCAGTTACCCGCTCGATGAACTGCCGCTGCCCTGGTTTGCCCGGATGGCCCGGGGCCGCTACCTCAACGGCTCGGCCGGCTTGAGCGCGTCGATGACCAACGGCGCCCTGCTCGTGACGATCCAGAGTCTCGAAGTCAAGGGCGAGGCCGTGCCCGAGCAATTCATGGCGGGGCTGCGCCAGCAAAACCTGGCTCAGAACGTCTACAAGGACGCCAACAGCATGGCGACCCTCCGCAAAATCGAATCCATCGCCATCAAAGACGGCAAACTCGAGATCAAAGCCCGAGCCGGCAACTGACCGCCGCCCTGGAGTACAGACATGATTCGGCTTGGACTTTATCTCCCACTTCATCGCCCACTTCATCGATTCGTGGCGAGCAGCACCAAGAGGCCGGGGTATTCTGCCCGGACAAATTGAAGGTGTACGATAAACCGCTGGCCAGCGCAGAAAGTCTGGCGCAGCACTCCCGGTCCTGGGACAAACGACACGCGGTGACCGGTCAATTGTTGCGCGCTTCTGAGAGTGTCGTGCTCGATCCCGCCCGTCAGCGATCCCCGGTTGGCCGCTGCCTCCGAGCGCCGCCAACACCCGCGAACGCGTCCACGAACCCAATGGGCGCGTTGCAGTCAACACACCAACCAGTCACTCAGCCCGACCGTCAATCGTACGGCCTTGACCTCATTGCATCCCAAAAGCAGACATCCATTTGTCAACTATTTAGATGCGACCCCAATGGCGTTCGCTGACCGTCTTGGCGTCTTTGGGCCTTTGCGTGAACCGCCCCCGTCCGCGGACGAGCCTGCCCCATCGCCTCGAAAAACCCTCGCTCCCAGCAGCCGTTGGCGCTAAGTTCCTGCCATGAGCGTCGATCAAATCGAGCAACAAATCCAGCAGTTGCCGGCCACCGAACTGATCCGGTTGGCCCAGTGGTTCAGGAGCTTCCTGGCGTCCAAACCGGGCACCAGTGCCGGCGCCGAGGCCGACTGGCAGGAGCCGCCGGAACTGGTTGCCGAACTCGACCGGCGCCTTGCTGAATTCACCGCCAACCCAGGCATCGCGGTTCCTTTCGAGCCCGACTACTTCGAGAACCTGAAGCGCCAGCTTGCGGATGAGCGCACCCAGAAGGCATCCGCTCGCTAGAGCGGACATCGAGCGCGAAGCGCGCTGGTACGATACCCAGCGGCCGGGGCTGGGCAGCGATTTCGTAGATGAGGTCCAGCGCGTCATTGATGGGATTGCCGGGAATCCGCTACGCCACAGCATCCGGCTCGGCAACTGGCGCCGGGCCAACCTCCGACGGTTTCCGCACGCGGTATTCTATCAGGTGATTGACGACGAGCCAGTGGTGTTTGCCGTCCTGCACGCCAAGCGCGATCATGGCCCCCTCCTCGAAACCAGACTGCGGACGGTCTGAGCCGGGACGCCTCCAATGAACCCACCCTCACCCCGGCCCTCGCCCATCCGATGGGAGAGGATGTCCCGCTATGCGCGACGGGTGAGGGTGAAGGTGTCTCACATGCCACGGATCTCTCTGTATGTACGGCTCTGACCCGATTGCCTTTCCCTGGCTGGAGTTTGACACACCGTTGCCGGTGCGTGACACTGCTTCCATGACAATTGAATTGGCGAAAGACGTCGAAGACTTCTTGCATGAGCAGGTCCGCGCCGGGGTCTGTGCGGACGCCAGTGAACTCGCCAATGACCTTCTGCGCTCAGTACGCGAGCAGCAGCGCAGGCCGCTGGAAGTCACGCCGGAGCTTGAAGCGTGGCTGCTCGAGGCCGCTGACAAACCCGCCACCCCCCTGACTGAAGTGGACTTCGACCGCATCAGGCAACGAGCCCAGGCACGCACCCCACCCTCGAAGGCATGCATATCCTGTTCTACGAAGTGTTGACTGGCGAACTGGTCTTGCGGCGTGCCATGCACGGCCGCCGTGACCTGCCCCGCCGCTTGCTCGAATAACCCGGGCCCCACTGAGCGGTAGACCGTGCGGCAGATTCTGCCTTGCCTCCCTCTTACATCCGACCCGCCTGCCAACCTATCCGCCGAACCTCGAAGAGCGCACGCGGAGGCCTTGCCCACGCGACGCTCGTCCGCAGCCCAAGCACGGTGAACCATGCCGCCACGCCAGCCGGGCCGGCTTCCACCAGGCTGAAAGGCGACAGTCCGTCAAGGCGGCCCCGGCATCTCCATTGCGAACTCGAGGTGCGGAGTGGCCGCTCGGCCCAGACACACATCCACTCGCTACCGCCTTGCCATCGCTAATTGTCATATGTACGGATCTAATCCGTTTGCCTTTTCGTTCTTGAGGCTTTCGCTCTTGCGGCCTGGACCGCCGTCTCGCTTGACGCTGAATGGCACACAAGTCAATAGTCCACCATGAGCGTTACGCTGGAGTTCGACGAAGAAGTCTTGGCCGGCCTGCCGCTTGGCCCTGGGGAACGGGAGCGGCACATGCAGATCGAACTGGCCTGCCGTTACTATGCCAAAGGCTGGCTCTCTTTGGGCCAGGCCGCCCGGCTGGCGGGTCTCGACCACTACGCCTTTGGCGTCGAGTTGGGCGAGCGGGGTATTCCCCGGCAATATGGACTGACCGAAGCGCAAGAAGACCTCGCTCATGCGCGCTGTCAGTAACACTTCGCCCCTCTCGAATCTCGCCATCATCGGCCGACTCGAGCTTCTGGCCCGCCGATACACTGAAGTCATTATCCCGCCCGAGGTCGCGCGCGAACTAGCGGCTCTGACCCACAGTGCTGCCCAAAAGCAACTCCAGTGCGCCCTGGCCCAAGGCTGGCTGCGGGTGGAAACCGCAACCTCGATGCCGCCGCTGTCGCTGCCCTTCCCCCTCGACGACGGGGAATCCGCAGCGATCGCTCTTGCCTTGGCGCTCAAAGCCGACGTGCTGCTCATCGACGAGAAACGAGGGCGGATCGCAGCCCGCGCGTTCGGTTTGGCTGTCGGTGGTTTGTTGGGCGAACTGTTGCACGCCCGCCACCGGGCCTGGATTCCCACCTTGCGCGACGAAATCACTCGCCTTCGCCAAGAGGCCGGCTTCTTCGTGGATGTCGAGATCGAGAGGTTCATTCTCTCACAGGCTGGCGAATAGCGATCGCACCGCCGAAAACCCACCTGTGCAACCACCCCACGCGCTTTGTAGCTTTGCGCGCGGTTTATGACGGTGCGGTGGAAACCTCTTGCTGCCCTCTGCCCAGCCCTGCCCGAACGTTCCCGTCGCCGCCGCCATGTCTGCCTCTTCCATCCGACCTGCCCGCCGGCCTGTCCGCCGAAGCTCGAGAAGCGCGGACGCCGAAGCGTTGGGGCGGGCGGCGCCCGTTCGCAGCGCAAGCGCGGTGCACTGTGCCGCAACCCCAACCGGACCGGCTTTCCACCAGGCAGCAAGGCAACGCGCCCCTGCGGCCGATCCGCTACCTCCACTAGAGAATCCAGGCGCGGAGTGGGCATTCGGCCCAGACACACCTCCGCTCGCCACCGCCTTGCCATCGCCAAGTGTCATATGTATGGCCCTGACCCGATTGCATTTCACGGAGGGTTGCGAATCTCTGAGCGTGCGGCCAGGATCGAGGTATGACGAAATCGAAACGCCAAAGACCCCGCCCGAATCTGTCCAAAGCCAAGCTCGATGAGATGATCGGGGAAGCCACCGTGGACGCCTATGGGGACTCCGAACAAGTCATGGGCTTCTTCTGCATGCTCGAAGAACACCTCCAATTGCCGTTCAACACCGAAGTGCTGGGGATCGAAGTCACGGTTGAGAGTCTTGACGTGACTGACGAGGAGCAGATCGTCGCCGTCTGCTCACGCGGCAAGTGGCGGCAGTGCATCTCCGTTTTGGATCTGCCTCTGCCCTGTCCTGCGCCGCAGGGCGCGGAATGGATCGACGCGTTTCGCTGCTGGGCACGGGGGAACTCACTATGAGACGGCAACCCATCCACATCGACCGCGACAAGCTGCGCGCCGCGATTCGCAAGCTCGGCAACCAGCACATCTTCTACATGCTGAGCGACGCCATCGACCTTCTGCCCCCGGCCAAACTCCACAAGATCGCAAAGAAGTACCTGCACTTGGAGCGGCTGCGCCCTGACGCGGAAGAGGCGACGAGATCGAGCTTGCTTGCCGACGTGAAGCGTTTCGAAAAGGCCAGTTTGGCTGGCGAGTACTACGAGTCGTTTGATGTCAACTCCAGGAACTGCACGGAGCAATCAAGCGGGACCAGCGCCTGGATTGCCGAGCATGGTCGGCTCCTTGATCGATGTGTGACCGACATAAAGAAGAGTGATCCGGCGGAAGTGCGTGAGGCCATGGACATCCTCTTCGGGCTGCTGGACCACATCGATGAATGCAACGATGACATCGTCTTCTTTGCGGACGAGGCCGGCTCGTGGCAGGTCGGCGTGGACTGGGCCAGGGTGTTGCCTGTTTGGTTTAAGGTCCTCTCGGCCACGGCCGGACCGGAGGAGTTTGCCGGGCGGATAACGGCCTTGCTCTCGAATCACTACTGTTACGGACGCGACAAGATGCTCGCCATCGCGCGCCGGACGGCCACGCCGGATCAGCGCAAGGCGCTCGCCCAACCGACCAGGAAAAGCGTGCGCTCGTGAGTTGCGTCAGCTGGGGTGCTTTGCCCCAGGCCTTCAATCCGTGCAATGACGAGTGGAAAGCACAGCGCGAGCCGCTGGAGCAAGTCCTGACGCCTTGGGAACTTGAATCGGCCCGTGCCGCCACCCTCAACGCCCACAACACTGCAAC
>Ga0116155_10002392_pt1 | contig 12793 bp, 9 predicted proteins | sample AD_UKC032_MetaG_FD_89890 | JGI IMG/M metagenome (GOLD analysis project Ga0116155, IMG submission 89890) | Active sludge microbial communities of municipal wastewater-treating anaerobic digesters from USA - AD_UKC032_MetaG | ecosystem: Engineered > Bioreactor > Anaerobic > Digestate | place: USA...
TCGTGAGATGGACGAGCTTAAACAGTCGGTGCAGAATGCTACTTATGAACAGAAGGATCCTTTGCTTATTTACAAGTTCGAATCTTTCGAACTTTTCAAGACCGTTATCGCCCGGACAAACAAGGATGTCGTAAGTACACTTATGAAAGGTCAGATCCCAAGCCAGGATCCCGATCAGGTCAAAGAAGCCCAGCGAAGGCGCCAGGTGGACATGAGCAAATACAGGACTTCCAAGAGCGACTTTTCACAATATAGCAGCACCGGAGGCGGAGCACCTCAGGAAAAAAACCAGAAAGCGGAACCGGTAAGGGTTGAAAAGAAAGTAGGAAGAAATGATCCCTGTCCCTGCGGAAGCGGAAAGAAGTACAAAAACTGCCATGGCAGCGCCCAGCAATCAGCGCCTGCAGGCCAGGCGCCTCCCAGGTGATCAGGCTTTGCTTACTTCTTCTATTGTTTTCTGTATTCTGCTCATTGTCGGTCTGCTGACCGGAACAAGCGGGAGCCGGAGATTATTGCTGCAAATATTCAACACATTAAGCATGGCTTTTACCCCTGCAGGATTGCCTTCTGTAAACAGCAGCTCAATCATTTCGAGATAACGGAACTGAATTTCCCTTGCTGATTTCAGATTGTTCCTGAGAGCATTGCTCACAAGCTCGGAACAGGCAGCTGGAAAAGCATTGGCAAGAACCGAGATAACACCGGAACCTCCGGCGGCAATTACCGGAATTGTAAGCATATCGTCACCCGATACCACATCGAAGTTTTCCGGCTTGCCCTTTATTATCTTCATAATCTGGGCCAGATCACCGCTGGCTTCCTTTACCCCGGTAATATTCTCACAGTTGTGAGCAAGTTCCAGACAGGTGTCAGCCGATATATTACACCCCGTGCGCCCGGGAACATTGTAAAGTATAACCGGAACAGGACACCAGGTCGCAATGGTCTTGAAGTGCTGAAAAAGCCCTCTCTGTGTTGGCTTGTTATAATAAGGGGCTACAGAAAGAACTGCATCAGCCGCCGTAAGATCTGACTGCCTTATGTTGTTGACAACCTCCTGGGTGTTATTACCGCCAATACCAACTATCAGAGGAACTCGCCCGTCGATAGCCTCAACCACATAAGAAATGACAGCCTGTTTCTCATCCTTCGAAAGAGTGGCCGATTCTCCTGTGGTTCCAAGAACAACTATATAATTAACCCCGCCAGCAATTACATGGTTTATAACCTTTCCCAGAGCTGCGAAATCAATGCTCGAATCACTTTTGAATGGTGTTACTATTGCTACTCCTGTTCCTTTTAGTCTTTTCATCTTATGGCACTTATACTGCTTTCTTTGCTGATTCGGAATTGATCATTTCAAGATAATACAACACATACTCAAGATACTTTTCGGTATTTACCTCGCCTGTCATCGAGATCATGAGGTCGAAGGGGGATGATTCCGGTTCACAGCCAGTCAGGCCTACCTTAAGATCTGCCTGTGAAAGTGAACTTACATAATAAAGCGGAAATTGGCTGCCGAAATTGATATCTATAAGCAGATCAAAATGAGCAGAGATAAAAGATTCCGCATCGGGACTTACCGGACAATAGAAAAAATTCACCTCATTCTTCCTGAAACAGGTGAAATACCTGATTGCTGTATAACGGTCGGGCAATTCTTTTCCGGGGTAAAAACCAAGAATCCTTACATCCTTGTTCTGTTCGGCCATTTTTTGGTGAAATCTTGTAAGAATACTGAAATCCTCAGGCCTGCTCGCATCCCAGACAATCCCGATGGTCTTGATATGAAAAAGATTGATATACAGAGGTTTCCTTTTGATCCTGGCCATCCTTCCCGACAGCTTTGATCTTCCGGCCCTGATCCGCAGGTTCCTTAAAATATCCATGGTGCAAACCTAACAGTTTTTTATAAACGAAAGCTATCTGATATGGTCATAATTCACCTGTCATAGCAAGAAATTCTTCCTCCCCCATGATCTTTATTCCAAGCTCTTCCGCCTTAGCCCTTTTCGAGGGTCCCATATTGTCGCCGGCAAGTATGAAAGAGGTGCTGCCGGAAATGGATGATGAGTTCCTTCCTCCATGCTTTTCTATGATTTCCTTGTATTCATCCCGGCTGTGCCTGGTAAAAACACCTGAAACGACAACGATCTTTCCGCTAAGAATTCCGGCGGAACCTGTCTTTTTCGGTTCCCCCGTCATTTTTATGCCTGCCGACCTTAAACGGCTGATTATTATTATGTTCTCAGGATCGGTGAAATACGACACAATGCTTGAGGCTATCTTCGGACCAATCTCGTTGACTGTGGTCAGTGTTTCAATATCAGCCGACATAAGCTGGTTGAGTGATGGGAATTCCGCAGCCAGGGTTTTCGCCACAGTCTCACCTACATGCCTTATCCCAAGCGCAAAAACCACACGATGATAGGGGATACTGACCGATCCCTTAATGCTTGATATTATTCTGGATGCTGTTTTTTCGCCCATCCTGTCCAAAGGGACAAGCTGCTCAGGTTTGAGGTCGTACAGGTCAGCCACATTCCTTATCAGCCCGTTGCTGAATAAGAGATCAACAGTCTCCTCTCCAAGTCCGTCAATGTCCATCGCCTTTCTGGATATGAAGTGTTCAATCCTGCCTTTCAGCTGAGGAGGGCAATGCAGATAATTGGGACAATAGTGGTTGGCTTCACCTTCGTTGCGGACCAGCATAGTTCCGCATTCCGGGCAACTCTCAATGAACCTGATCCTTTTCCCCGATTCATCACGGGCAGCGCTATCGACACCAACAATCTTGGGGATTATTTCACCTCCTTTTTCAACATATACCATGTCGTTTACATGCAGGTCGAGAAGGTAGATCTGGTCGGCATTGTGAAGGGATGCCCTTTTAACCGTTGTACCTGCCAGCTGCACCGGATCGAGGTTCGCCACCGGAGTAACGTTGCCTGTCCTTCCCACCTGGAATGACACTGAGAGCAGCCGGGTACGAGCCTGTTCAGCCTTGTATTTGTAGGCAATGGCCCATCTGGGCGATTTTGCAGTGTAACCCGCTTCAGCCTGCTGATCAAGCGAATTCACCTTGATAACAACACCATCGGTGTCGAAGGGCAGCTCCTCCCTGAGTTTATCCCATTTGTCAATATACTCTATCACTTCCCCTATGCTCCGGCACAACTCTGTATTGCCGTCGGTCTTAAATCCCCATCCGGATAAAATCCTCAGGTTTCCGTAATGGGTTTTGTGAGGAAGATTTTCCCCAAGCAGAAAATAAAAAATACAATCGAGATTTCGTGAAGCAACAACAGCCGGGTCAAGTGTCTTCAGCGTACCGGCAGCTGCATTCCTTGGATTTGCAAAGGGATTGAGACCTTCCTTTTCTCTCTCCTCATTCAGCCTGTGGAAAACTGCCCTGGGCATCAGGATTTCCCCCCTTGCAGTGAATTCTTCCGGTATATCGTGATTCCTGATTGCCGTGGGTATGGCGCTGATGGTCCTTACATTGGCTGAAACATCATCCCCTCTGGTTCCGTCGCCCCTCGTCAGAGCTGTCGACATAACTCCGTCAACATAGGTTATGCTTATTGATGCGCCGTCGAATTTCAGTTCGCACACATATTCCACAGGACCGTTAACTGCTCTCCTCAGCCTGGCATCAAAATCACGGAGCTCATCGAAGTTATAAGTGTTTCCCAGAGAAAGCATGGGGTACCTGTGTTCATACTGAAGGAATTCCTTTGTAATATCACTTCCTACCTTAAGGGTGGGGGAGGAAGGTGATGACAACTCAGGAAATTTTTTCTCCAGGACCTGCAACTCATTTATAAGGAGATCATATTCGAAATCAGAAACAACAGGGTCATTAAGAATGTAATACCTGTGGTTATGCTCTTCAATCTCCTTGCGCAGCCTTTCGATGCGCCCTTTGGCTTCTTCCTGATTCATCTGATTTTATATTTTAGCTCCAGACACCCTCAATCAGCTTCCCGCATTTGCTGCACCTGCTTCCGGAAAGGGCCATGGAAACGATCCTGTATCCCTGTCTGATGATAAGCCCGGCGCCGCAGCCGGGACATATTGTATCCGACTTCTCATGTCCGGGGACATTGCCGGTGTAAACAAATTGCAGACCTTCATCCGCGGCAATCTTCACTGCAGTGTTCAGAACCTCCAGCGGAGTGGGGGGAAGCTGTTCGAGCCTGTATGTGGGGTGAAACCTGCTGAAATGGATAGGGGTATTTCTGAATCCGTTTCCGGAAAGCCAGTTACACATCTTTTTAATCTCTTCCGGATTGTCAGTCCATCCGGGTACAATGAGATTTGTTATCTCAAGCCAGACACCCTGGTCCCTTAATATGACAAGTGAATCGAGAACAGGCTGAAGCCTTCCTCCCGAAAGACGAAGGTAAGTGCTGTCGCTGAACGACTTGAGATCGATGTTTGCAGCATCGATCACTTTGCATAATTTTCTCAGGGGCTCCGGATTGATATATCCGTTCGATTTGAATATGTTTTTTATGCCTGCCTGTCTTGCAAGAAAAGCCGTTTCATAAGCATATTCATAAAAGGTAACAGGCTCGGAATAAGTATATGCTATTGAACTGCAGTTTTTTGCAAGGCATTCGGATACAACCTTGTCGGGCATAAGACTGACATTTCTTGTTTTGTCCGGTCCTGTCTGGGATATGGTCCAGTTCTGGCAGTTCAGACAGGCAAGGTTGCAGCCGGCCGTGGCAATTGAAAAAGCACGGGTGCCGGGCAAAAAATGATATAATGGCTTCTTTTCAACAGGATCCACATTTACCGAACAGGGATTTCCATAGGCCAGAGTGTAAAGAACCGACCCGGAGACCTTCCTGTTCCTGCACTGGCTGAGCTCTCCTTCCTTAAGTATGCATTCATTCGGACATATGCGGCACATGATCCCGCGCGGCGTCTTCTCCTGGAACATGGCCTCCCTGCTGAAATCTGTCTGTCCGATCCCTTCGATACCATAACGGAACCCATGGCCCGGAATGCAAAACATGCCCGCCGAAAATGCGGCACATTGCTTTATGAATTCCCTTTTGCCGATAGTCCTTCTTTTGGGTTCCATTGAGAATCTTATTCACACAAATTTAAGAAAAAACCGTCTATTCTTCAGTCCGGGGGATGAACAGAAACCCTGCTGAGATCAGGACCGGAAGAATGAACAGTGAGACTTTTATGCCAAGCAGCGGTACTGTAAAGCCTGAAAACAGAATAAATCCCAGCGCCGATCCCGAGAGATCCGAACTATATACCACTGAGGGTTCAGGTCCGGCCGGTCCTCCTGAACTGATATCCCTGTAGAAACTTCCTGTTATATAGGCCGGCAGGAATCCGGCTGCAATCAACAATCCCGTTACGGCCGGCTTGCAGCTGATATCTGCCAGACGGCCTGCCAGGAGACCTGTCAATGCATAAAGAAAGATAAGAAGCAAAGTTTTTGCCGTCATATTCCGGCGGGTATTAACAGGATTACCTGACCCGGAACCAAGCGCCAGTCCGCCCATCAACCCGGCAATTACCATTCCGGTCGCCTGATACATGTTGCCAATGGCAAGCTGAAGTATCAGGAGCAGTATTATTTCATAACCGGCAAGGGCTAACGCGCTGAAATACATCATGCCCGTCCGCTTTTTGAAATTCAGGAGAGAAAGTGCGAAGAGGGCCATGGCAAGAAGCAATGAGGGTATCTTCGCACCTGTGTCCCTGCTCAGGATGAATGACTGATAATGAAAGGAGGCTTCGGGAGTCATCAACCTGTTAAGTTTTGCCGATCTGTCCATAAGCCGGGTAAGCTCTTCCGACCTGGCTGTGACAAGATCGTCGGAAAGGTAATCGGAACATACATAGGAGTTCTTCAATTCTTTTTTTTCAACAAGCATGCAGAATGAGGTAGAAAGCTTATTGTCGGAAGCAATGAAATATAGCTTGCTGCCTGCAACAGGAACAACATTGGCAAATACTTTCTTAAGGCTGTTGTAAACGGAAGAACTGAACTTCACAGCTCCATCATTTAAATATCCCGGAATGATTCCCGGCGAACAGGAGAACACAGCACCATGATTCATTCTCTTTTTTACGGATCTGAAGAATTCCAGGGTGTAGTATCTGTTAAGTGAGAGCGTCGAAGGAGGAGGAAGAAGCATAATTACCGCATCAAATTTTCTGCCGGTCCGCCTGACAAAACCGAGTGCGTCATCATTTATTACGACAACAGGCGGATTCACATCAGCGGGCATATCTCTGACAGCTGCCGACAAAGCGGGGTCGAGTTCCACATATACCACTTCATCTACATTATGCTTGTCAATCTCCCTGAGCCTCGGAAGTGTTCCTCCTGAAACAAGAAGCACAGCGGCAGGATTTTCGGTCTGAAGCATGCAGTAGTGAATGTCCTCCTCACTTTCTACTGCATCTTCACTATATTTTACAAGCCGCTGGTTGTACCAGAGGCTTTCCTCTCCATGATATTCACCTCGCGTTACGTTGCCGTATGGTGTGTCGAAGGTCCCGGTGACCTTAATCCCCTTAAGCATTATTTGCCTGAAAAAGATATCAGGAGGAAATAAAAGCATCAACGATACTGCCGCCAGTACAACGAATTTAATGACGAGCCTTCCGGCAAATGATCTTATTCTGAATGTAAGCAGGCAATATGTAATTCCCATCAGGGTGATTATGATAAGAGCCTGGTAAGTGTTAAGTACCATGGCTCCTGCCATTGATATTGCAATTCCGGCAAGAATCCCGCCTGATGTCTCGACTGAAAATGATCTTCCCGGATTCCGGCCCGATGCCTTGTTTATTACCGTTAGTTTAATAAAGGTATAACCCGAAACAAAGCAGAAGGGCAAAAGTGACAGGAAAGTGACTATCAGGCCCGAAAAGAATGAGGGAGTCTCTCCCGGATGCAGGATAAGCCTTGTAAGCAGGAGCAGAAGAAAGAGTGAAATCAGAGGTGCGACGGTGAAAAACATCAGAATCCTGCCTGGCCCCGATGAATCGGTTCCCCTGGCAAATGATGAGCCGAGCGCCGATCCTATGAGCCATGCCGACAGGAAGGAACCGGAAATAAGCTCGTATCCCCCGGTGATGTTCATCATCTCCCGGAGCAGAAGAAGCTGAACGGAAGAACTTATGAAACCTGTTATAAAAAGAGCTGTGCCGGAGTCATATCCATTGGAAGATGCTGATTCATGGTCCATGATCATTTCTTCTCTTCCTCTATCACAATTCCTTCGTAGATGAAAATATCCGCAGTCTTCCAGCCATCCCATCCCAGACCTGCCTTTTCCCGGGAGGTGTAGCCAAGGAATTGTTCAACAGTCCAGTTGTTTTCGGTAGCTACCTGAGGCAGCATGGTCCCTGACCGGTAGTCCTTCTTTATGTAAATGCCATGCCTGCCAAGTTCTATTTCATTAATACTTTCAATCTTTTTCATCGGACCAAGAACAGTGATCTCGATGCCGGTTTTTGAGAATTCATCCCTGGTAAGGGGTGAAAACCTGGGGTCATCGAAAGCTGACGATTGAGATGACTCGAGCACGACTTTCCAGAGTGGATCGTCCGATACGAATCTGCCAATGCATCCCCTGAGATTGCTGCCGATCTTCAGAGTTACGAATGCTCCCAGCGGTCGGAGGAATACCTCAGGCAGCCTGTCCTTGTCGACGCTTATACCTTTTCCTTCATACAGCAGCGATTTAATATTGTCACGGGCCATGGAGATCAACTGAGCCTTTTCACTGTCAGTGAACCGGAGTTCATCCTCAAGCCTGCCCGGATCCATGCTGCCGCCTGACTTTTCATACAGGGCGATGGCATTATATCCCACAACGCCTTCCATGTCGCCGGTCTTTACATCGCCCGAATTACTGTAATCAATTCTTCTGAATTCAAGGTTGTCGTTTCCTTCAGCCAGGAAAAGAAGAAGCAGTCCGGATGTCCATCCGCACATGCTGGTTACCAGGCCGGGATCATCGACCTGGGAGTTTTTACGCAATGTGGTGAGAAACTTTGAAGGATCGCCTTCAACAATTGCATCAGCTGTCGATCTGTCGACGGTATAAGCCGTTTTATAGGATGGGTAGTGTGAAAAATCACTGCTGATCACAAAGAGATTTTCGGAAGTGAACCATGGCCTGAGTATTTCAGCCATCTTCTTTATTTCTTCACTTCGGTTTGTCCCAATAATGATGGGAACCAGCAGGGGCTGATCCTGGAAATAATACTGTATAAAGGGGACCTGCACTTCGAGACTGTGTTCCTTGTTGTGAGCATCAGCAGGGAAGCTGAAGAGCTTGTTCTCCCTGAGCTTTCCGGCAATCTCCCTGTTAACCCGCGCTTTCCCCAACGGAGTTATGAAATCGCCGCTGCTGTAGGGTGAAGCGCCGTCAAAAGCCATTACATGACTTGATCCTATAAGAAAAACATTCTTATAGCCTGTTTTTCTTCCTATGGTTGAAAAAGCTGATGCGGCTATTTTACCTGAATAGATATAGCCGGCATGCGGACTGATTATTGCCCTAACCTTTCCGGTATTCAGCGGACCTTTTTTACAGGAAGCGAACAGCTCAGCAATATCCTTCTCAAGGGTTTCGGCTGAAGCTGAATAAAACCTGCCGGCCGCAACAGGCTGACGGTCTGATAACCTCTGCTGGGGGAATGCATCCATAACTAATATTGTTAATGCCGCTGCAATCAATAGCTTTCGCATTGTGCAATGCAATTGGTTTACCGTAATAAAGTTATGGCAAAAAAATCAGAAACAGAATAAGACTGCAGGAAATTGAACTCCTCTTCTATATAAATATCATCGACTCCTTGAGTACCTTGCCGGTTTCATCGGTGCCGTATATCTTCAGCCCTACGCTTACAGTAGCGGCGCTTACCACATCAATCAACGGACTGAGATCATCCTTGATATCATCAATGTCATCAAAGTCCTCTATGGAAAAGTAAACATGCAGGATCAGAATGTTTTCCGGTTTGGTTATGCCCGAAAGAGCTTTTACAATTTTGGCAAGCCAGATTGAGGAGGCCGTATTGAAATATTCGAGATTTAATCGTAAATTTGTTGTCTGACGAGGATTTTTAACATAATCATTAACCCATTCTAAAAGAGGCTCAAAGATCCTGGGAGCATTTATCGGAATTGATTTACCCGATAAAATAAGTTCACCGTTCAGATAGTTGAAATCTATCAGCGGTGTCTTGTCAGTCTGTTCAATAATTAAATTCTTGAGCTCCTTCATGGCAGGATCGTTTTTTCCTTTTTATATCTGTGAATGTTCTAATTCAAAAGTATAACATCTTTTTTTATGATATTAAACTTTAATCAAAAAGAAATGATCAGTAGTCAAATAAAAACATTCGTTGATATAAAACAGCCGGTGATCTTCTCTAAGCCGTTTCCTGCATTGCCCGTACAGGGCCCTTTAATCGTGGATTTCATTAAAATGCTATATTTGCAGGCGTAATTTCTTTAACTGCAATGGAAATTGTAATCAGGAACAAAATAAGGGAAGCAATAAGGGTGCTTTATAACAATGAGGTACCTGAAGATCTGATCCAGATCCAGGAGACCAGGAAAGAGTTCAGGGGCGACTTTACCCTTGTCGTTTTCCCGCTTTTAAGATATTCCAAAAACACCCCGGAAAATACGGGAACAAGTATTGGAAATTTCCTTAAGGATCAGTTGCCGGATATCTCAGGATTCAATGTTATCAAGGGATTCCTCAATATAGAGATAGCCGACAGATGGTGGGTGGAATACTTTGCTGACCTTTCATGCAGAACGGACCTCCTGGAAAAATGCCGTGTTTCAAAACCTGAGACCATCCTGGTTGAATATTCATCACCCAATACCAACAAGCCACTTCACCTGGGGCATATAAGGAATAACCTCCTGGGATTCTCGCTTTACAGAATTCTCTCATCCTGCGGTCACAGGGTTATCAAAACAAACATAGTCAACGACCGCGGCATCCATATATGCAAATCGATGCTTGCCTGGCTTAAGTACTCTGGCGGCGAAACTCCCGAATCATCAGGTATGAAGGGAGACCATCTCGTTGGCAAATACTATGTTATGTTTGACCAGGAATACAGGAAACAGGCAGAAGAACTGATTGCAGGTGGGATGAACGAGACCGAGGCCCGCAACTCGGCTCCCCTGATGGCAGAAGCAAGGGAAATGCTTGTGAAATGGGAAAACGGCGACAGGGAAGTGGTCGATCTGTGGAAAATGATGAACTCGTGGGTTTACAAGGGATTCGATGAGACCTATAAATTACTCGGAGTTGATTTTGACAGGATTTACTACGAATCCGAAACCTATCTCACGGGAAAGGAAATCGTTCTCGACGGCCTCAGGCGAAATGTCCTTTATCAGCACGACGACAGCTCAATATGGGTCGACCTCAGCGGCCAGGGACTCGACCACAAACTTCTTCTCAGATCAGATGGGACTGCAGTCTATATGACTCAGGACCTGGGCACGGCAGTAGCAAGGCAGAACGATTTCAGGTTCGACAAAACCCTTTATGTTGTAGGGAATGAGCAGAATTATCATTTCCAGGTGCTGAGAGCCCTTATGAAAAAAATGGGATATTCATGGGCCGACGGCCTTATTCATTTTTCATACGGAATGGTCGAACTGCCGGAAGGAAGAATGAAATCGCGTGAAGGTACGGTTGTCGATGCGGATGATCTCATCCTTGAAATGAAGGAGACTGCAAGAAGCGTTTCGGATGAACTGGGCAAACTTTCGGAATTCAGCGGGGAGGAAAAAGAGGAGATCTTCATGAAGATCGGTCTCGGAGCACTTAAGTACTACATACTGAAAGTGGATCCTCATAAGAACATGACTTTCAATCCTGCAGAATCAATCGATTTCAACGGAAATACGGGGCCGTTTATCCAGTACACCTATGCAAGGATCAAATCGGTCTTCAGAAAGGCGGAACAGTCAGGAGTGTTTCCTGATACAGGAGAAATCAGATCTGCAAAACCCGGTCCAAAGGAGATCGAACTGGTCAAATTGTTGAGAAAGTATCCTGATCTGGTTGCCGAGGCGGCTGAAACCTATACTCCCGCCCTGATAGCAAATTACTGCTACGACCTATCAAGAGAATTCAACCAGTTCTACCACGATTTTTCAATACTCGGGGAGGAAAATGCCTCACTGAGGAATTTCAGGCTCCTGCTCTCAGGTGTCATTAGCAGGGTGCTGTTTTCTGGAATGTGGCTGCTTGGAATAGATATGCCTGAACGGATGTAACATAAAGCAGTAAACAGGTGGCAGTTGATGGTTGGCAGGGTGAAGTTGGCAGTTGGCAGGATGCAGTTGGCAGAATTCCAGAGCCCTGAGCCCTGAGCCCTGAGCCCTGAGCCCTGAGCCCTGAGCCCTGAGCCTCAGGTAACCAGTAACCAGCAACTTAATTTTAAATATAATTTTTTCATTTTCATACCATGTTTGAAACACTCAGCGAACGACTGGAAAAATCCTTCAGGATACTAAAAGGACAGGGAAGGATCTCCGAAATAAATATAGCTGAAACTCTGAAGGAAGTGCGGAGAGCGCTTCTCGACGCCGACGTTAACTTCAGGATAGCCAAACAGTTTACCGATATGGTAAAGACGAAGGCTATCGGCCAGGAAGTGATCAAATCGGTGAATCCTTCCCAGATGATGATAAAAATAGTCCATGATGAGCTTGTGGAACTGATGGGAGGGGAGAAGACCGATATTAATATTAAGGTAAACCCTTCAATTATCCTGATAGCAGGTCTTCAGGGTTCCGGAAAAACAACATTCAGCGGAAAGCTTGCTCAATGGCTGCAAACCAAAAGGAGCAAGAATCCGATTCTTGTTGCCGGCGACGTCTACAGGCCCGCTGCTATAGAACAGCTGAAGGTTCTCGGAACCCAGACAGGGATCCCTGTTTACACAGAAACCGGCAACGGGAACCCGGTTCAGATAGCGCGTAATGCAGTAAAGGAAGCAAAACTGACGGGCAGGGATGTTGTCATTATCGATACAGCCGGACGCCTCGCCATCGATGAGGATATGATGAAGGAGATAGCATCAATAAAGGATGCTGTCAGCCCTCATGAGATTCTTTTCGTGGTCGACTCCATGACAGGCCAGGATGCCGTGAATACCGCAAAGGAATTCAACAACCGCCTCGACTTTGATGGAGTGGTTCTTACAAAACTCGACGGAGATACAAGGGGTGGAGCTGCCCTCTCGATAAGATCGGTGGTCAGCAAGCCTATCAAGTTCGTCAGTACAGGTGAGAAAATGGATGCCATCGATATTTTCTACCCCTCACGTATGGCTGACAGAATCCTTGGAATGGGAGATATTGTCTCCCTTGTGGAAAAAGCCCAGGAACAGTTCGATACAGAAGAAGCCAGAAAACTCCAGAAAAAAATCGCCAAAGATCAGTTCGATTTCAACGATTTCATTTCCCAGATACAGCAGATAAAAAAGATGGGGAACGTAAAGGACCTGATGTCGATGATCCCCGGTGTGGGAAAAGCAATAAAGGACCTTGATATTGACGATAATGCATTCAAGGGGATTGAAGCCATTATAAGAAGCATGACACCTCAGGAAAGAACCAATCCGGGTGTCCTTAACGGAAGCAGAAGAAAACGGATCGCAATGGGAAGCGGTACCACCGTTCAGGATGTAAACAGACTTCTGAAACAATTCGACGAGACCAGAAGGATGATGAAAATGATGACTACAAACAAAA
>Ga0116155_10002393_pt1 | contig 12785 bp, 9 predicted proteins | sample AD_UKC032_MetaG_FD_89890 | JGI IMG/M metagenome (GOLD analysis project Ga0116155, IMG submission 89890) | Active sludge microbial communities of municipal wastewater-treating anaerobic digesters from USA - AD_UKC032_MetaG | ecosystem: Engineered > Bioreactor > Anaerobic > Digestate | place: USA...
CCGGGACATGGCCTCGTTCATCTTGGCCAGCTCGGTGGTGATGGTCTGGGCCTGGGAGCCTGAGGACTCAGCGAGCTTGCGGATCTCGTCGGCGACCACCGCGAAGCCCCGCCCCGCCTCCCCCGCGTGGGCGGCCTCGATGGCCGCGTTCATGGCCAGGAGGTTGGTCTGCGAGGCGATGGTGGAGACGACCTTGTTGGCCTCGAGGAGGGCCCGGGAGCGCTCGGCGATCTGCCCGATGCGCTCGCGGGCCTCGGCCTGGGCGGCCGTGCCCTCCTCCGCGGCCTTGAGCAGGGCCCCGAACTGCTCGGCCATCTTCTCGATCGAGCCCGTCACCGAGCCGATGTTGCCGATCATCTGCTCGATGGAGGCCGAGGCCTGGACGACGCTCGAGGCCTGGTCGGCGATGAGGGACTCGAGGGAGTCGATGTTCTTGGTGATCTCCTCGACCGCGCTCGAGGACTGGGCGACGCTCGCCTCCTGGGAGCGGGCCTTCTCCCGCACGAGCTCGGCGCTCGCGGATATCCGGGCGACCGCCGCCTCGCTCTCCTCGGAGCTCCTGCGCAGGTCGTCGCCGATCGAGCTGAGCTCCCGCTGGGCCGCCTTGACCTCGGCGACGCTCTCCGCGAGGCCGCGGCAGAAGTCGTTCACCATGCCCGCCATCGAGCCGAGCTCGTCGACGGAGCTGATCGAGATGCGGCGCGTGAGGTCCTTCTCCGTGGAGGAGAGCTGCTCGAGCTGGGAGATGAGGGAGCGGTAGATGAAGGCCGTGGAGGCGGTCCACTGGAGGACCAGGACGAGGGCCACGCCGAAGTAGGCGAGGCAGAGGGCGGCGATGGCCGAGTAGGAGGGCCCGGAGCCGCCCAGGCCCGCTCCCGAGAAGATGAAGACCGTGGAGAGGGTGAAGAGCATGGACATGACGAACATGAAGGTCGGGATGATGAAGTTCTTGCGCTGCTGCCGCGCCTCCCGGAGGTCCATGGGGTAGCGGTCGAGGCCGCGCTCGAGGAGGGCCTTGCCGACGAGGCGGTCCGTGAGGACGAAGATGAGGGCGGCCCCGAGCATCCCGATGGAGAAGGAGAAGAGGAAGAGCCTCCCCCGCCCCTCGGGGTCGAGGCCGACGAGGTCGCCGAGGGCGAAGAGGCCGCCCAGGTGGGCCAGGCTGGCCGCCAGGAAGGCGACGAGGGAGCTCAGGGGCAGGCCCCCGATCCAGGCGAGGGTCGCCTTAGGATCGGTCCCGTCGGCCTTGAGCGCGTCGAGGCTCAGCCGGAAGCGCCGGGCGCGGGAGCCGTGCACGAGGAGGGAGAGAAGCATGAAGGCGAGGCTCGACGCGATGCCCGCGACCAGGGGGCGCGAGCGGCCGACCGCCTGGCCGCGGGCCAGGACGAGGATGAGGGAGACGATGGCCGAGTAGGCGAGGCAGACCGAGGTGGTGATCGTGCGGAAGGCGAAGGACCGACGGTTCATAGGCGTCTCCCTGTTTTGGCATTGCGTCCGTTCCCCTAGGATATGCCAAATCGGGCGAGAACGCAAAACAGGGCCGCCACGATCGCTTTAAAAAGAGAAAGCCGTCCGCTGGACGGCTTTCCTGCTACAAGGCGCAGGTCGGAGTCGAACCGACTCATGAAGGTTTTGCAGACCTCTCCCTTCCCGCTTGGGTACTGCGCCAGTGCTACCGCTCGATTTTGTTATTCAGGAACTGGAATATACCGCGGGGAGGCGCCTCGTGTAAAGTCCGATCCACTGCCTCGAAGCCTGTTAGCGCCCCCTCTTCGGCCCCGCAGGCGGCCGGAGAAGGGAGCACCGGGCCCTCTTTGGACGGGTGGGGCGCGGGGAGGGGCACCTTGCTCGGGAGAAAGGGGCCCCTCCCCGCTCTCCCAACAGGCTTCGAGGCACAAAAAACCCGGCCGAGGCGGCCGGGTTCAAGGTAGGGGCGGGAGCCGCTTAGGCTTTCTTGGGCGCCTTGGCCGCGGCCTTGGCGGCGGCGAGCTCGGCGGCCTGGGCGGCCTGGGCGCGGGCGCCGCGGGACTGCTTCCGATCATCCCACCAGAGCACGAAGGCGCTGGCGATGTAGATCGTGGAGTAGGTGCCGGAGACCATGCCGACGAAGAGGGCGAGGGCGAAGTCCTTGAGCGAGCCCGTGGTGAAGAAGAAGATCGCGAGGACGGTGATCATCGTGCACAATGTGGTGATGACCGTGCGCCCGAGGGTCTCGGTGAGGGCCCCGTTCAGGACGTCGACGAACTTGTCGGTGGGCCGGAGCTTGCGGTCCTCGCGGACGCGGTCGAACTGGACGATCGTGTCGTTGATCGAGTAGCCGAGGATGGTGAGGAGGGCCGCGATGGATGAGGTGGTGAATTCCATCCGGGTCCACACGATGAAGCAGATCATGATGAGGGCGTCGTGGACCGTGGCGAGCACGGCGCCGAAGCCGTACTGGAAGCCGAAGCGGATCGTCGCGTAGGCCAGGATGACGAGGATCGTGAGGATGAAGAGGACCGCGGATTGGCGCGTGAGGGTCTCGGAGTAGCGGGCCCCGACGTAGTCGGTCTTCATGACGACGACCCTGCCCGCGCCGAAGGCGGTCTCGAGGGCCGCTCGGATCCGCTCGGGCTCGGCCTTGGAGAAGTCGGCCGCGCTGCCGTCGTCCTCGGCGCGGATGAGGTAGCGCTGGAGCTCGGCGGGATTGACGGCCTGGACCGAGACGCTACCGAGGCCCGCGATGGCGGCGCGGACCTTGTCGATGCTCGCGAAGCGCTCGGCCTCGCCCGAGGGCGCGCGGTGCATGAGCACGGGCGCCGTTCCGAGCATCGTCTCGCCCTGGAAGGTGGGGACGAGGAGGGCCGAGGGGAGCTCGGCGCCCGCGCCGCCGGCGAGGGAGGCCGAGATCTCGGGGATGGCCGCGAGGGCCTGGGCCACCGAGCCGAGGCTCGTGGAGGACTTGTAGTCGATGTCCACGGTCCGGGCCTCGACCTCGGCGCCGGAGAAGACGATGGTCGCCTTCTCCTCGGTCAGGGTGAGTACGGCGTTGCCCTTGCCGGCGTAGGTGACCTCGAGGGCGGGATAGGCGAGCTGGACGGTCTGGTTGATGCCGGCCTGGAAGTCGACGCCGAGGTTGAAGCCCTTGGCGAAGAAGCCGGCGAGGCCGAGGGCGATGAGGGCCGCCGAGGCGATCGCCGCGGCCTTATACCCGCGGCTGAACTGGATGACGCGCTTCATTTGACCCTCCAGCTGATGGAGACGCGCTGGCGCTTCAGCACGTCGGTCTCGAAGTCGAAGATGAGGCGGGAGACGAAGAGGGCGGAGAAGAGCGAGACCATGTTGCCGATCGCGAGGCTCACGGCGAAGCCCTGGATGGGGCCGGAGCCGAGCTGGGCCAGGAAGAGGGCGGCGATGATGGTCGTGATGTTGGCGTCCATGACCGCCCAGAAGGCGCGGTCGAAGCCCGCGTCGATGGAGGCCTTGCGGCCCTTGCCGACGGCGATCTCCTCCTTGATGCGCTCGAAGATGACGACGCTCGCGTCGACCGCCATGCCGATGGTCAGCACGAAGCCGGCGATGGAGGGCAGGGTGAGGGTCAGCTTGAAGGCGGTCAGGATCGAGAGCATGAGGAAGAGGTTCATGACCTGGGCGATGGTGGCGTTGACGCCGGCGCCCTTGTAGAAGATGAACATGAAGGCGAAGACGCCGGCCAGGCCCACGAGGATGGCCATCTTGCCCTGGCCGATGGCGTCCTCGCCCAGGGAGGCGCCGATGGCCTGCTGGCTCACGACGGAGAGCTCGACGGGGAGGGCCGCGGTGCGGAGCACGAGGGCCAGGCTCGAGGCCTCGTCGGCCGAGAAGCCGGTCATGCGCACGGACTCGCGGATGGGCTCCTGGATGCGGGCCCCGGCCTTGATGCGGTCGTCGAGGACCACCGCCATGGTCTTGTTCACGTTCGCGCTGGTCAGCTTGAAGAAGAGCTCGCCGCCCTCCTTGTCGAGGGTGAAGTTGGTCTCGGGCTGGCCGGTGATGGAGTCGGAGGAGACCTGGGCGCTCTGGATGTGGGTGCCGTCGAGGCCGGCGGCCTCCTCGATGACCATGTAGCGGCCGGTGAACTCGTCCAGGCCGTAGCTGTCCTTCTTGTAGTACTTGCGGACGACCTTGCCCGCCGGGACGATTCCGGGATCGGCCACGGCCAGGGTCTTCTCGTCGATGCCCAGGGGGTTCGAGGAGAGGAAGGACTCGAGGGCGGCGGTCGCCTCGTCGTCGACGATGTGGAAGGCGAGCTTGCCCCGGCCCATTATTATGGAATTGATGCGCTCGGGGTCGGCGGTGCCGGGGATCTCGACGTAGATCTGGTCCTCGCCCTGCTGGCGGATGACCGGCTCCGTGAGGCCGAACTTGTCGATGCGGTTGTTGAGGACCTCGAGGGCCCGCTTCAGCGCGTCGGCGCGCTCGGCCGCCGAGAGCTCGTGGCCGAGCTTCTTGGCAAGGGCGGGCATGTCGGCCTGGATGACGACGCTCATGCCGCCGGAGAGGTCGAGGCCGAGCTGGACGGCCTTGCCGTGCCGGGACTTGAGCTCCATGACGCGGGCGCGGTACAGGCCCTCGATGGCGTCGAAGGCCGCGCGCTCGTTGGCGAAGGCCGCGAGGGCCGACGTGGCGGTCCAGGCCTTGGGCAGGTCCTTGCCCTCGTCCTTGTAGGCCGCGCGGGCGGACTCGATCACGGCGTCGAGGCGGGCGGCGTCCAGGGGCTTCTCGTCGCCCGCGGCCGCCTGGGCCTTGAGCTCGGCGATGTCCTTGGAGGCCATGCGGCGGGAGTACTCGCGGATCTGCTCGCGCGAGCCCACGGCGATGGCCTGGTCCTCTTTCGGGGTGAAGAAATACCAGCTGATGGAAGGCCACAGGAACGCAAGCGCGATGCCTATGACTACCAGCACGATGATCAATCGTCGGATCTTGCTCATTCCGGTCGCTCCAGATGAGGGAAAAATAGCCCGCGGCGCCGCGGCGCGCCGTTCAGGGCGCGCGCGGCGCTGCGGGGCTTGTGCTCGACGCGAAGGCTTACTTCTTTTCCTCGGCGGGGGCCTCGGAGGAGGCTTCGGCCTTCTCCTCGCCCTTGGCGACGACGGCCTGGATGGCGGACTTGGAGAACTCCATCTTGGTGTTGTCGTCGACCTTGAGGATGAGGGTGCTCTCTTTCACGCTGGCGACGACCGCGTGGACGCCGCCGATGGTGACGACCTTGTCGCCCTTCTTGACCGCCTCGATCATGGCCTTGGCTTCCTTCTGCTTCTTGTTCTGGGGCCGGATGATGAGGAAGTAGAAGATGACGAAGACGAGGCCGAAGGTGACGAGGGTGGAAATCATCTGTCCGGTGGGGTTGGCGGACGGGGCGCCCTGGAGGAGGACGAGGCCGGATGCGAGCTGGTCCATGTGGGTTCCTTAGGGGGAAGATTCGCGGAAAGGTAGCACGGATGGAGCGCTACCGTCAAGTTTAGCCGGGAATCGAGGGAGAGGGCCACCCCCACGGCCTCTCGCCGTGGGCGGGGCCCCGCTCGAGAAACCAGGGCCCCCGGCACGCGGGGGTCCTGGTTTCTCGGCGCCCCGCCTCGGTGACTGGTTCTGTTGGGTCGGTCGCTCGCTCATCCCCGTGAACCATGCCGGCATCGCGGGGGCACCTGGGGGTACGAGTGCGGCCGCCTGGACGGGGACGCGGCCTGACTCCTGTGCGGTTCACGGGGTTAGGGGGGCGACACTCCGATTCAACGGTGTGGGGCGGCGGGTGGCTGGGCGGCGCCGGCGCCCGGTTTCTGGACAGTTCACGGGGATGGGAGAGCGACCGCCTCTTTAAAACCCGCCACCGAGGCGGGGCGCCGCGCGGCAACGACCTCCGCTTGCCGGAGGGCGTTGCGGCGCGAGCGGGGCCCCGCCCGCGGAACGGTTATAAGGGGGGTCTACGCAGTTATTATGGTCCCGGCCTTCCCGTCGACCGCGGCGGTGGCGTGCTCGAGATCCGTGATGATGACCTTCTCGCCACCTCGCTTGACGAAGTCGCAGGCCGCCTCGATCTTGGGCCCCATGGAGCCCTTGGGGAACTGGCCCTCGGCCTGGAACTTCTGGCACTCGGCCACGGTCAGGCGGTCGAACCACTGCTCGCCGGGCTTCTTGTAGTTGACGGCGACCCGGTCCACGCCGGTCAGGATGACGAGCTCGTCCGCGCCGATGAGGTTGGCCAGGAGGGCCGAGGCCCGGTCCTTGTCGATGACGGCGTCCACGCCCGCGAGGGTGCCGTCGGGCAGGCGCTCCACGGGAACGCCGCCGCCGCCGACCGCGATGACGACCTTGCCGTCGTCGATGAGGTCCTTGATGGTGCCCTTCTCCACGACATCGATCGGCGAGGGCGAGGCGACGACGCGGCGGTAGCCCCGGCCCGGATCCTCCTTGATGACCCAGCCCCGCTCGCGGAGCTTGTCGACCTGCTCGGCCTTGTAGAAGGGGCCGACGTACTTGCTCGGATTGAGCATCTGGGGGTCCTTGGGGTCGACCTCGACCTGGGTGACGACGGTGACGACATCCTTCTCGACCCCGGCGAGGTGGAGGGCGTTGCGGAGGCACTGGGCGATCATGTAGCCCATGGATCCCTGGGTGTCGGCCACGATGACGTTGAGGGTGGCGGGCGGGACCTGGGACGAGGCGGCCTCGTTGCGGATGAGGTGGACGCCGGCCTGGGGGCCGTTGCCGTGGGAGAGGACGACGCGGTGCCCCTCGCGGATCATGCCGACGATGGCGTCCATGCTCTTGCGGGTGTTGGCGAACTGCTCGGCGACCGTACCCTCGGTGCCTTCCTCGATGATGGCGTTGCCGCCGAGGGCGACGACTATGGTCTTCCTGTTCATGCCTCTCCTCCGGACCCGCCTTCGCCGCCGCTCGGGGCGGGCTCGGGGAAGGCGGAGAGGGAGGAGTATATATCGGGGTCCCCGAGTGAGCAAGGCCTTATGGTTTCGATAAATATGCGCAGGGAATGCATGGGGATGCATCGCCGGGCAGTCCCCTTTCCGTAGCGAATACCCATTGCCGGCGGCGCAGCCCCGCATAGACTTAAGAGCGAGAGCATAGAGGCGCGGCGCGATACGCCGACGATGCGCGATCAGGGAAGGCGGACCAGTGAAGCTCCTGCGGCAATCGACCATCAACGTCTCCGCCAGCCTCCTCTTCGGCCTCGCCCTTCCCCTCCTCATGATCGAAGGTCTTTCGCTCCGCAGGGCCCTGGATTCGGCTATGGCGGCTACCGAGCGCGAAAAGGAGATCAGCGGGATCGGGAACGAGCTCCGCGAGGCCTCCGACTTCCTCAGCGACGAGGTGCGGGCCTACGCGGCCACGGGGGATCGGGAGCGCCTGGAGGCCTTCTGGCGCGAGGTCCTCGTCGAGAGGCGGCGCGAGCGGGCCATGGGGCGGCTCGCGGCCCTCGGCATCCCCGCCGGGGAGGCCGAGCCCCTCGAGCGGGCCAAGGCCGCCTCCGACGCCCTCCTCGAGACGGAGCTCCTGGCCATGCGCCTCGTCGTCGAGGCCGGCGAGGACCGGGCGGGACTCCCCGCCCCGGTGGCCGCGGCGGGCCTCCCGCCGCCCTTCGCGGCCCTCTCCGCCGCGGCCAAGGTCGACCTCGCCCGGGAGCTCGTCTTCGGCCCGGCCTACCTGGCCCAGAAACGGCTCATCCTCGGCTCCGTCGACGAATTCCGCTCGGTCGCGGGCCGGCGTAGCGCGGCCGAGGCCGAGGAGGCCCGGAGGGCCTCGCGGAAGGCCTTCGGCCGCCTCCTCGCGATCGGCTCCGTCACCATCCTCCTCGGGATCCTCCTCGTCGCCCTGTACTACTTCGCCCTCGCCCTCCCGATCCGCCGCTACATCGGCGAGCTCGCCGGCCCCGAGCCAGGCGCCGGCATCCCCGAGCTCGAGCCCCGGGGGACCCTCGAGCTCATGGCCCTCGCCGTGGCCTTCAACGAGCGCCGCGCCGAGCGGCTCCGCTTCGAGGCGGCCCTGAGCGACTCGGAGCGGCGCTACCGGACCCACCTCGAGCTCATGCCCCTCGGCGCCGTCGAAGTCGACGCGCGGAACCGGATCAAGTCCTGGAACCCCGCAGCGGAGCGCATCTTCGGCTACCCGGAGTCCGAGGTCCTCGGCCGGAACCTCGTCGAGCTCATCGTGCCCGAGGATATCAAGCCGGAGATCGCCGGGCTGATCGACCGGCTCAACCAAGGCGAGACCATCAGCACCCACGTCAACCGCAACCTCCGCAAGGACGGGGCCGAGATCGTCTGCGAGTGGTACAACACCCCCCTCTTCGACTCCCGGGGCGCCTGGGTGGGCTGGGCCTCGATCGTCAAGGACATCACCGACCAGCGGAAGGAGGCCGAGCGGATCCTCTACCTCTCCCGCCACGACCCCCTCACCGGCCTGCTGAACCGCCGGAGCCTCGCGGAGAAGATCGAGGAGGAGGCGAGCCGCAGCGCCCGGACGGGGGAGCCCTACGCGCTCGCCATGCTCGACATCGACCATTTCAAGGATTTCAACGACCGCCACGGCCACGAGTGCGGCGACGTCGTGCTCAAGGCCGTGGCCGAGGCCATGCTCGCGACGGCCCGCTCCACGGACTCGGTCGGCCGCTGGGGAGGCGAGGAATTCCTCCTCCTCCTCCCGGCCACCGACGCCGCGGGGGGAGGCGAGCTCGCGGAGAAGATCCGCTCCAGGGTCGAGCGGGCCTCCGTGCCCTACGGCGGGGCCTCCTGCTCGGTGACGGTGACGGCGGGCGTCGCGGCCTGCGGCCGCGGCGATCCGGGGATAGACGGGGGCATCCGCCGGGCCGACGAGGCCCTCCTCGAGGGCAAGCGCCAGGGGCGCAACCGCGTGGTCGTAGCGGCGGAGGCCGGGAAGCGGCTATAGTCGGTCCATGGAAGTGATCCGCGCCTCGGTCCTCGGCTGCTGCATGGGCGTCCAGCGGGCCCTCGACCTCGCCCTCGAGACGGCGGCCGCGGAGTCGGCGGCCGGCCGCCCCGCCGGCGCCCCGGCGGTCTACAGCCTCGGCCCCCTCATCCACAACCCCCAGGCCGTGGCCGAGCTCGCTGCCCGGGGCATCCTTCCCCTCGGGCCCGAGGAGATCGACGAGCGGGTTCGCGGCGCCGCCGTCGTGATCCGGGCCCACGGGGTCCCGCCGGCCCTCCGGCGCCGCCTCGAGGCGGCCGGGGCCCGGGTCGTCGACGCCACCTGCCCCCGCGTCATCGCCAGCCAAAGGCGGGCCGCGGCCTTCGCCCGGGAGGGCCGGACCGTCCTCCTCGCGGGGGACCGTGACCACGCGGAGATCGCCGGCATAGCCGGCTGCGCGGCCGAGGCCGGCGGCGGCAGGGGCGCCTGCCTCGTCCTGGGCTCGGCGGAGGAGGCCGCGGCCATGCCCATCCCCGCGGGGCCGGCCGCGGTGATCGCCCAGACCACGATCAAGGCGGAGGAGTACCGGGCCATCTGCGACGCCCTCGCGGCCCGCCTCCCCGAGCTCGAGGTGGTCGACTCGATCTGCCCGGCCACCGAGGAGCGGCGGCTCGCCCTCGCCGAGCTGGCGGCCGGCTGCGAGGCCCTGGTCATCGTCGGGGGGCGGAACTCGGCGAACACGACGCGGCTCCTCCACAGCGCCCGCGCCCTGGGCAAGCCCGCGTGGCAGGTGGAGCGCGCCGCCGAGCTCCCCGCGGCGGCCTTCGGCTATTCCCGGGTGGGCCTCGCCGCCGGGGCCTCGACCCCCGAGTCCATCGTGGCGGCGGTGGAGGCGGCGCTCCGGGAGGGCCCGGCACAGGCGGCTGGCGCCGCGGGCTAGGACTCGGCCCCGGGCCCAGGCCCGGGGGCCGGCTCCGCGCGGGGTCCGGGGGCGCTCCGGGCGCGCTGGGAGAGGAAGCTGGCCGCGACGACCATGAGGGCCCCGACGAGCTGGCTCGCCCCGAGCCGCTCGCCGAAGACGAGGGCTCCCAGAAGGACGGCGATCAGCACCTCGGTATAGGCGAGGGCCCCGTACTGGAAGAGGGAGAGCCGCTTCATCGCGAAGAAGAAGAGCCCGAAGCCGACGAGGCCCACCGAGAAGCCGTACAGGAGGCCGAGGGCGAGGTCGATCGGGGGGGCCGAGCCGAGCTCGGCGACGAGGAAGGGGCAGAAGACGAGGGCCCCGACGGCGTTCTGGAAGTAGAGGGCGTCGGTCTCGTGGACGGTGGCGAGGGCCTTCTTGAACATGATGGAGGTCGTCGCGAAGAGGGCGGCCGAGGCTATCATGAGGAGGCTGCCCCGGAGGCCAGCGGCCTCGAGCGAGAGGCCGCGGCTGAGGTTCATGACGAGGACCCCGGCGAAGGAGAGGGCCACGAGGCCGGCTTGGGCGAGGCTCGGCTTCCGGCGCGCGCCGATCGAGTCGAGGATCAGGGCGAAGACCGGCCAGAGGTAGAGGAGGACGACGGCGTTCCCCACCGTGGTCAGCTTGTAGGCCGCGACGAAGAGGAGCATCCGGACGGCGTTGAGGCCCGAGGCCCCCCACAGGGCCCGGCGCTGGGCGGGCGGCCCGAGGACCCTCCGGCCCCGGATCATGACGGCGAGCATGAAGAGGAAGGGCACCCCCATCCGGAAGCCCGAGAGGGCGAGGCTCGAGAAGCCCACGCGCTTGATGTACAGCCCGCTCGAGGCCCCGAGGGAGGCCGCGACGAGGACGGCGAGCATGGGGACGATCTTGGGCAGGGCGCGGGGCGGGCTAGTCATGCGGCGTGCATCCTTGCGTAGGGGCTCTGGCCCGAGTATCCCATCCCCGGGCGTCGGGCATCAATGGCCGGGGCGGGCGGCGAGCTCGAGGCCGTACTCGGCCTCGAGCTCCCGGATCAGGGGCTCGGCGCCCCGGAAGAGCCGGCCGTCGATGCCGAGCTCCCGCGCGGCCTCGACGTTCTCGGCCAGGTCGTCCACGAAGAGGGCGCGCTCGGGGCCGCGGCCCTCGGCCTCGAGGATGGAGAGCCAGAACTCGGGACGGGGCTTGGACAGGCCCATGAGGTGCGACGCGTAGACCGCGTCGAAGCAGCCGTACTGGCCCTGCTCGAGGTGGTAGGCGTAGTGGACGTCGATGGTGTTCGTGCCGCAGACCACCCTGCCGCGGGAGCGGAGGGCCCGGGCGAGGGCGGCCATGGCCGGGTCGGCCCGGGGCGCGAAGAGGGTCGCCCAGTAGTTCTCGCGGGCGGCCAGGCCCGTCCTCGCCGAGAAGCGGCGCCAGAACTCCTCGGTGCCGAGGCGGCCCTCGGTGATCGCGTCGAAGTCCTCGCGCACGAGCCCGAGGAGCTCGGCCTCGCCGACGCCGAGGGCGGCGGCGGCCCGGGGGAGGACGGGGCAGGACTCGGCCATGACCCCGCCCATGTCGAAGATGAAGAGGTCGCGCATACCGGAGGACCATAGCCCGTACGGGCGCCGGGCATCAAGCGCCGCCCTCGCCCGCCCGCTTTACAGGCGCCCGCTCCCGCGCTAGGCTCGTCCCCATGGCTGGCGCGAAGATCATCGGCATCTGCGGGGGCTCGGGCTCGGGCAAGACCACCATCGTCCGGAAGATATCCGAGGTCGTCTCGGACTTCGTCTTCATCCCCCAGGACAACTACTACAAGTCGGCCGAGTACATCTCGAACTCCAACATCACGGCCTTCAACTTCGACCATCCCGACGCCTTCGACAACGAGCTCCTCGTCGCCCAGCTCGGTGCCCTCCGCCGCGGCGAGGCCATCGAGATGCCGACCTACGACTTCGTGCATCACCGCCGCACCGCGGAGACGGTCCGCGTCGAGCCGCGCAAGCTCGTCATCTTCGAGGGCATCATGGTCTTCGCCAACCGCGAGGTCCGCGAGCTCCTCGACCTCAAGATCTTCGTCGACACGCCCGACGACATCCGCTTCATCCGCCGCCTCGGCCGCGACATCAAGGAGCGGGGCCGCACCGTCGACTCGGTCATCGAGCAGTACCTCACGGTGGTCAGGCCCGGGCACTACGAGTTCATCGAGCCGACCAAGCGCTACGCCGACATCATCATCCCCGAGGGCGGGGCCAACGAGCGCGCCCTCACCGTCCTCTTGAGCTTCATCAACTCGGTCATCGCCGCCGTCTAGGGCGAGCCCGCGCCGCCCCGGGCCGCGGGGAGGGCAGCCTCCCTCGGCTCGGGCCGGCGCGATTTCGTTTGACTCCGCGCCCGACCCAGGCTACAAAGGAGGCCGTCTATCTCGGCGCCCCGGGGGCATCCCGCCCGCCCGGCCGCCGGAAGCGGGAGCGCAGCCCTCGATGACCTACACCAAAGAGCGTAGCTTACTGGAGGCGGGCTGCACGGCGGCGGCGGCGGCGGCCTTCCTGGCCGTCCCCTCCCTCGTCGACGCGGGCATCGCCTTCGCCCTCGCCGTGGGCCTCGCCGCCTTGGCCTTCCTCGCCCTCTTCGTGGTCAGGGTCGAGCTGGGCAAGGCCCTCGTCAGGGCGGCCTACCGCGCCCGCCTCGCCCGGCCCGAGACCCGCCTGGTCACCGCCTTCGCCGAGCGGGTCGGCGCCTCCTTCTCCATCCCCGACCTCGTCGAGGCCATCCGCGAGCTCCTCGAGAAGCCCGCCGACATGGGGGCGATCCTGGTGCGCTCCAACACCTGGGAAGTCCTCTACCAGAGCCCCGGGGCCGCGAGCTCCGACCCCGAGCTCCTGGGCGCCCTCGAGCGCAATTTCCGCGAGTGGTCGGAGGGCTTCTCCTTCTTCAACGACGAGCTCTCCCTCGCCTCCTCGAA
>Ga0116155_10002396_pt1 | contig 12772 bp, 12 predicted proteins | sample AD_UKC032_MetaG_FD_89890 | JGI IMG/M metagenome (GOLD analysis project Ga0116155, IMG submission 89890) | Active sludge microbial communities of municipal wastewater-treating anaerobic digesters from USA - AD_UKC032_MetaG | ecosystem: Engineered > Bioreactor > Anaerobic > Digestate | place: USA...
GCCGCGCAGGGGAACTCGAGGAGGACGGCATCTGCCTGCCCGACGTCGATGAAGTGCACCCGCAGGGTGGTCCTGGGGTCCGTGGGTCCGGCTGGAGGGGCGAGGGCCGACTTGCCTGGGGCCTGGCGGTGCGGCACAGCCTTGTGGGTGGTGCATGAAGTCAGGGCAAGAGCCAGGAGGACAGAAAGGTTGGCAAGGCGGGTAGTTCTCATGCGTTGTCTCCGAGGCAGCATGGTACCACCCGCCAGAAGCCATGGAAGTAACCGTTCGGCATGAGGCACATTGCTCGGGTCGCGGAGGATCTGGCAAGCCATCATGGCGAATCAGGCGACTGTGCGTTCCAGAGGTCGAGCAGCGCCTGCTCGACCCCTTCGGGATCGAGGTCCACGATCAGCGCGGTGCTCGGGCCGGCTGCGATCGTCGTGAAGTGCTCCGGTTCGAGCAGTGCCTCGAGGACACTGTCGTCCCACAGCTTCATCCGACCGATGTGGTGCTGCATCATCTGCACCATCAGCTTTCCCGCGGAACCCGAGAGCGCCTGGACGCGGGCGAGAAAGGCCTCGTCGAAAGTGATCCTGTCCGTGGCTGACGGCATCATCATCAACCTGCGAACGCCGCTATTCCGGACGATGTCGGCCGCGACAGGGTCCGCGCTGCAGTTGTAGGAAGAGCACTGCATGAAGTCGCCGAGCATCGCCACGAGTTGGATCTTCTCGACCAGGGTCGGATCGTCGCTGAGCGCTCGGGCGAGGTTGGTCAGCGGTCCCAGGGCCAGGATGGTCACCGGGCTGGCGCTCAATCTGAGGGCCGACGCGAGGAAGACGGCTGCAGGCGTATCCTCCATCGGACGCGTCGGTGCGGGGAGGGCCAGGCCGCCCAGGCTCTCGGCCATCGAGCGCCACATGGGCGCGGGGATGGCATGTCCGGCGATCGTCTTGGTGGCACCGATGGCCACGGGGATGGATTTCGCGCCGACGGCCTCGAGCAAGCGCAGGGCGTTGTCTGCGCCCTTCATTGCTCCTGCTGAGCCCTCGACCGTGGTGATGCCCGAGACATGGAAGGCTCCCTGCAGAGGCAAGGCTAGGATGACGCGGGCGTCGTCGAGCCCCATGTCGGCATCGACGAGCAGCCAGGCCTGGGCACTGTCCGTGTCGGAGGCGCTCTGGGCCTTCGCGGGCTCCTCGTCGGCAGCCGTCGCGCTGGAGGTCGACGCCAGATGGGTGCAGGAGCTGGCTCCGCACGGGACGAGCAGGCCCAGTCCGATGGCGATCAGGTCGAGGCGGACGTACATCCGGGCTCCTCCGTCGCACCTACGGGGTGGGTTGGCCGGGCGTCGCCCGCGACACCGGCTGGTGGTTGGAGATCAGCTCTCTCGCGCCGGCAGGGTTCTGCCTGCACTCCAGCAGTGCCGCTAGGATGAGCGGCACCACAATAGTTGCGTCGGACTCGATGACGAACATTGGGGTGTCCTGCGTCAGCTTGTCCCAGGTGATCTTTTCGTTCGGGGTCGCGCCCGAGTAGGAGCCGTACGAGGTGGTCGAATCCGAGATCTGGCAGAAGTAGGCCCACGGCCTGACCACCTCCTCCAGGTCGTACTTGATGGAGGGCACCACGCAGATGGGAAAGTCGCCGGCGATGCCGCCCCCGATCTGGAAGAAGCCGACGCCCTGTCCTGCGGCGAGCTCGCGGTACTGATCGTAGAAGGCAGCCATGGTCTCGATGCCCGACTTGACGATGGCGGGGCTGCACTCGCCGCGCTTCACGTAGGAGGCGAAGATGTTCCCGAAGGTCGAGTCCTCGTGCCCCGGCACGACGAGGGGCAGGCGCTTCCGTGCGGCCGCCAGGAGCCAGCATTCCGCCGGGTCGCCTTCGAGTGATTCCGGTGGCAGCGACTGGATGAGATCGTAGAAGTACTCGTGCCAAAACCGGCGCTCGCCCTTGGCCGTTGCGCTCTTCCACATTGGCACGATGGTCTTCTCGACCACGCGAAACGCCTCATCCTCCGGGATGCTGGTGTCGGTCACCCGGCGCATGCCGTTGTTCAAGATGCGGGTGTCGTCCTCTTTGGTGAGGTAGCGGTAGTCCGGGAAATCCCGGTAGCTCCGGTGGGCGACGAGGCGGAAGAGCGACTCCTCGAGGTTCGCCCCCGTCACGGAGAGCCCGTGGACCAACCCCGCCTGGATCGCCGGTGCGAGCGTGAGGCCGAGCCGCGCGGAGGACATGGCGCCGGCCATGGCCCAGAACATCTTCCCGCCCGACTCGATGTGGCGCCAGTAGGCGAGCAGCGCGTCGCGCGCTGCCCGCGCGTTGAAGTGGTGGTAGTTCTCGAACACGAACGCGAGGATCGGTTGCCCACGCGCGCTCGGCTCGTCAGCCGCGTTCGCATTCGGGTCGCTGGTCATCATGGCGTCACCTCTTCGGGGCTCAGGGCCGGTGCAGTGGAGGGCTCTCCTCGTAGAGCTCGCACTCGTTCCGGGCGTAGGACGTCAGGCTGTTCGAGGTGTCGAACGCGCGGATCTCGAGGATGTTGCCGAAGGCGTCGAAACCGTAGACCGTCCGCGACTCGACCTTGCCGGCCACCAGCCGGACGACCTCGGCGATCCGCCCGTTCGGGGCGCGGGTGTAGCGGAGCTCCGAGACCAGAGCGTCGTCGACGAAGACCAGCTTGCCCTCGACGCCGGACGCGCCGTGGCGCTGCTCGACCCGCTGCTGGACGAGGCCGTCGGCGCCCTTCTTCGTCGCGGTCGCGTAATCGGCTTCGTCGAAGCTCCGCGAGTACTCGTAGAAAATCCGGTACTGCAACGCGCCGCCCGCGTCGCGCTTGATGAACTCGATGTGCCTGTGGTCTGCCGTGCGTAGCCACTCGAAGGACTCGGTCTGCTTCCCGGAGGCTTCGAGCGTCGCGCCGTCCAGAACCCGACCTTCCGCGTCCAGGCGGAACGCCGTGGACTCCTTCTTCGTACCGGCTGTATCGACCTCCTTCAGCATGTTGCCACTCGTGTCATAGGAGTATTCCGCGCGCTCGACCTCCGCCCCGTCCTTCCATGCCGCGCTCGAGGCGAGGCGGCCCTGGCGATCGAACTCCATGACGATGGACTTGGTCCGTTCGTCGCCCGCGGTCCCTCCATCGACCGTGTAGCTCCAGGTGACGCAGCGTCGGTGTCGCGCTCTCGCCGTGCGCTCGCTCGCCCGCCGCAGCTCGGCCAGCTCCCACAAGGACTTGGACGGCTCCTGGTGGGCGGGCGCGAGAGACGACATGAGCCATGCGAGAGTCGCGATGAGCGCGACACGACCAGCCCGCCCAGCCCTCGACCCATGCCCCGGATTTCTCATGCCCGTACTCCTGTTCCGGCAGATGCTCCCCGCCGGTTGCAAACGGGGCAGGCCTGCAGGACGAGGGGCAGATCCAGCCCGCAGCGCTTGAGCAGCGCCTTGTCGCGGAGGATGTCGCCGGCCGGTTCGTCCACCGCTACCTTCCCCGTCTGGAGCACGAGGGCCCGCGTATACAGCTCGAGCACCAGGTCGAGATCGTGGGTGGCCACGATCTTGATGTGTGTGAAGCCGGACAGCAGCGCGATGAGCTGGCGCCGGCCGCGCCATGCCGGTATCCCCCCAGGGCTGCGGCCTGGCCGATGCCGGCCACGACCGGGGAGACGGGTGCGTCCACCATGTGCATGATCATCCGCTCTCCTCCATGCAGCCGACCTTCCTTGCTTCCCTGACCGGCCACGAGTAACACGATTCCGAGAAAAATCATACCGCTCTGAGGGTTGAGAGAGTTGCGCTGTGAAGCACTCGCGGTCGACAGCGACCCCTCTTCCCCCGCGCGAAGCCCGGGTGGAGGGAGACAGGGAGTTGAAGGTCACTCAGATCTGCGCGGGTAACATCTCATGCAATACAAGATCACCAGCAGTTCCATGAGGCCGACTTGCAATCCTTGATGGCCGCCCCAAGCTGCTTCTCATTACCGCTGAGTGCTTCTGCGTTGTTCAGCTGTTGAAGGCGCGCGGCCAGCTCGAAGCGGCCAGCCAGGAACGCAGCGTCGGCGATCCGGTAGGTACCTTGCTCATCCAGCCGACCGCTGTCAGTGAGGGGTGGCAGGACCTCAAGAGCAGCGTCGAAGGAATCCGCTTGAAGATAGACAGTCGCGAGCTGGTATCTGCGCTGAGGCTCGTCTTCATCGTGGACCTCCGCCCGCGCTGGCTCTCGTGAGTCTGTTGAGCCCGGGATCACCTGTCAGGGGATAACGGGCTCGCACGACAGAAGTCACAGAGGAAGAGAGCAAGAGTCGGTCGCCCTACCGGAGGCGAGGAGAAGCTATGCCGACCATCAAAACCGAACGCCGAGTTCGACCCCGAGTCACGTACGCTCGCGAGGTCGTGGTCACACGGGCCGGGGAGCGGTTCTCCTGCCAGGGGAGAAATCTGTCGAGCACGGGCCTGGGACTTCTGTGCCCGTCCTCCGGCCTCCCGGGCGGCCTGGTGCACCTGGAGGTAACGCTGGTACCCGGACAGCCGAGCTTGCAGCTCGACGGCATCCAGGTACGCGAGGAGCGGTCGGCGCGTGGATCGGTCTGGGGGGTGCGGTTCCACCGCCCCGAGCCCCGGGCGACGGCGATGCTCATGGCCCACGTACGCGGTGAGGTGATTCGCGCGAACCTGGAGGCGACCCGAGGAAAACCCGCCAAGATCACGGCCATCCGGTCAGGCATCCGAGCAATCAGGGACCTCTACCGCGCGGCCATGCATTCCCTGGAGTGAAGAGCCCTACCTGGTACGGGTTTCAACCTATACAGGTGCGCCTGCCGTTAGAAGCTCCTTCAAGGACAACGAAACGAGTCGCAGCATCCTGGGCAAGCACCTTGCGTAGGGCCTGATCGGAAGTCCTGGCCTTCCCTGTCTGGGGCTTTGCAGCAAGGCACGCGCCGAACCTGTGGAATGGGCCCTTGAGGCGGAGGACCTGCTCTGGGAGGTTGATCCAAGGTGGCGCGTGTCGGTCCTCGAGGCTTCGAGGACGGCAGCTACCTCGGCCGGGTCCGAGTCCCGGCCTGCGGGTCCTTGGTCCCCCTGGGGTCCGGCAGGCCCTTCGGGCCCAACGGATCCCTGAGGCCCTTCCGGACCAGCTTCACCTTGCGGACCAGCCGGCCCCTGGGCTCCTGCTGGCCCCTCGACTCCTTGGGGACCTTGCAGGCCGGGTTCCCCGGCCGGCCCCTCGTTGCCTTGAGGCCCCTGAGCGCCCTGAGGCCCTTCGGGCCCTTCGGGCCCGACCGGTCCCTCTCCGGTGGTACAGCCCGGGGCCCAGAGGGCCAGGGCACAGGCGGCCACGGACCAGCCCAGGGCAGGCTTCCAGAACACCATGAGTCGTTGGACCCGCAGCATCGTTAGCTCCTCCGAAAGGATTCAGACTTCGTCCCCAAGGCTACTGCTCAGTTCTGACAGGATACCATGACGCACGGCCCGAGGGAGGCGGTAGTGTCGCGACCTCCGATCCGGCCTTCTCTTGTCCCTGACCTCGGGCTTCCGGTCGGTCGGGCGCCGGTGCCCGCCGCCCGCCTTGCGAGGCCTTGAGACCCACCGTTTTCCGATGGTACGTTCGGCTCGTCTCCGTGGGGCCGGCCGTGGGCCGGCCGTCCGAGGGAGGGGCTATCCAGGATGCCTGAGAGGTTCACCATCGAGGACGTGCGGCGGATCGCCGCCCAGCGTGGCGGTCGGTGCCTGTCGAAGTCCTACGTGAACAACAAGGAGAAGCTCACCTGGCGGTGTTCGGCCGGGCACGTCTGGCAGGCGAGGTTTCTCGGCATTCGAGCTGGCAAGTGGTGTCCGAGGTGTTCGAAGCACGGTCCTCGGGGCCTCGAGGACATGGTTCAGCTCGCCAGGGCGAGGGGTGGGGATTGCCTTTCGAAGGCCTATGTCGGAAAGAGGAAGAGGCTCCGCTGGCGTTGCCGAGAGGGCCACACCTGGCGGGCCACTCCGGACGCCATCCGGAGCGGCCGCTGGTGCCCGAGGTGTGGGGCCGAGGCTGCGGTTGCCTCGAGGCGGCTCGGCATCGAGCCGATGCGAGCTCTGGCGAAGGCGCGAGGGGGCCGGTGCCTCTCCACGACCTACCGCAACGCGAACACGAAGCTGAAGTGGCAGTGCGCCCGGGGGCACATCTGGCTTGCCCAGCCAGCGAACATCAAGAATGGGTCATGGTGTCCAGCCTGCGCAGGGACGAAGCCGCTGACCCTGGAGGAGATGAGGCAGCTTGCCGAGGCGCGCGGAGGAAGGTGCCTGTCGAAGAAGTACTTCAATGCGAACACCCCCCTTGAGTGGCAGTGCGGGAGTGGGCACCGGTGGACCGCGAGACCTGCCAGCGTGAAGCGCGGCACCTGGTGCCCGATTTGCAGCAACCGGTCGCACAGCAAGAGATCGCCCTCCAGGTGAAGACCCTCCCGAAGCAAGCACCATCGAATGCGACGGTGGGGAACCAGAGTTCCCCGGGGTTCCTTGCCTGGGATACCCGGCCAGGTCTACCATCAAGGTTGTTACCCCCTGGAGGACCGGGATGCGCACAGCCCCCCTGGCAGCAGGATTTCTCTGCCTCAGCCTCCTGGCCTGCACCCAGTCCCAACCCGCTGGTCCCGAGGTGAAGGACGGCATGGCCCGTGTTCCTGCGGGCGAGTTCCTGATGGGCTGCAGCCCTGGGGATTCGGAGTGCTTCGAAGATGAGATTCCGACACGCAGGATGTGGGTCGATGAATTCTGGATGGATGCAACCGAGGTGACGGTGGCGGCGTACCGGAGGTGCGTGGAAGCAGGCACATGCAGCGCGCCGAACATGGGCGGCAACTGCACGTGGAACGTGGGCGGTAGGGAGCAGCACCCGGTGAACTGCGTGGATTGGAACCAAGCCAGGGCCTACTGCGATTGGGCCGGCAAGCGGCTGCCGACCGAAGCGGAGTGGGAGCGAGCTGCCCGGGGCGGAACGACTGATGCGAGGTACGGAGAGCTCGCCAGAATCGCCTGGCATGGCAGCGGCATGGACAAGGCCACGGAGGCGGTGGAGAGGAAGCAGGCGAACGCCTACGGGCTGTGCGACATGTTGGGAAACGTCTGGGAGTGGACCGACGACTGGTACTGGAACTACGGCTCTCGAGGGCGACCAGGTGCGAATCCCGGTGGGCCTGCAGGCCACCAGAGGAGCCTTCGCGGTGGGGCCTACACCTCAATCGCGAGGTTCGCAAGGGCCTCAGCACGCTTCGCCGGCCGGTTGAACACCTGGAACGATAGCTATGGCTTCCGCTGTGCCCGCTCCGCTGCCCCCGCCCCCTGATTTCGCGGCCTTGCCCCATCCCGCCCGCCAGGTCTACGATCCAGTTCCAGATCCTCCCGGAGGCTCCCCATGCGTGTTTTCGCCGCCCCACTCGTGGCCGCCCTGTCTCTTCTTCTCCTCGTTGAGGGTTCGTCTCAGGCCACCACGCCCCACCCGAGCCATCGGTTCCACGGCGCTGACGGAAAGATCGAGGTACGGCTCAACCCCACCGCCAGGGAGGGTGCGCTCGAGATCCTTCGCGCTGCTCCCCCGGAGCCGATCAAGCTCGGCCTGAAGGATCTCAGCGTTGACCTCGAACGGCGGTGGGGGAGGCGGTTGACCACGGCGGGAACGCACTGGTACCGGAACGCGATGGGGTTCTTCAGCCAGGACGAGAGGTATTTCTTCCTCCGGTCGGACTCCGGCGAGATCGTGGTCCTCGACTTGGGCCGTGGCCAGGTCGCCGCAAAGCCGCCGAAGGAGATCCTGGCCGAGGCAACTCGCTGGTTCCGGACGAGGGGGGTGGAGCTGCTCGCCTCGAAGGAGCCTGTGGAGCGCGAGACGGGCGCCTTGGCGACCGGGCAGTTGAAGGTCCGGGAGGCGATCCCCGCTCTCAAGGCCCTGCTCCAGGACGACTCCTACGTTTCGGTCTATCCGAGCGAAGGCAAGCCCCACCGTGAGTATTACGTCCGTCAGGCCGCCAAGACGGCCCTGGAGGCGATGGGTGAGCAGGTGACTGGAGTCGAGACGCAGGTCGAGTTCGGCGAGAGCCAACCGCCTTGAGATCCTGATTGGGTCCCTGCGGTCGGATCTTGAGTTAGCTCCCTGAGACGACCCAGCCACTCCTTGCCCGCTCACCCTTCTATCAGGTATCGGACTTCAAACGATGCAGGCCGGTCTTCTGACTCGCCCTCCTGCCCTGCGTTCAGCACCCTGGACAGCCGTTCCTTCAGACACTGCTCGAGTCCCTTGGGCAACTCTCCGGTGAGCTCCGTCGTCTCCGGCCCCAGATTGGCCCGGAACTCCATCCTGGCTGGACGCAGGCGAGGAGGATGCCGGTGGAGGCAAGGAAGGACCAGGGCGCGAAGCCGCCCCCTGGCCTGCTTTGTGGCGGGAGTCGAGGGTTCGACCTCGACCGTGATCTTGGGCTTCCAGGGCTCCTTGGCCACCGTGTCGAGCCGGGAGCAGGCCTGCGGATCGCCGGCCGTGCACGCCCGGTCCCAGAGAACCTGGCAGCCGTTCTGAGCGCCTGCGTCACATGCCCGCCGGGCCAGGGCCAAGTTGACCCGGCCGGCGAGCAGCGCCTCCCGAACCCGCCTCTCGCACGGCGCCTGGCGGCCCAGCTTGCAGGCCAGGAAAAGTAGCCGGCTCGAGCGAGCCAGGTCCTCCACGTGGCCTGCCAGGACCTCGCAGGCCAAGGCTACACCACGGTCACAAGCAGCACCGAGTATGAGCTCGTCCTCCTCGTCTGGCAGGCGTAGGCCCGAGACCCCGAAGACGAGGAGCTCGCAGGCCTCGGCTTCCCCTCGACCGCACAGGCGGGCCATGTCGGCGCTAGCCCGCGTGGGGTCGGCCTCGACCCCCTGGCCCGAGGCCAGGGCCTCGGCCGCCATCCGGCAGTCGGCCTGGTGGCCCTTTCGGCAGCGCCTGGCGAGCACGGCATGGAGCTGTTCCGCGGATAGTCCTTCGAGCTCCGCCTGACGCTCCTCGGCGGCAACCCAGGCGCATGCGGGTTGGAGCCCCAGCCGGCAGGCCCGTCGGCGCATGGTGAGCGCCGCTTCGGGTGAGACCGCGGTGATCCTGGACGCCGGCGCCTGGAGTGGGGCAGGGGGCCCCGAGCCGCCGATCACGGCGCCGGAGAGGAAACCGATCAGGCCGTCCCCGAGCAGCGCCTCGGCCAGCCAGTCGCAGGCCCGAACGTCTCCGTGATCCAGGCATGCCCGTCTGGCCACCTGGGCATCTGGCCCCAGGGGGAGGCAGCAGCTGGCGTGGGCGAGGGTCGTGTCCGGGCAGCGGGGCAGCCCGCTGCAGGTGTTTGCTTCTGCCGACCAGCGCTGCCCGGGCCAGCAGCAGTGGAGGCCCGAGTCGACCGCCTCCCGCCCGGCCGAGCAGGGCGGGAGGGTGGCTGGATCGGAGCCCTGGCCCGGCTCCGGGCCAGCGACGCAGGCCAGGCCAGCAAGATGAAGCACTGCCGCAAGAAAGGCAGGGAGCATGGCCCTGGACGGACACCAGGAGCGTCGCCCGGTTCCAGCGGCCGCAAGGCCGGTCTTCGCTGTCGAGGAGCCAGCTCCACCCTCCGCTGTCCGGTTCCTGGCAGCCTTGCCCCCTCCCTCCGACCGGGTCTACCATCCTTTCCAGACCATCCCGGAGGCTGCTGATGAGGGTTTCTGCCGCCCCAGTCGTGGCCGCCCTGTCCCTTCTGTTGAGCCCCCTGAGCCTGTCCCAGGCCCAGGACCGCCCCATCGTGGCGGTCTTTCAGGTCGAGGACAAGAGCGGCAAGCTGAGCGCGAAGGCCATCGACCAGCTCACCGACTACCTTGGCTCGCTGCTTGGCAGCCGTGGCTACCGGGTGGTCCCTCGTTCGCAGCTCCGCGAGCGGCTGGTGGAGGCCAAGAAGGGCTCTTTCAAGGAGTGCTTCGACCAGAGCTGTCAGATCGAGATAGGGAAGGAGCTGGCGGCCCAGAAGTCGCTTGCCAGCCAGGTGCTCAAGATCGGGGCGAAGTGCAAGATCCTGGTGAACCTCTTCGATCTGAAGCAGGCCGCGAGCGACGGCTCGGGCACCGCGACCAGCGAGTGCACCGAGGACGGTGTGGTTGTGGCCTTGGAGCAGGCCGTGGAGGCCATGCTCAGTGGAGGAGCTGCTGTTGGAGTCGACCTCCCCGGGCCGGGCTCCACAGCCCCTGCCACGGACGACAAGAAGGCCTACCGGAAGGAGCTGGAGAAGGCCTGGGCGGGCTTGGCAGGGGTGGTGAGGAAGCTGGGGCCCCAGGAGCAGCTCGAGAGGTACCAGGCCTTCTTGGCTGAGTACCCCGTGGACAACCCCTACACCGCAAAGGTCCAGAAGGCGGTCGAGGGGTTGGAGGTCAGGCTGGACAAGGAGGCCGAGGCGAAGCGGAATTCGGAGGAGAAGGCCGCGGCGCTCGAGACCGAGCGCCAGCGGGCGGCGGAGCTCAAGAAGGCCTACGACGACCTGAAGGCCCTGACCGGCCCGGCGGCCGAGCAGCTCGACGCCTGGAAGAAGTTCCTGGCCGACTATCCTGACCGGAACCCCTACCTGAGCACCGCGAAGCGGAAGATGGCCGACTTGGAAGCTCAGGCCAAGAAGGAGATCGGCAAGGTAGTCGCTGAGGTCAAGAACGGCATGGCCCGCATTCCCGCCGGTGAGTTCTTGATGGGCTGCAGCCCAGGGGACAAGGAGTGCTATCAAGTCGAGCGACCGCTTCACAAGGTGTTCGTCAGTGAATTCTGGATTGACCAGCACGAGGTCACGACGGCGGAATACCGAAAGTGCGTCCAGGCAGGATCTTGCCAGGAACCGAAGTGTGTTGTCGGCTGTAATTTTCAGAAGCCTGACGATGAGCGGTATCCGGTCGAGACCGTCGACTGGGACCAGGCCAGGAGCTACTGCCTCTGGGCGGGTAAGCGCCTGCCCACGGAGGCAGAGTGGGAGAAGGCAGCCCGTGCCGGGACGACAGGGGCCAGGTACGGAGAGCTGGACCAGGTGGCCTGGTACCAGGGCAACGCGGGGAAGGCGACTCACCCCGTCGGCATGAAGCTGCCGAACGCCTATGGGCTCTACGATATGCTGGGAAACGTCTGGGAGTGGTGCGCGGACGGTTTTGGTGCGGACTACTACAAGGACTCACCGAGCCGAGATCCAGGCGGGCCTGGCGACGGGGAGAGCCGAGTTCTGCGGGGCGGTTCTACCTTCAACGACTCGAGGTCCGAGCGCGCTTCCTGCCGAGCTCCGTACGGCCATGGCGACAAGGAAAGCAGCAACGGCTTCCGCTGCGCTGCTTCCACGGCCCCCGGGGCAGTCCAGGCCGACGCCGGGAAGAAGCCGGAAGGGGGAGGGAAGTCGCCCGCCGGCGCCCTCGAGTGGCTGTTCAGCCGCCCGGCGGGCATCGAGTTCACCAAGACCGAGGTGACGGTGGCGCAGTACCGGGCCTGCCTGGAGGCGGGCAGGTGTAGCGCGCCGAACACGGGCGGGGACTGCAACTGGAGTGTGGCTGGTAGAGACCACCATCCGGTCAACTGCGTGGACTGGAACCAGGCCACGGCCTTCTGCGCCTGGGCCAGCGGGCGGTTGCCGACCGAGCAGGAGTGGTATGCCGAAGCGTCGGATGGCGGCAAGCGGCAGTTCCCCTGGGGCGATCAGGAGGTAAGCTGCGAGCGGGCGATCTGGAGCCAGGGCGGATATGGCTGCGGGAAGGGCTCGACCTGGCCGGTGTGCTCGAAGCCCGCGGGGAACAGCGTGAACGGGCTCTGTGACATGAGCGGGAACGTGTGGGAGTGGACCTCGTCGGTGGAAGGAGCCGCCCGTGTTGTGCGCGGCGGCTCGTGGAACTTCGTCAACCCAGACTACTTGCGAGCGTCGGACCGGGGCTGGAATGACCCGGCGAGCAGGTTCGCCTACTTCGGCTTCCGATGCGCGCGGCCAATGAAGCCCTGAAAGGCCCGATCGGCACCAGAGGAGCATCTCGGCCTCAGGCTCCTTGATTCCTGGCTTCGCCCTTGCCCCATCCCAGAAATAGGAAGAGAAGGATCGTCGTCGGGGCTGTGGAGAGTGTGGGCAGCCGACCGTCCGGCCGCCTTGCCGGCCGAGCGGTCGCAGTCCGAGGCGGATGTGGGCTGCGACGTCCTTCGGAGCGCCGTCCGTCCATATCCGCCGTCAAGAGCGGCACTATCCACAGCCCTTCAGAATTTCGGGCATCGACGGCGCTGGCGTACTTGTGGGGCTTCAGGCCCTGGCTGGCCGTTACGGACACCCAGCCATGCAGGTGTCGAACGCCATGAACTCCCTCTCGCAGTGGTCGCACTGTCCTGTTGCGAGGCGACCGACGCAGAAAAGGAGGATTTCCACTTCGTCAGCGCAGTAGCATGGCTCGGCACTCTGCTTCATCGCCTCACAATTGGTCACGGCATCTGCTTCGGACAGGTTAGAGCCGTTATTAGTCCAGACGCATCCTTGGGTGTAGACGTGGTTCATGACGGTTTCGCAATCGTGGACTTCTGGGCAGGTGGACTGGAGTTCGCAGTTCTGCAGGTCGACCATGACGCTATCGCAGGCGTCGCAGTTGGAGACGCTAGCGGCCAGGAAGCACTCGAGGACCACGGGGAAGTACATGGAGCAGCCGCACTCGCCGGAGAGGGCTTCTTCGGCCATGCACCAGGCGGTAGCTGCGGTGAGGCCTTCTTCGATCCCGTAGTCCGAGACGAGGGAGCACCCCTCGAAGAGGAAGTGCTTCATCGAGTCGGCGCA
>Ga0116155_10002398_pt1 | contig 12767 bp, 9 predicted proteins | sample AD_UKC032_MetaG_FD_89890 | JGI IMG/M metagenome (GOLD analysis project Ga0116155, IMG submission 89890) | Active sludge microbial communities of municipal wastewater-treating anaerobic digesters from USA - AD_UKC032_MetaG | ecosystem: Engineered > Bioreactor > Anaerobic > Digestate | place: USA...
ATGAGACCGCTCTTCACCGCCGCCGCGAGCATCTTCTTGAAATGAGACTTCCTCCGCAGGAGGATCTGCCGCCGCTTATCGCGCCGTTTCTGTTCGACGGCGGCGTCACGGAGGGCGGCCGTTTTCTGCGCGGCCAGCTCTCCCTTCGGCTCCGGGACGGCCGGCGCGACCTCCGGCGCCGTTGAAACGTCCTCATCCTGGCCGGCGGCCGCCACCTTCAGATCGGGAACCTCCGTAACGGCCGTCTCGCGCTTCGCGCCGTCCGGCGAGCCCGCGGAGACAAGATCGACGTCGAGCATGCAGTTGCCCTTCGCCCAGAGGGGCATCGGCAGTTCGGACAGCGCCGGCGGGCGCGAGAGGAGATCGAAGACGCCGACAAAGGCGGCAACGTGCAGGATGATGCTGGCGGCAACACAGATGAGGATCTTATTTCCGTTCATTTCAAACCGAAGCCTTTCAGCTCGCAAATCAACGCCCTGTTCTCACGACGTGTCCGCACCGCAACACGGAAATAGCGGTTATCCAACCCGCGGAAATTACCGCAGTCGCGGATGAGGATCCCCGCGCGCAGGAGCCGGTCGCGGAGCCTCTCAGCAGTGATCCCTTTTCGCTCGATCTTCACGAGGATAAAATTCGCGGCAGACGGGAACGGCCGTATTCCGTCGATCCGCGACAACGCGCGAAAAAGATAGCTCCGCTCTTTTTCGACGGCCGCAACGGCCATCTCGCGATACTCATCGTCATCGATCACCGCCTCGCCCGCCGCCTGCGCGAGCGCGTTCACGCTCCACGGATGCTGGTGCGCCGCCAGCCGCCTGATCGTATCCGTATGCCCGATGATACAACCGAGCCGCAGTCCCGGCAACGCAAAGAATTTCGTAAAACTCCGCACGACGACAAGCCCCCTGTCGCCGGCCGCCTCGTTCACGAACGTATGTTCCTTCTCGTCCGGCAGGAAATCGATGAACGCCTCGTCGACGACCGTCAGACCGCACCGCCACGCGGGCAGCCTCCGGCTCGCCGCCAGCAAGTTCCCCGTCGGGTTGTTCGGATTACAGAGAAAGACCATGTCGGCCCGCAGGCTGCCGCGGCATGTCAACGCAAAGCCGTCGTCTTCTTTAAGCTGGATATATCGCGCAGACGCGCCGACGGCGCGGGCCGCACGTTCGTATTCAGAAAAAGTCGGCACCGGCAGGAGAACGCTCTTCGGCAGGAACGCATGCATGATCAGATAGATCAGCTCGATCGACCCGTTGCCGACAAGCACATTCTCTTCCCGGACGCGCAATCGCCGCGCGATCTTCTGTTTGAGTTCGCTCGAGAACGGATCGGGATAGTGGCGGATGAGCCCCATCATCGCCATCGCCGCGCGTCGCGCCGCCGCGGACGTACCGAGCGGGCTGATGTTCGCGCTGAAGTCGGCCAGCGGCCGGCCGAGCCGACGCTCCAACTCAACCACATTGCCACCATGTTCGCTATTCAACGCAGCCATAGAACGATCACCCCCAGACAGACCGTCATCAGCGACACGATGAAGCTCACCCTGAGCGCATCGGCGATCATCGGCGCGCACACTTCATTCCCGCCGTCGCCGATAGTCGGCTTCTCTATCATTTCTCCGCCGTACGCGTACGGTCCGCTCAGCTTCACGCGCAGGATCCCCGCCATCGCCGCCTCGGAGATGCCGCTGTTCGGCGAGTCGTGTATGCGCCCGTCACGAAGCATGACGCGTAGCGGCACGCGGAACCCTCTCCCCATCGTCCATGAGGCAACACACATCAAGAGGCCGCACAGGCGCGCCGGTATATAGTTCGCGGCGTCGTCAAGCCGCGCCGCGCATTTGCCGAAATCGATATACCGCTCGGTCTTGTATCCCACCATCGAGTCGAGCGTATTGACCGCCTTATAGACAAGCGCGAGCACCGGCCCGCCGATCGCGAAATAGAAGAGCGGCGCGACGATGCCGTCGTTGGTGTTCTCAGCGACGCTCTCGATCGCCGCCGCCGAGACCTTCGCTTCCGTCAGACGCGCCGTGTCGCGGCCGACGATCTTCGACACCGCTTTTCGGGCGCCGTCCAGATCTCCCGCGCGCAGGGCGCCGCGGACGCTCTCCGCCTTGCCGCGCAGGTCTTTCACCGCGATCGTCGTCCATCCGATATAGACCGAAAGGACGAACCCGCACGCCGGATGGACGGCTGATGCGATCGCGATCAGGCCCGACCCAGCCGCGGCGGTCAATCCCACGACGATCAGGACAAGCGCGACGCCGCGCATACGATCAACGCCCGGCGAGGCGTTCCGGCGGCGCAGGATCCGCTCGAAAAAGACGATCCCCTTCCCGATCAGCCGCACCGGATGATACAGCCGTTCCGGGTCGCCGAACAGCAGGTCTGCGATATACGAAACTATCAAAGTCACCATGTCTCTCTCAGTTCAGCCTGATCTCCTGCGCCCGCAAAAGCGCCTCGAAGCGCGCGCACCCTTCTCCTGCGTCCGCGTTCTGCGCGCGGACCCATCCCGCCAGCTTCGCCAGCGCCCTGCCGCTCATCACCGCCTCGTTCGCGGCGGCGACCCCTTCGACAATTGTATCCGACACGCCCGCGCAGTACAACACCGCCCCCGCGTTCAGGCAGGCGAGATCGTGACAGGCCGCCGGGCCCCTGCCCGCGACAACGCTGACGAACCTGCGCGATTCTTCCCGGATATCCCCGGTCGCGGCGATATCGCTATATTCCCGCCGCTTCAGCCCCGCATCCTCCGGCGCGATAGAGAATTCGCTGACGGTACCGTCGGGAAAGAACTCTACGCCGACCGATTCGCCGAGCACCGACAGCTCGTCCATCCCCATCCGGCGGTCGTTATCGAAACCGTGGACGACGATGCCCCGCCGGTAGCCGATCTCCCGCATCACCCCGGCGACTTTCGGGACGAGCCGCTCGTCGTACACGCCGCGAACGGCATGGCCGGGGCGGCAGGGATGGGCCAGCGAGGCGGCGATGTTGAGCGTCGAGCCGAACCTGATCCTGCTCAGGATGCGAAAGAGCGCCCGGGGATGCACCGCCGCGCTCATCCCGTTGAAGAGTCCGATCCCCTCCTCCCTGATGCTCTTTTCGACGACTGACACGCCGCACTCGACGCCGATCCCCACCGCCTCGAGAATGTCGACCATCCCGCACGACGACGTCAGCGCCCGCGCACCGTGGCGCGCCATACGCGCGCCGCACGCGGCGGCGATGATAGCCGCCGCGGAGCTGACGTTGAACGTCTTTAGCTTGTCCATCCCGGTCCCCGAGTTCTCGACCAGCGGCGCGCCGGCTCCGCAGTCGACGTGGACCGTATCCAGCTCGTCAATCGCTTGCCATGCGCCGGCGATCTCCTGGGGCGTCTCGCCCTTCGCGACGAGCGCGGCGAGAAACGCCCCCTGCTGGAGCTCCGGCTGCGCGCCGAGCAGAACCTCCCGGAACATCTCGTAGCTGCGCTCGCGCGACATGTCTTGACCGTCGATGAGCCGCTGTATCTCGCGGCCGAACTCCTTGAGAGCTTTTTCGCCGCTATGCATCGATCCCTTTCCGGTCCGGGTACAAGTGGACCTTTATCCCTTCGCGCAGTTCAACGACTGCGAGGGCCTGTTCGATATCGTCCAGCACGAACCGGTGCGTTATCATGTCGCGCACCTTCACCGAACCCGCGGCGATCATATTGAGCGCATCTTCGCCGTGCCGGTAGGAACAGCCGTAGGCCCCGACTATCGACTGTTCGCGATAATGGAGCTGATTGAAGCTCACCGGGATCGTCTCGTCCGCCGGCGACAGCCCTGAAAAGACGACCAACCGTCCCCTCGGCGCAAGCCGCGCGATCGCCTGCCGGTATGCGCCGGCCGACCCGACCGCGCAGATACAGGCGTCGTATTCTTTCGATGGGGGCAGCCGATGCCCGCCGGCACGTTCGCATCGCTTCTCGTCCGGATCAACGACATCCGCGGCAAACCCGAGCGCTCGCGACGCCCGCGCAAGAAGCGTCCCCGCCGGCCCGGCACCCCAAATCGCGACGGTCATACCGGGCTTGATCCCGGAGAGCTCAAGCGCATTCAAGCAGCATGACAGCGGCTCCGCGAAGACCGCTTCTTCATCGGAAAGCGTATCGGGAACGTCTATCAGGCTTTGCGCCGGAGCAACGACATATTCCGCAAAACCGCCGTCGCGGTGGAACCCCATTATCCGCATATCGCGGCACAGGTTCTGCGCCCCCTGCCTGCACGGACCGCATGTGCCGCACCAGATCCCGGGGTAGACATACATCCGCCGCCCAACGGCGATCCCCGAAACGCCCGCGCCAACCTCGACGACACTCCCGACGACTTCTTCGCCCGGAATGCGCGGCAGGACCAGGTCGCGGTGCCCCGCGCGCACGATCTTGAGGTCGGTCCTGCACACCCCGGCTACATTCACCTTGAGCAACACCTCTCCCGTCCCCGGCCGCGGGCATTCTTTTTCGACGACAGCGCACGCGCCGATCTTCTCAACGAGGATGCATTTCATAATTTCAAGCCTTTTGCTAAAGGGCGGGTGCCAGATGTGTCTGTCAGCACGTTGACGCTTCGAGCGGGCACGGTGTCCCGCCGATAGGCGGGACGAGCGAGAAGCGTCGCCGAGCGGGATTTTCCTCGCCGGGGAAAATCTCGCGGTGCTGACAAACGCATCCCCCACGTGCCCCATCCCACATTAAAACGAAACTTTCACTCCCGTCTCCATATAGAACGGCATTATGGGATAATCACGGTCGTTGTACGACGAGCCGAACATCTCGCTCCCCTCGGCGTCGAACAGGTTCCGCATCAGCAGATAGACGTTGGCGTATTTCAGGAGATCCTGGCTGACGAGGAGATCGACCGTGAAGATCTCGCCGAGCTTCTTGGTGTTCATCCCCACGTTGGGCCAGTTGGTCCAGTCGGTGTAGTAGTTGACCCGGTCGGTGCGCAGCGTGCCGTTGGCCTCGACTCGCATCTTCCATGGGAATTCGTATGAAGTCCCGAAGTTGACCATGTGGCGCGGGATGAATGCGGCGCGCCGCCAGACCGTGTCCGTTATCCGCGTCGCGCCGTCGTCGTACTGTATCTCTTTGGTGACCTGCTGAGAGCGGTAATAGTTCCACCCGCAGTAGAGCTTCAGCCGCTGCGTCGGCTTCCAGGTGCCGGCGAGCTCCAGCCCGACGAGCCGCTGGCTGTTCATGTTCTGCGGCGTCCAGTTGCCTGTCTGCGTGTCGGGAAACCATTGGATCTTGTCGATCATGTACCACGCGACGATACCGGCGTGGAGGTTGACCTTCTTCTTGCAGAACTGCTGGTCGACCGCCCATTCGCCCGACCACCCCTTCTCGGGGACCAGCGCGCGGTTCCCCCCCTGCGGCCAGAAGAGGTCGTTGAACGTCGGCGCGCGATACGCCTTGCCGCCGCTCACCTTGAACTGGGTGTCCGGCGTCACGTCGAGGACCATCCCCGCCGACGGGTTCCACGAGCCGTGGAAATACTGGTGCCAGTCGTACCTGATCGCGCTCTGCAGGCGCAGTATCTTCGCTACCTGCCATTTGTCCTCGAGCCAAATACCGTAGCGGCGCACGTGCGGCTTCCACGAGGTATTCGACACGGTGTCGCCGTTGTCGAGTTTGTACTCGGCGTTCCATCCGCGCAGCTGCTCGGTCCTGACGTCGACGCCCGACGAGAGGTCATTTCCCGCCCAGAGCTCATAGTCGACCTGATAATCGGTCCCGACCGTGTAGGTGTCGAACAGGGTGTCGTTATCGATCGTGATATTCGCCCAGGTGTTCGGGTCGAGCCCCGCGTAACGCTGAAAGCCGCGCAGTTTCTGGAAATCATAGTAGAACCGTCCGGCCGCCGTGAGCTTTTCCGAAAGGTCGGCGGTCGCTTTCACCGAGCTGTAGAAGTCGCGGTTCCTGTTGCGGTCGACCGTGGAGGTGACCTCGGACGTGCCGTACGGCGCAACGGTCCCCTCGCGCGGTTCCGCCCCGGGGACGCCGAGCGCGTCCTGGTGATACAGGAACGAGTAATCGAAACGGAGGAGCTCGAACGGCTTGAAGAACGACTGGCCGGCGACGTTGTAGCCCCGGTAGTCGGAGTTCTGCCGGTACCCGTCGGACGTCAGGTAATTGCCGGACACCTGATACCCGAACATGCCGAGGTTCAGGCCGTGAGAGAAGGCCTGGTCGAAGGTGCCGAACATGCCGTACGACGATTTCGACGAGAAGGTCGGCCTCTTGGACTCGGGGACCTTCGTGATGATATTCACCATGCCGCCGAGCGCGTTGGAGCCGTACAGCGAGCTCCCCGGCCCGCGCACGACCTCGACCCGCTCGACGTTCTCGACGGGCAGTTTCGAGAAATCGAAGCCGCCGTTGTTGATGTCGTTGATGGGACGGCCGTCGAGAAGATAGAGCGACTGGTTGGAGTTCAAGCCTCGGATAGAGACGGTCGTCTGCGCCCCGACGGAGCCGAAGCTGTCGACGCGCACGTCCGAGTAGTCGCGCATGATATCCGCCATGTTCTTGACCATGGGACTCTCCGTCTCGCCGCTGTCGATAATGGTGCACGACTGCGGGATATCGAAGACCGACTCGCTGCTCCGCGTCGCCGTCACGATGATCGGCGAGAGGACGGTGGCTTCGCCGCCGGCTTTCTTTTCGGCAGCCGTTTTTCCGGCCGCATCGGCGGCAGGAACGACCGTTTCCTTGGCCGCAGCCGCCTTGTCCGGCGGCGCCTCAGCTGCAACGCCGCAAACGGCGCTCCCGGCCATGAGCAGAACGCTCAAGACAAAACACCATTTTCTGAAACCCATACTTCCCTCCTTTTCGCCGCCTTCCGCAGCATCGGCGGCGAAAAAAGAAACCCGGCCCCTCTTTCGACTTGAAGCATAAGAGAGACCGGGCTTGATCGTACGACCAATCGGTAACTTCTTTGCTGCACGAAGAAGTACTCGATACGGGACGGCACGCGCCGCCCCTCTTCGTCTACCGACAGGTCTTCTGGCTTGCGGAATTCCCCTTCCCATCCTTCGATCAGCCCCGCGAAAAACTGAGGGCTCTCTCAGGACAGTGGGCTGACACGGCATGTCGTCAGATCAAATCCCCGCTTACAGCAGCGGCACTGCTCCGGATTCGCACCGGATTCCCTATTAAGCGCACACGCGCATCGGTAAAACAGTATTGAAAGAACGCTCAAAACAAAAAAACCCGGACCTTCCGTAATGGAAAATCCGGGATTGCACCCTGCTTCTTCATCCCAAACCGCCGCGCCTCTTTTCCGTCGAGACGCGCGCTCTCTATACAGGCAGGTCTTCTGGCTCCCCTCTCTCCGGTCAGCCTTCCCATCCGCTTCTACGGACAGTGGCTTGACGCTCTCGCGAAACCAGAGATTGCCCTTGGACTACGCCCGGGGCGAGGGTTACAGCGGCGGGACCGCGGCCTTTGCACTGCATGGCGCTTCCCTTTTCATCCCGTATTACCGGGAACCTGTACAAGGGGATGCTATGACATGCGGCCCGCGCGGTCAAGCAAAAACTACCGCACGTGTCGTCACTCGATCGACTACTTGCTTGTCTCCTGCGCCTCGACGAAGCCGAGCGCCCTGTCGACCGGGACGACGAAAACGAACCCGACGCCGGGCTGGTCGAGACGGCCGGCCTTCACCATGGCGCTCAGCACCTGGTCGCACAACCATTCTTCGAGGATCACCAGGATGACCTCTTTCTCGGGCTGGATCGCGATCCCCAGCGGCCCGAGGCGCTCGCGCATCCCCTGGCCGCGGCCGAAGAGCACCGTCGCCGCCGGCGCGCCTGCCTTGATGGCAGCGTTAACCGGGACATCGGCCTTGCCTCTCTGCACGATCGCCACGATCATCTTCAACGTCTTGCTTCTTACCGTAGTTTCCGCCATTGCAGCCTCCTTCTTCTTTTGCTGGACGCAGGTCATTCGGTCCGTACAGAGGGCGTCGTCTTATCGATGAATATCCCCAGGGCAAGCACGGCGATGATCGGCCAGACCGAGCCCATGGCGATCAGCGTGAACCCGTCCGCGCCGCCGACCGCCGCGGCGACGCCGAGCCCAAGCGCGATAAGGACCGGTGACGTGATGTCGCCGGTCGTCACGCCGCCGCTGTCCCAGCCGATATTGACGAACTGCTCTTCGCTGAAAACGGTCAGTGTCAGCACCAGGATATAGCTCGGCAGGATGATCGCCAGGGCCGGCCAGCCGAACATGATCTTCGCGACGCCGATCACCAGCCCGACGCCGACGCCGAACCCCACCGTGTGCATCACCAGGAATTTCTTGAACGCACCCGCCGTGATCTCCTCGACGGTCATCCCGAGCGCCGCCAGGGCCGGCTCGGCGAGCGTCGCACCGTACCCGACGGCGAAGCCGAAGAGCAGGACGATCACCTTCCCCCAGGCGGTACCGAACAGGCCGCCGTCGGGAGAGAACGCGTTGATCGCGCTTCCCCCCACCTGCTGGCCGAGCGGGTTCAGCCCCTTTTCGAGGCCGATCTTGAAGAGGAGCAGGCCGAGAAGCGCGAAGATCACTCCGGCGATCACCTGGTCGAGGTTCCTGATCTCTTCCTTCAACACCCACTTCTGGACGACGATCAGGAGCCCGATCAGGGGCAGGACGGAAGTGCAGGAATTGAGGAAGCTGTTCCCGATCAGGCGTATCGACTCGACCACCGCGCTCGCGGAGTTGCCCGCGACGACGTCGGCGACCGCCTTCGGGATCGCCGCATATTCCTGCGGCGTCAGGTAGAAGCCGCCCCACGAGCAGACGAGCGTATAGGAAAGCACGCAGGCGATCGGCCAGATCGAGCAGAGGGTGATGATCCCGAACCCGCTCATCCCCGTCTCCCCTTTGCCGAGGACCGCCGCCATCCCGACGCCGAGGGCCAGGACCAGAGGCGCCGTGACGGTGCCGGTGGTGATCCCACCGGCGTCCCACGCGAGCCCGACGATGTCCTTGGCGTTCCTGTCGAGCGCGGCGATGAATGTCAGGACGACGACAACGATAAGGCCGGGAATGACCGTGGTCTTGAGCGACCATCCTTTTATCAGGCGGAACATCCCGTTGATGGCGCCGATGCCGACGCCGATCGAGGTCACCGTTAAGAGCGTTCCCGTCTTGTAGTTCAAGAAGTCGTAGAGGAGCGGCGCCTTATCGTAGCTGATGCTCCCGCCCAGCGTCTTCAGCGTCGCGATCGCCGGCTCGGCGAAGTTCGCGATCATGCCGAGCAGGAATGCAGTCGTCATGATGATCGTCAGGCCGGACTTCGCCGGCAGGGTCGAGCCGATGTTCTCCCCCAGCGGCATGACGCCGAGCCGCAGGCCGTCGATGAAGAACATAAGCCCCAGGATGACGCAGCTCAGCCCGACGGATATGACGGCCGACTCCTTCAGTGGGAAGCGCAAAACCAGCAGCTGGAAGGCGAGCATGAACAGCGTCACCGGCGCGATCGCCTTGACCTGCTCCATGACCTTTTCGTAGACGTACGGGCCGACGATCGAGAAGACGAGCTTCGGGGTGATCTTCACCCGGTAGGTTACCTGGACTCCCCCGCTTCCCGAACCGGCAAAATCGTCGTTTTGCATAGGGTAAGTATACAGGAACGCGCCGGATAAGTCAAAAAGAAATGAGGGATCGGCTACACAGGCATCAATCGTTTCGTTGGAAAAACGAACCGCAGCAGAACGGGCGTGACAAGAGTGGTTGCCATCACCATGAGGATCGTGTCCGAAAATATCGCGTTATCGATCACGCCGTGGCTCAATCCGTAGCTCGCGATGATCAGGCCGACCTCGCCGCGGGAGATCATCCCGACGCCGACCCGGAGCGATTCCCTGAAATTGAATCCCGTCAGGAAAGCGCCGGCGCCGCAGCCGACGATCTTCGTGATGATCGCGATCGCAATGATGAGCGTGACGAACGCGACGGACCCCCCTAACGTCCGCGCATCCGCGACAAGCCCGAGGTTGACCAGGAAGATCGTCACGAAGAACGAATAGGAGAACAGCTGCGCCTCATGTATTATTTTCCCCCTGAACGAGGTGCGCGCCAGCAGGACTCCCGCGATATAGGCGCCGGTAATATTGGCGACCTTTCCGGCATATTCGGCGGCCCATGCGTAGAAGAACATCACCGCGAGCGCGGCGGCAAAAACGATGTGGCCGGCGGGGACCTTTGCGGCAAGCTTCAGGTACTTCTCGAAATACCTTGTCCCGATAAAAATCGATACGGCAAAGAACAGGCCCATCCTGATAAGAAGAAGGATTATCGACGCCGCCGATCCCGCCGAAGCGGCGCCGGCAGTCGAGCCCGATGCGAGGACGAATCCCACGACCAGGGAGAGGGCAATGATCCCCATCACGTCGTCGATCACCGCGGCGCCGAGGATCGCCGAGCCTTCCTTGCTCTTGAGGGCGTTGAGCTCGAGGAGCGTCTGCGCAGTGATGCTGACGCTCGTCGCGGTCAGGATCGTGCCGATGAAGACCGACTCCTGCCACCCGTAGCCGAAATAGCGCGAGATCGCCGTCCCGGCCGCCATCGGCAGGACGACGCCGCCGAACGCCGCCCAGAACGCCACCTTCCCGACCTTCAACAGCCCTTTGAGGTCTGTCTCCAGACCCGCGATGAACATCAGAAGTACCACGCCGATCGAGCCGAGATCTCGCAGCGTGTTCATGAGCATGCCCGGAGCGGCGTGCCCGTCCGCGAAGATCTTCCAGCCCAGGATATTCAAAACGGTCGGCCCGAGGATGAAGCCGGCGAGGATCTTGCCGAAGACATCCGGCTGTCCGAAACGGACGGCCAGCGCCCCGGCCGCCTTGGCAAAGACAAGGATGATCGTGAGGATAAGAAGAAGCTGCAGCGTGTGTTCCATGCAGGGGTATTTATATCATGATGAACGCTTTGTTGCACGGAATAAAGGGCAAGCTGAACAAAAATCGACTTCCCCCTTGACAAAACAAAAGAAAGGTTATATAATCTAAACGTAGTGATAAAAGAACGGGTACAGTGTTTTCCTGTTCTTAAACGCTTACACAAGGAGGTTTTGAGGAGAACTAAAGGGCAAACCATTCCCGTAAGGGACGTTGCAGATATTCTGCAGCGCCGAAAGGGTGGGACGCAATGCTATAGGGCCTAAGCCCGTTCAGCGCAAGCTGTACGAGCAAGGCAGCCAGTTGCCGTGGAGCGCACCATGTAACCAAAGCGCGTGATCTCTGCGAAAGCAGGATCCAGAGCATGACAAGGGAAGTAAACTTGTGCTCAAGATCCCAGCATCCGCAGGACGACCGACAACCAGGCATACTTTGCGATCCCAACTACCCTTTCGGGGTGGTTGGGATTTTTTATTTCCCCCGCCCCGTTTCCTCAAAACAAGACGCCATGAGAGAAACCGAACCGAAAACGTTATCGAAACAACCTCAAAACAGGAGAGGCGCCATGAATGCTTTCGCAAAACTTATCAGGTCCAGAGGAAAGGGGGTCGTTATAGCGATATGCTATATCTTCGTATACCAAAACACGCTATACGCCCTACCCGAGGGCGGGGTCGTGGAAAGCGGCTCTGCCCAGTTCGACTCGCCGAACGGCTCGACGTTGAACATCACGACGAGCGACCAGGCGATCATCAACTGGCAGAGTTTCAATATCGGCCAGAGCGAGACGGTGAACTTCCTCCAGCCGTCCGCCCTCTCGGCGGTATTGAACCGCGTGATCGGCGGAGGCGGCGCATCGCAGATAGCGGGCGCCCTCAACTCCAACGGGACGATCGTCCTGGTCAACCCGGCAGGCATCGCGATCGCGCAGACGGCGAACATCAACGTCGGCTCGCTCGAGACGTCGATGTCCGGCGCCCGAGCGGCGTCGTTTATCGCGTCGTCGCTGAACATCTCCAGCAGCGACTTCAAGGCGGGCAACTATATCTTCCAGAAGGACAGCATGCTCAGCTCCGCCGTCATCAACCAGGGCATGATCTCCGTTAAAGGCGGCGGCCTGGTGATGCTCTTCGGAGGCAGCGTCGAGAACAGCGGGACGATCAACGCCCAGATGGGCAAGGTGGTCCTCGCCTCCGGCGACAAGATCACCGTCAACTTCACCCAAAGCGGCCTGATATCGGTCGCCGTGGACGAGAAGGTCGTCGGCGGCGTCGTCAGCGTCAACGGCCAGGCGGTGAAGGACGGCGTAAAGAATATCGGCACGATCGCCGCCGACGGCGGCCAGGTGATACTGACCGCGGACGCGGTGTCGGGAATCTTCGACAAAGCGGTCAATAATGAAGGGATCATCAAGGCAAACACCGTCATCGAGCATAACGGGATCATCGAGCTGGTATCGAAAACGGGCACCGTCTCCAACAAGGGCGTGATCGAGGCGAAAGGCACCGCCGCGGCGCCGAAGGGCGGAACGGTGAAGATGGCCGGCCGCAAGACGGTCCACGAGGGAGTCATCAACGTGGCCGCCGAAAACGGCGGCAAGGCCGGCAAGGCCACCGTGGTGTCCGGCACGGGCGGCACGGTCCTCGCTCCCCGGAGCGCGATTCTCGCCAACGGCAAGACCATCATGTCCTCAGGCGGCGAGGTGCTCGTGAACTCCGACGGCGACACCTACTTCGCGCCAGGCGCCCAGATCGATATCAGCGGCGGCACGGTATCGGGCGACGGCGGGTTCGCCGAGGTGAGCGGCAAAGGGACCGTCGGCTATTACGGTACGGTTAA